>Ga0315314_1003366_pt1 | contig 12534 bp, 29 predicted proteins | sample TDP9_MG_FD_203631 | JGI IMG/M metagenome (GOLD analysis project Ga0315314, IMG submission 203631) | Freshwater sediment microbial communities from Lake Towuti, South Sulawesi, Indonesia - TDP9 | ecosystem: Environmental > Aquatic > Freshwater > Lake > Sediment | place: Indonesia: South Sulawesi...
AGCAAGAGTGGGGTTGTGAGGTAATCGGATGTCAAAATCTTGAAATGAAGATGTTGAAGCTCCTCCACCTGTTTTTGTTCCGTAAAATTTGATAACGAAGTGTTTACGATACCATGTTGATCCGATTTTGAAGTGGCGCAAAAGTTTCTTGACTATCTTTCGAGCTTCTTCATTTGTAACGTGGATAGAATAAGATTGAGGAAACATCTCTTTTTCTTTTTCATAAAATTTTAGTTGTCCCATTCCCATCCACCTTTTCAACTGTCCAATCGAGCCTGACAGGTTTATCTGTTATCGTTTCTGTTTTTGGCGATTTCCCATTTTTGCTGATTAGTCTTAGCTTTAAGATGTAAACACTTTTGTCGTAAGGTTCTGGTTCTTTTGAAAGTTCCACAACCTCCAAGACAAATATTGGCTTTAATGGGACTCCTCCGTACGCAATTACTTTATCACCAGATTTTAGTTCTGAAACTTTTGTCATTTTCACTTCACCCATTTCCCCTTGATCTCACGGTCTTTGAGTTTGATTGTCCACTGGATTTTTCTGATTTCAGGATAGGTCATTTTGCTTCCTCCATTTCTTTGAAGAATTGGCGCAGTTCGTTTCTGAGGTCTTTGTCTTCAAAGATCATTGATAGGATCAGTCTCTTTCTGATGGCTGTAACTTCTGATTCCATGCCTGGTACATCCCCAATTATGATATTATGATACTATAATATAAAGATTTTGGTTTTTGGACCATGAATTCTATCATTATTACCTTTTTCCATACAACCATTTTTCGTTACTTCGTAACCACTCATAGATCCGTCTAGCTTGTGCAATATCTGCTTCCTTCCCTAATGTTACAGCGTTTCTGACCCAGTCAATAAACCATAATTCAACACCGCATTCTGGACGGATTTCTTCTAATCTTTGCGCAAAATCTTCCACTGTAGGTTTCCATTCTTCCCACTTAACTTTTTTATTGAGATAATTAAGAATTTCATTCGCTAACTGTTCTAGTCTTTTCGCTGATGTTTCAATCCTGATAGTTGTGCCCCATTTTTCTGTCCATGGTTTTTCTTCCATTAACAAATCAAAGTGTCCATTTTTGATGTCAATAACTTTGAAACGATAGAAATCTCCAGCATCTTTTTTTGTTATGTCATGAATCTTAAAATCCTTCATTTTAATCACCTCAATCTTCTTCCCATAGAAAGTTTTCTCTGTGCATGCTCAACACATAATTTTAGGTTATCACAAACACTGCCTTTCGTCACAGCTTCCTCTTTTCTACAAACCCTACAAGTGATTATCACCCCGCCTTTCATCTCACTAATAGGTTTGTCTTCTTCAAATATTACTACTTTATTTCCTTTCTGATAAACCTCTTTCATACTCGAATCTCCTTATGAATCTCATCCAACCTTTTGTTTTAGTTGTATGAGGTAACCTTTACCTAGTGATACAGACTTGCCTTGCGCAATTTGTTGTTTAAGAAAAATATGAATTTCTTGAAGCATTTTCCAATAACCAGGTTCGGACGGTTCCTCTACTTTATCTTTTACATTTTCACGATGTTTTGCTAATTCAAAACCGTGATTGTAGTGAATAAGATTTAGAAATGGTTCATGACGTTCTGTAGATAAAAACCAAACCCACTTAGAAAATTCTAACCAATCTTCAATTTTTACACCCTTAACTAACTTTCGGTACCTAAAAAACAATCTTGCTGTATGAACTAAACCGCCAAAAGCTGGTTTACCGTGATGAACATTCTTTTTTAATTCTTGGTTGTAAGCTTCGTAAAGTTTTTGCTGATCTAAATTCATTTACTCTTCCTCCTGCACCTTTCTTATAGTCAAAAATTTGTAACATGGAGAAATAGCATATTTTTTATCGTCAGCAGTTATGACTGGACACTTGGATAAGTAAAATGTGCGCCAATCCTCTTGACTCATTTTCATAAGAACGAACTTGAACTCATCTATTGAATGTTTGAAAATTAACTTAGCTGTTTTGTAAAGGTCTTTGAGCGGAATATAGTCGGAACCACTTCTAACACTGGTAGTGATTAGATCATAAGCTTCGATAATCACTTTCCTAATTTGCTTTTCTCTTTCTGGTTTCATCTACTCTTCTTCCTCAACAACTATTATCATACAACGATGCTTTTTGTCATGAAACATGCGTTTGAATTTCCACTTTTTAACTCTCTCGTCCGAGTTGTGATGTTCAATCATCCTTTTCGCATTTTCTTTAAGTGATACACCATAATCAGTGATGTAAACTCGTTCATTAGTTCCTTCCACATAGAAAGCGCCATAATCTGGACGACTGTAAACATATCCGCCTTCAATCCATAACTTTATTTCGCGTCCCATACTTCTTCATCCTTTATTGATAGAGTTCTAATTAATTTTGCTTTTCCGCTCCATCTACAACAACTATGAATTTCATATGTTTTTCCATTAACAACATAATAAGGTCCTAACCCACTAATTTTCTTTTTGAATCCAAATTCCTTTCGGGTAAGTTTTAAATTAAATCTGCAAAAATCATGTTTTTTCATTCTTTCATTGCACCTTCTTCCGAACTTCAACCCCTCAAACTCTTTTCGAGCTAAGTCAGTTACTTCCCATTTTGTGCTATCACAACCAAAAAAGGGAGAGACCTCTTTTTTTAGAAGTCCTAAATTTTCAAGTTTCGTTAATCTTTGTTTAAGTTCTTCTTCGCCACCTTTTAACCACCCAACTTCTGACACTAATTCGGAACTTATTTTTGAGAAAACTGGCTTTATGTTTATAGAATTTTCTCTATTAACAACAATTAAGATACCTAAATCCCAACCGTCGAGCAGTTTTTGAATCATTTTCCTAGCACCTCTTGCACAACACCTAATTTTTCTAAGTACCTTAACTCGACCAGGATAGTACTTTCCTTCAGTCCAAGTCGTTCTGCCAACTCACGAGAGGAGATTTGACCTTCTAACTTCAATATGCTGATGATCTTGTGATTTCGCATGCTTATAGAGATTTGTAAAATGTTTTCGGTATAGACTGAGTTGCACCCGCTACAATGGATGGTGAAGGCTTTGTCCTTATCATTATAGATAAGACCATCATCACCACCGAAGTCGAATTGCTTGTTGCATTTCCTGCAGTTAGTCGGTTTCTTTGGTTTGTCTATTAGTGAGAAGAGTTTTGACACTTTACTCCACCTCTTCTAAGATTCTTAATCTCTCCTTTTAAATCTAACTCACCATGACACAAAGTGGGCGTACATGAAATGTCTTTTCCATAAATACCAATGAGAAGTAATTTACCCTTGTGCCTAACAAACTGTAAATCGAGAGGAACACTGTATTCAATTTTTTCTTTTTCATGGCATATAGGACATTCCCAAAATTCGCTAAGTGGTTTAGCCTTTTCTAACTGCTCATTTCCAAAACCAATATAAGGTACTTTCATGGTCTAACAACCCTCTTTTCTCGCTAGTTCTTGAACTCTATCAAGGAACTTTAAGTATTTTTGGAAGTCGTTTTGAGCCATTTCTGTAACAATTTCATAATACCGTTCTATTCCTTTGGAATATCCAAATTCTTTTAAAACTTTGTCAATTATTCGCAGTCGTTTTCTTAGTCTAGCAGCTTCTTTGGGCGTAGCGGCTACCGGTTTTCCTTTATCCCAAACTGCAAATTCAACCATACTAGCTCTTTCCTCCTATAACAATGATGTCTTTTTCATTTGCAAAAACTTTTCCTATCGCTTTAAATCGGAAAATATTCATTCCTTTATCATTACAAACCCAGACTCTAACTTCCCTGTCTGATATTGATACCGCTATGTTTCCTTTGAATTCTTTTCTCTGAGGTTTTGCTTTCATTTTACTCTACCTTTTCCCAATCTTTCTTTTGAGATAACACCAATGTAAATCTTCTCGTAATATTCTAAGTCTTCTGCGATTTTCTGGTCTTCTTTATAATTCCAATAACACCAAAGAGCTTCAATAATATCCTTCAACATCAGTAACTCCACTTTCGCAGACTGACTTTTTACCAATGATAAGTGATGAGCAAAATAATCTGCAAGATGTCCTAAATTCTCTAGACTAATTTTCACTGGCATTTTTTTTCTTTCTCCCTTCATTTCAGTTCCACTTTTTTAAAATTCCTCTGTCTTTTTTCATAGTGGTTCTTCATCCAACAAGTTACTCTTCCTTTCTCTGTTAAGTTCTTTTTAGCTACCGCTTCAGCTTTCTTCATCTGTTCTATATCGTGCGTGGTCATCCAAAGATCCATAAAAATCCAATCGTAGGGTCCTCCTTCTAAAACTCGCTCCAAAGCATCACCTTGAATAACTTTCCAATTGAAGTCTGGATAGTGAGTATCAAACCATTTACGCAATTTGGGTTCAACAAGTTTAATCACATCTTCATCTATTTCACAAACTACAACTTCTTTAGCTTTGCCAGTCTTTGCTAAGTACAAAAGGACTAAACCTAAACCAAGCCCGCCAATAAAAACCCTAGAGTTAGGTGGACACCATGCAACTGCCCCTTTCATACTTTGTCGTTCTGTGAAATGAGTATCCATTTGGTGCCCGTTTTTGTTGAATAAGATGATTTTATGACCGTGTTTGAAGTGTTCGAACCCTCTACCAATCAATAGTCTAGCCTTCCCTTCCTTCGCTATTAGGATACCAGAACATTCTTCTGTACTTGTTCTAGGACAAAACTTTTCTGGATATTGTTTGTCCGTAAAAATTAGGATGTCTTCTCTCCTCTGAATTTTGGTTTTTATTTTACTTGTGTCCATTGTTTGATTAGAGTTGCAGTTTGGACATCTTTTAGCTACCATGCCACTCTTTCTAAGGTGAGTTTGAGGTTTCCAAATATGACCACATTTTATACATTGTTTTATGTGATCTTCGCTTATGTTATCTGGACGGTAGCTATCATCCTCTGAGTATCTGTGTTCATCCTCTATGTTTAAGAAAAATGAACCTGCACGTTCTTTTATATATTTCCAGCCATGAGCAGTTCCTCGGTAAACAAGTTTTACTGTTAATTGTTTATCTTTATTAATATCCCACTCCATAACCCGACTACCAGAAAACCGCATATGTTCTAAAATTGTTTTAACTTGTTCCTCAAAATCAAAAGTTTGAGGGATTTTGATTTTGTGTTTTATCTGAACCATTCTACCTCACTTCCATCCATAAACTTTCTTTCTGATTTCTTTCGCCATTTTTCTGAGTTCATCCCACTGCTCTTGTGATAACTCTTCTGTATCCGACGACCACGGATGTGTATAGCGGTCATGCTCATACATCAGTGTGATTTCAATATACTCATTTGGAAAATCGGACACATGTTGTCCTTCACCTTCCACATAACGGTTTTCCTTATGATCTTCTAACCATTTCTTTGCCCAATTAACTGCGTCAGAAATTTTGGTGAATATGGGTTGTGCAGGAGCTTTGACACGTCGGAAATTACATCCACGCCAATCCATGATGTGATCGTCCCACTGACCAACTAAGTAAACAGTGTATTTTGGAGTTTTGCTTCTCATATCAGCGATTACTTCAAAACTGAAAATCTTTTTAACCACTGTCTCCCACCTTTCCCCGCTTCTTATATACAGTACCATTAGGCATACGAAGTTCTCCCTTCTCTATCCATGCAAAAATAGCTTCAGAAGATAACATGGGAACGATTAAAGACATTTTTTTACATTTTTGACAGGTAAACATACATCCTGCCTCAGCAAACTCGTCTTTGAATCCACAAAGAGGACAATATACAACCATCTTTTACTTCTCCTTCCTCTTTTGTTTCTGTAACGCTTTTTCGAACATTTCTTCTGTGATTAGTATCCGTTTTCGAGATTTAACCCTACTAAGCTTGACCGGATGTACAATAGCTTTTTGATACCCTTCATCCCTGAGCCAATCGGATATTTCCCATTCAACAGATTCTTTGTTTTCTTTCGATAATAGAAAAATTTCGTAGCTATGCCATGTCTCGTTTAAAACCTTTGATAGAGCTTTTTGAAATGCTTCTAACTCTCTCGGCAACCTCGTTGCTTTTTTGATCTCGATTATATCTATGTCTGAATTTTTTAATGTGTAAGCATAATCCCATTGATCCTCGTCAAACTCGCCTAAATTCTTCAACTCACTTGGGAGCAAAACATAAACCCGATAATTAGGTTCGTATTCGCTACGCATCTCTTGAATATCAATATGCCCGATAACTTTGCTCTTTTTGGTTTGATCTTCTCCCGACATCATTTCACCTTCCTTTAAGACAATCATCACATATGTTTGCTGCACATTCTCTGCAAACTGATGTATTTTGGAAGCGACAATCTGTGCATATATTAGCACCACATCTTGAGCATATTCGATTTTCTGTCATTTTACTTCCTCCATGTCGAAACGAACTCCACCTGATGGAGTTTCTTCTGCTAAAATTGCAACCTTTATTTTCCTGGGTTTTGAAAATGTCATTCGACATGGACAGATCATGCCAGTCCCCTTATATAATCCTGTTCCGTGACAATTTGGACAGTTTGGTTTAGGAGGATTTGTGGTATGTATCTCTATTTTTTCAGCTTCTATGACTTTTCCTGTCAGTTCCTTTTTGGTCATTAATGATCACTCCAGAATATAACTTCTAGCTTTAATTTCGGATGGAAGGATGGGAAGAATTTGTTGATAGTGAACTCTTCTGATTTTCTTAGCAAGCTCGTCTACGGTTCCTATCTCAATAGGAGCATATACTGGACGTAATCCTTCATCTGTTCCTATAATAACCATGATTTTGTACTCTCTGGTTTCAATTTTTGCTGTACCGTAGAAACAGCTCAAAGTTTGAGGTCTAAATAAAGCAACTGGATCATTCATACTACCGATATGTTTCAGATCAATCACAAGACTGTCCTGTTCTAAATGGAGATCCTCACCGTCAAGGTATTCCCAATGTCCGTCCTTTTCTTGATTGTAAATAGCTTTTCTAATCTTCCTTTTATCGTTTTTTGTCATATCACTTCACCTTTTCCTCAAACTTTTCCATCCTACCAATGACTTGTGTTTTTGCACACCAGCCGCAATGAGCTGATTCTTCTTTCATTATGCCATACAAAGGAGATTCTACTAAATATAACTGTCCGAACGTTTTCATAGCCCAAATCTTGTTAGCTTTAATCTTTAAATCACGACACATGGCGTAATACATTTGTCGACATAAGTTCATTTCATTTCACCTTTCCATTACCTTGTATTGCTTCTTCCAGGGCTCGGTCTATTTTTTCTCTACTCCAGCCTTTAAGTTCCAATAACGTTCTAACGATAGCCTCATTTTCTGCTCGTTCAAGAGTTGGAATTTTTTTATCAATTATACGGTAACGTCTTATGTTGCCTAGAATAGTGCCTGCGGTATGACCAATATCTCCATCTAATTCCGAATACCATCTGATTGTTTCTTTCAATAATTTTTCTAGTTCTTCCCTGGAAAAAGTTGATAAATCTCTAACTATATGTCCTCGCATCTTTTTGTAAGACTCGGTACCATAAGCGAAAGGACAATCTTTCAATGTCCAATGTAGAGTCATATCACTCCACCTTTGACGCTAACTTTATTCCATCCAATATTGCTTTTACGGTTGCGTTGTTCCATTTGTATAGACCTACGTCTAACCACAGATTTGATGTTGCAGTTTGTTTGTCTGTTCCCATTGTTCCGAGGAAGTTCTCAACTGCGATTTTGCGGACTCCACGACGACCTGCTAGTTTTTCGATTTCTTGATTTGTTAGTTTACGCATGTTACTTTTCCTCATTCATAGCTTTTACTAAACCTTTACAAAGATACTCAATTCCTCTGTTGCAAGCGTCTGGATATTTTAGTCGAGTGATGTTATCGTCTTCGAACCCGATACAACTCATGCTCCCACAGATATGGTAGTCACAGTGACAAACTTTACAACCATTTCGTTGGGTTTGTCTTGCAACCATTTATTTCAACCCCAACTATATAACACAGCTACTTCAAACGACCAATAATCCTCGTACCGGTTTCTGATTTTTCCAAAAACCCTCGGTGTTGTCACAAACATATTTGGATATTGAAGTCTAATCGCTTTGGCAGCCCAATTCTCGGCAACCTCAACAAGTCTTTCATCTAAAGTCTGCCATGTTCGTTCTTTAACTATTTCTTTCTGTTTCTCTATGACAATTTTAGGAATATTAACCTCCACTGTGAAACTTATAGCTGGTTTGAATGATCTAACTTTTGTGCAATCTCGGACGGTTTTCTCATAGTCAAAATCTGTCATTTACCTCACCTTAATGGGTCCGATTCCTCGCAGTACACTTTCGGCAACTTTGAGACGTCGACGACAGACGACACATCTTCCGTACTTTAGCACCAAAATCCTTTGTCGCTCCTTTATAACCAAATGAAATAGCCTCTTTCATAATCAGAAAGTTTTTTCAGTTGAGCATCCTCAGCTTTCGTGAGATTCACTCTCCAATCTTTGAATGACTTCTTTGTAAACTTTTATTCTTTTTTCGGCTTCTTGTTGGTCGTAACTTCCTCTTTGCTTAAAAAACTCTGGAATCTCCTCGATGGATTTCTTCTCCGCTTCTATGCACCTCAACATTTCTTTTTTCAGCTTTTCTTTGTCGCCCTTATAGAATTTTAAACCTTCCCGAAGGAAATAATCAACCTCAGCCTTCATAGTTTCACCTTATCATTCGACATTTTAAGCCATGCATCCTCATCCAAGAGTTCTTTCACGTAAGCGACTTCTGAGTCTTGTTTGTAATCTCCGGAGCCCGGACCCTCTATAATGACTGTGTTTGTTGTCCAGTCTACAAAAACCACGTGATCTCTGTAGTCTTGTTCTATTGCTTTCACGGCATCTTGATATCCATTGCACTTGATTTCAACAACCATTTTACGTCACCTTTAATGAATCCTATACTTGCTTCTGCACTGATCTTTTACTTCTTTGATTTCTTTTAGACTATTGACAAACTCTTCGATACCCTTGAAATCTGTTTTGGCGTAATCCTCCAACCCATGTCTTCGCAGATTTTCGTAGAACTTCTTCTTTTGGATTTTACCGTCTTCGGTTATGTAATCTGTTAGCCAGAAATTATCATCGACCTGCTTTTCACCTATGTAGATTTCGATTCCGAATGATCCTAGGAGTTTGCTTGATCTAGTCGGATTGTACTCAGATTTCTCTGGTCGGACTAATACAACTTTAATTGCTGCACCAAAATACCATGTTTTGACAATTCTCGGAAGAGAGTTGAGTTCTTTGCATAAAGTTTTCATTTGTTGATCGTATTCATCTTTTTTAGATTTCTCGATCTGTCTTGTTTTGCTGACAAGTGGAGATATGTAGATTTCATTTGCGCTTAAGGAACTTTCTCCTTCAGATACGATGAAGACTTCAATTCCTAAAAGTTCCATTGCTTTAAGGACATTGTCGAGATTTGTTGTTTCGATTGATATACCTGTGTACCAATTTCCTGCTAACTTTTCTTTAGTTTCCCAATCAGTTGTGACTGATCCAATTGAAATATGAAGTTTCTTTTCTGTCATTTACTTCTCCCACCATGGCTTGACAATAGCTTTGTCGTTTGCGTCAAATTTTAGACCACCATTGTCGATCCTTCTCAATCTTCGATCACCATTGGCAAAACCGACTGCGCTTTTCATGTCGTCTGAGGTGATTGTCTCTTTTTGATTTTTCTCACGAGCTTGATATCCGCCCATTTTCACGACCTCAATTATGATATTATAGTACTATAATATAAACGTTTTGGTTTTTGAACCATGTTATCCATGGTGTTGTAATATAAAAAGGTTGTTTTGATCATTTTTTGGGCATTCCTAAAACCCGTCTTAGGACATCATCTAGGTCGTCGCCCAACCGCTTGCGATTATTTAACTCTTTCCAGACATCTTCTGAAACTTGGATGGTTGTGGTACGTATTTCTTTCTTTTCGTAGGTCATTTTGATTCTTCTTTCTTTTCCTTCATTGGAAATATTGATTCGCTTCCATCTCCAAAAACGAAGTTTTTCCACGTATATTGATTGCAACCACATTTTGAGCAAGCCCCGTGATTTGGAGCTCTGTTTGAAGTTCCTGCTATGATCCTAGTATAACCAACATGCTCGGACTTCAAATGTCCACATCTGCATTTTTCATCGACAAAAAATTCTTTTGGCATTTCACTTCACCATCATACAAGATGTATAAACTCGCCTAGTCCTTCCCAAATTTCTTCTGTACTTATCCCTGTTGTCTTTGACATCATGTCAACAAGAGCTTCTACAAGTTTTGCTCTTAATTTTTCTGGAGTGTAGTGATTCCCCTCTTCTTCCAACCATTCGACCTTCCACTCAGCTATTCTGTCCTCTTTGCCTATTCCAATTTCGTCGTTTTCACTCCAGCTAACCCAATGTACTGTTTTCTGTAAAACCAACGCTAAAGGTGCCTCAGCTCCAGATTTGGATTTAGAGAATATTTCTGCTGCTTCAAATGTCTTGAACGCGTGATAATAGTCGTCACCGCCATCTGGATGTACCCATACTCTATATTCTAAAACTTCATCGTAAAGATAACCACCACCGGCTTCTGTTAATGCTGGATACGTACCGATCTTACCCGTTGCTACTGGATAGACCATTTTTATCACCTCCACTTTTCTTTGATAACGAGAACTCCTACGATCACGCATGACCATAGGACCATTGCGAGACCACCTAGTATATTTGGATCCATCTCAATACTCACCTATGAGATTATAATCTCATAGTCTTATATAAAGTTTTTGGTTTCTTCACACATTTTCACCTTGAAACATGATCATAAACAAGCTATAAATTATGATGTCAAGTTTTTCCGTCTCTATACCTCCTTTAGTATAATTGGTTTTCTATAAATCCCCATCCTTATAGACAACTAACTAACTAACTCCTTATTTTGTTGTTCCCAATCATGGAGATTTGTGAGAGCTTTTTTAACTAAATTCTTAACATGTTCTTGTCCCATTTTAAGATCATGTGGGAAGATCCTCAACACATCATAACCTCTGGTCCGATATTTAATGTCTCTTTTGTTATCAAGCTCTAGTTGATTTTTGTGCACCCACGGAACCTTTGGATTATGTCCACCATCACCATCATATTCAATAACTAAATTTAACTTATTATGAATAAAATCAGGCATATGTCCACCAATGAGCTTAGGACCTGCTCCATTATACGTAAATCCAAAATCACTTAAAATTGTAAAAAGTTTTAATTCACTTGGATTAGGATGATGTCTACCCTTAAAAACTGTTTTGTACAGTCGTCGACCTTTTTCTTCTTCTGTAAGAGACTTAAAAAATTTTTTAACTTTTTCAGCATGTTCAGCAAGCCTTTTATCTGTTTCTTTCGTTAACCCTTTACTCCATATCCGATTTGAACGTTCTTCTGGACTTAATGAATACCAAAATTTTCTATGTCCTCGTGATAATTTTATTGAATAATCATCCGGCATCTTCCTACCTTTCATGGCTTTACTTTGCATACGACTATATTTTAATGATTTTACATATGCACTAGGATATTTTTTAATGTACTCCTCAGAATTTAATAACCTTATTCCAATCCGAGCTTGATAATTACAACATCTAATGGACTGAAAATGTGATGGTTTAAGTATTTTTAATTTTCTTCCACAAACCCGACAAACAATAAAATCTTCAGGTTCAATTAAACCAAAATAAATTCTTAACTCGTCTACCGAAAAATAATTTATTTGATGTGAAGCATATGCAACATCTTTTCCAATTAACTTTTTGATTGCTAAATTTTTGTCCATATTAAGAAGTTTTCTTTTACCTTCACCATAACATGAACTTCTATTACCCAAATTTATATAATGATGAAAACAACCAGAATGTGATATTAATGGATTTGAGTATCCTGGTATATTCACAATCAACCTACCTAATCGTTTACGTCTTTCACTTTCCCAATAATCTACTTTGTCTTGAAATCGACAATAGTCTTGAAAAAAATCACCTGTAATAAAATCTGTACCACATCTCATTTTTCTATCCCTTTAATTTATTACTCCACTCATATAAATTTGTAATAGCAATCTTGAACCACTGAGGTAATATACTCCAATTTTGTTTTAATAACCAAGAGCATGTTCCATCTAATATAAAGGTGTTACAATAGTCGTTTTCATTACGACAACCTCTACCATAAGTCTGAATTAATGTTGTAAGAGTCACAAAATCATACCAACTTTTGTCCGATCCAAATCTTTTTGCGATCTGTGGATTACCTAAATCTGGATATGGAACCTTCACAATTATCTGCCAACGACAACGATCGTCTTTTAGGTCAGCACCTAGTCCTAATGATGGTGAAACCATAATTTTCGGAGGTTGAGATTCAAAAAACTTTTTGATAGTAGCTTCTCTTGATTTTTCACCGATATTTGTAATGAAATAGTTTTTATACTTACTTC
>Ga0315314_1003367_pt1 | contig 12528 bp, 17 predicted proteins | sample TDP9_MG_FD_203631 | JGI IMG/M metagenome (GOLD analysis project Ga0315314, IMG submission 203631) | Freshwater sediment microbial communities from Lake Towuti, South Sulawesi, Indonesia - TDP9 | ecosystem: Environmental > Aquatic > Freshwater > Lake > Sediment | place: Indonesia: South Sulawesi...
GCCTTTTTCTTGGAAGGTGCTCCTGTGGCCATCAGTACCTTTTTCAGCAGATCGGCATCGATATCCAGAGTTGTCCTCATAAATACCTCCTTTATACTTATGCCAAAATATTAGACAATTTTATGCCGGATTGCAAGCATTTTTTGCGAGGATCAGGGTTATTGCGTAAGGTGAGAGAGGGTGAGGGGTGATGAAGATCTCCATCATCACGGCGGTGCTGAATGGAGTAAGGACCATCGGGCATGCCATCCGCAGCATCGGGGGTCAGACGCATAAGGAGATCGAGCACATCATCATCGATGGAGGGTCCACCGACGGCACCCTCCGGGTCATCGAGGGATACCACCCCTGCCCTGCCAAGGTCCTCTCTGAGCCAGACCGGGGCATCTATGATGCCATGAACAAGGGCATTGCCCTGGCCAGTGGCGAGGTGATCGGCATCCTCAGTGCGGACGACTTCTACAGGCACGGAGGGGTCCTGGCCAAGGTGGCCCGGGCCTTCGAGGACCCAGACGTCGATTCCTGCTATGGCGATCTCGATTATGTGGACCCAACGGATACCTCCCGCGTGATCCGCCACTGGCGCGCGGGTCCCTATGACCTTCGCAGTTTCTACTGGGGATGGATGCCGCCGCATCCGGCCTTTTTTGCTCGCAGGAAGGCCTACCAGACTTATGGCGACTACAATCTCGAACTGAGCTCCGCCGCCGATTACGAGCTGATGCTGCGGTTTTTGCTCAAACACCGGATCACGGCGACCTATCTCCCTGACGTCCTCGTCTGCATGCGCACGGGGGAATGAGCAATGTGAGCCTCAGGAATCGCATCCGTGCCAACCTCATGGACCGGAAGGCCTGGCGGGTGAACGGCTTGAAGCCCTATCCCTGGACTCTGTGGCTGAAGCCGCTGAGGAAAATTGGACAGTTCTGGCTGAAGTGAGGTGGAAAGGCCGGGAGGGGAGAAGAGAAGGCTGAGGTTGAGGCTGAGGCTGAGCAGAGCGAGTCGAAGAGCCCGGGATTCGGAGGGTCAAAAAGTCGTCAGGCGGAAGGCGAGGTGGCTACAGGTGACCTTTGAGTCGATCCTGGATTGCTGCCTTGAGAATTCGGAAGTTATGCTCCCGGTAATAACCTCTCTTTTCAGGCTCAAGGAGCGAACCCAATTTGACGGTATAGTCTCTCTGGGGAATGGATTCGATCCGGCGCAACATTTCACCGAGCATTTCTTGATCGGCAACCGGGGGAATTCCTTTCTTGACGAGAAATTCCATGTCGTAGGCATCCCTGATTTCTCCTCTATCCAGGAAAGCGGCCGCCTTCAAGGCCATCATCTGCCGGAGGCTCACCACCTGCAGAAGCACCTGCCGCGAAGAATGTGGGCTGAAGGCAATCGCCTGCTCGGTTTCCGGCCTCCTGGGCTCCTTGCGGATCTCGACCTTGAGGCTTCGCGGGTAGGCGGGGGACCGAAACTCAAAGATCAGGGTGTAGAACTTTACCGTAGCATCCTTCATGGAATAGAATCGGGAAAGATAGGTCTGGAGATCTGAAAATACCCTTTCCCCCTGCTCTGGGTCGCTCATCCAGAAATCGAGATCCATGGAATAGCGATCCAGTCCATGGCAAAGCCGTAGCATCGTTCCCCCGCAGAATATGAAAAAGCGAAGGAATCGGCCGCTGTTGAGCCGGTCCAGTACTTCCATCTCAAACCGTTCCTGTTCAATCAGATGCCGCATTTCTGACGAATCCGGACCTTGACCTGGTTGGGAAAGGACTCCACCAGGGCGGTCAGCTTTTGTCTATCCAGGGCGTCCAGGTCCTGGGAACTCCAATCCAGTGGATACCGGCCGAGGGAGTTAAGATAGACGGCATCCAGGAAGGCCTTTTCCGGGGTGGCGATGAAAAAGCCGTCCTGCCTGAGAAACCCGAAGTAATGCCGCGGCTGAACCTTGTGGTACCGGAACCAAACACCCCGGGCTTCTATCCGCACGGAGCGTCTCGGGGTGATGTTTTCATACCACCCCTGCTGAACCTGGGTGGTGATTCCATGAAAGGCAAGGGCGGTCATACAGGAAATGTAGGAGGGGACTTGGAGAAAGTTGCAGATCTGAAAGAACTCCTCCTTTCCGTATCGTTCCCAGCTTCGTTCGAGGACATAGAAATTCCTCTTCAGCCGGATGAAAACACCCCTCCGCACATATCGGCTGCAGAGTACATGGGCGGAGGAAAGCCCTATCCCATGTGCTGATGCTACATCCTGTACCGAGAAAAAGAGTTTCTCTTGCAGGCTCGTTGCTTCTGTGGTCATGGCTAAGAACAGATTCTTAACATTTTTGATAAGGATACGCCCTTGGCCGACGCAGGTCAAGTAGAAAAAGAGGGTAATTCCGCAGCAGATAGAGGCTATGAGCGCGAGAGGCGGGAGGCGAGACTGGAGAAGGCTGAGGCTGAGGTCGAGGCTGAGCAGAGCGAGGCCACCAGTCCGGGAGTCGGAGAGTCATGGAAAAGATTCAGGGGACTCTTTGACTCCCGACTCTTGGACTCACGACTCGTTTTAGAGGACTTCTTGGTGCGGTCCGATGGCAGTAATGATGATTTGGCCTTTGCTGCGAATGTAGGTTGCCCGATAGTTCATCGTAATGCTGAACGCCCATTGCTCCGTACCCTTTAGTTTCTCATTTCTCAAGCTGGGATGTGCCGGATTTGCGGTCACCCTCTCCAATTGCTCCCAGAATTTGATCCTTACCTCCTGCGGCAGGGCGTTCAATCTTTTCAAAACGCTCTGGGGAAGGACGATCTCAGTCGCCAAGGTGCTTTTTAGCCTCTCGGATCGACTTGAACACCTTCACCCTTCCCTCTTCCACATCCGCCCGGGACTCGGCAATCTGTTCCTGCCATTCCTTGCTCCAGAACCAGGCCTGGTCTCTCGGGATTTCGATAATGGGGCGAATGACGATCTCCTCTCCTCTGGCCACCACCTCCACGCGCTCTCCCACCCGCAAAGGTATCTTTTCTCTCACATCCTCGGGGATGGTCACCTGGTATTTCTCCCGGACTTTCACCGTCGTTCCCATGGTATCACCTCCTGTCGTATTACTCTATTACTTTCACAACGATCATAGGCGACCGCCACCATCTTGTCAAGACGGAATCCGTAAGGCGACAAGAGCAAGTTGGACAGAAACCAGTCAAAGAGTCGAAGAGCCTGAGATGCCGTGAGGCGTGTGGCAGTTAACCCCTTACGCCTCACCCCTTACGGTAGTTAGAGTCGGAGAGGCAAGTCGGAGGGTCGGGGGTGAAATGGATTTCGCAAAAGGTCAGGAGATATGTTATATACTTATGAGTATAATACCTGAGAGTATAAATGATCTGGGGGACGGATGGAGTTCATCGATCGCGAAAGAGAGCTGGATTTTCTGGAGGAGAAATGGCGTGAGACCCGCGCTCAGTTCATCATCCTTTGGGGAAAGCGCAGGGTGGGCAAGACCGAGCTGGTCAAACAGTTCATCGAGGACAAGCCTCACATCTACTTTTTGTCGGAAAGCACCAGCGAGCAGGAACATCTGCGCCGATTCTCCTCGGCGGTGGGCATGTTCTTTCAGGAACCCCTGCTTCAGACCCGCGGATTTTCGGGCTGGGAGGAAGTATTTCAGTACCTCAAGGGAAAAGGGCACCGGCTCGTCCTGGTCATCGACGAATTCCCTTACCTGATCTGGTCCAATCCGGCGATCCCCACCCTGTTCCAGAAAGGATGGGATGAATATGGGTCCGGCAGCCATCTTTTTCTGATATTGCTTGGCTCCAGCATGGCCATGATGGAAAACGAGGTCCTGGGCCACCGCTCCCCGCTCTACGGCCGGCGGACGGGCCAGTGGCGGCTCGATCCCATGACCTTTGCTGCCTCCAGCGGATTCCGGAAGGGCAAATCCTTCGAAGATCGCATCTCCCACTTCGCCGTAGCCGGAGGGATCCCGGCTTACTGGCTGCAGTTTGAAAGGGAACGGGACTTCTGGGGAAATCTGCGAGAACATGTATTGAAGAAGGGACAGGTGCTCTACGATGAGGTGGAGTTCATCTTGAGGGAGGAGCTGCGGGAGCCACGCTACTATTTCACCTTGCTTCAGGCCATCGCCCAAGGGAAAAGGAAGCTGGCAGAGATTGTCAACGCCACTGGCCTTTCCCAGCCCGTCGCCAATAAGTACCTGGCAGTATTGGCAGATCTCAAGGTGGTGGAGCGTGAGATCCCAGTAACGGAAGAGAAGCCACTGAAGAGCAAGAAGGGGCTCTATCGCATTATGGAGGAGTTCTTTCAGTTCTGGTTCAAATTCGTCTTTCCCGTGCGCGCCGAGCTGGAAATAGGAAGGGGGGATCAAGTCTTGGACAGAATCCGGGAGGCACTCCCTCAGCACCTGGCGGGTGTTTACGAAAAGGTGGCCAGGGAGACCCTCTGGAACCACAGAGAGCAATTCTTCCCCTTCGTTTCGGCTGGCCGATGGTGGGATAAGAACGAAGAAATCGATCTGGTGGCCGTGAACCAAGGATTGAACGCTATCCTGTTCGGCGAGGTCAAATGGAGCGAAAGGCCGGTGGGATTGGATCTCTATGAGGCCCTCAAGGAAAAGGCCCGGAAGGTCGTCTGGGGAAAGCCTGCTCGGTCAGAATTTTTCTGCCTTTTCAGCAAGAAAGGTTTTACCGAGGCCATGATCAAGCGGGCGAGGCAGGAGGGCGTAGTCCTCTTCCAGGCAGAGTCGAAAAGAGAAGTCTGAGAGGCCGTGAGGCGGGACAGCGTGAGGCGGGACAGGAGAAGGCTGAGGCTAAGGTTCAGGCTGAGGGAAAGGACATCAATGGCTTAAAGAGACCCTTGCTTTTTGATTCCCATTCAGGTGTACGCATGACAGAGTCGTTCTATCCAAGAAGATGGGGGTGGAGAGTTGGAAGCTTTAGTGTTAGAAAAATATGATGAATGGCTTGCGCAACACCTGGAGGAGTTGGTGGAGCAATATCCCGCCAAGGTGGTCGCCATTCACGAAGGGAAGATCATCTTCACGGGGGAGCAAGAAGCTGATGTCTATCGGCGGGTTCGGGAGGCCGGCCTCGAACCGATGCCCTTGGTCTTCCGTGTACCCCGCGAGCAGGACTTGCAGTCCGTTCTGAAGTCGGGTTATGGAAGCATCGGATTTGACTATCGGGCTGGAGACCAAGTTTACTTGCAGGTAGGTGATGGGAGCTTTATTCCCGCTTACTTGCATGACCTTGAGCTACAGGTCGGGACGGAACAATTTTCAGGAAAAGTTGGCTTTTCGGACAAGTTGGGCATGGGCTTCAACCTGTTAGGCAGGGCCGGTATTTTTGAACGATTCAAGATCTGCTTTAATGAAAGCCAAGGGATTCTTACCTTTGAATAAGATCGCTCTCCCTCATTCGCTATTGAACACACCTCCTTCCCTGGCGGATCCACCATGACCGGGACAAACTGGATGTGAAATTCATCGGTGCCATCGGCGCCGTTTTTGATTTCTATGCCGGTACGGTCAGGCGCCCCCACCCCGTTTTCCAGAGGCTGGGCTTGGAATGGCTGATCCGCTTTCTGCGGGAGCCCCGGCGGCTGTGGAAACGAAACCTGATCTCCACCCCGCTTTTCTTCCTCAGGGTGATACAGTATAGACTGAAGCATCGTAAGAGGTGAGGCGACAAGAGAGAGTCGGAGAGTCAGGAAGTGGGAAAGTCGAGAGTTGAGCGTGCGAGAAGCAAAGCCCTCGAGGAAAGGATTGACTTAGTCCATAAGTTAGTCTATTATATATTTAAAAGTATAGGAGGAATGCACATGTCTTTGAAGGTCAATGTCCACGAAGCAAAGACCCATTTTTCTCGGCTCTTGGCCCGGGTCGTAACCGGAGAGGAAGTCGTCATCTCCAAAGCGGGTAAACCTGTCGCTCGCCTGGTTCCGGTCGCAGAAAAACTGAAGCAGCGGACCCCAGGAAGCGCAAAGGGGAAGTTGACTTTGGCCAAGGATTTCAACGCCCCTCTTCCCCATGCAGTTCTGAAAGCCTTCGAACGATGAGAGTGCTGTTGGACACCCATGCCTTCCTCTGGTGGATCATAGACCATCCCAAATTATCATCCAGGGCCCGAGAGGTCATCGGGGACGGAAGCAACGAGGTGCTCCTCAGTGCAGCAACAGGTTGGGAGATAGCCATCAAGGCCAAGCTCAAGAGGATTCGGCTCCCTGATCCGCCAGGTCATTTCATCTCCGAACAGATGGCCCTCAACGGAATCCAAGGGCTGCCTGTACAGATGGTTCACGCACTCCATGTCTATACTCTCCCTGATCATCACCGAGATCCATTTGACCGCATGCTTGTGGCCCAGTCCCAAATGGAGAATCTGCCAATCCTGACGGATGATCCTCTCATTTCCCTCTATCGGGTCAAGATCATCTGGTAAGGTAGGGATCGATAATCTCCGCTTGTCACCACTATTCTTCCGCGCCAACCGCATGGACCGGAGGGCCTGGCGGCTGAACGGCCTGAAGCCCTATCCTTGGACCCTGTGGCTGAAGCCGTTGAGAAAGATCGGACAGTTCTGGTTGAAGTGACGCGTGAGAGCGTGAGGCAGTCGAAGAGTTGAAGGGTCGCAGAGTCCAAGAGTCGGGGAGTCCGAGAGTCATGGAGAAGATTCAGAGGTTTGAAGACATCGTTGGCTGGCAGAAGGCGAGGGAACTTGTCAGAATTATCTACCAAATGAATAGCGAAAATGATGGCTTCAGGAGGGATTTGCGCGCTGTAGCGACAAAGAATTCGCCAACCTCCTCAATATCTCCCGTGGTTCAGTGGCTGAAGTCCAGAGCCAACTATACATTGCTTTCGATCTTGGTTATATTAACAGGGACGCTTTCAATTCAGGACTCTTGACTCTCGACTCAGGACTCAAAGTCATAAAAGGTAGCAGATGGTGACAGGTTTCTGGCAGAATCAGCGGGTGCTGGTCACAGGCGGTGACGGCTTCCTGGGCACCTATGTGGTGGAAAAGCTGAGGGAGCACGGTTGCCAGAGTATCTTCGTCCCTCACATCCAGGACTATAACCTGGTGGAGATGGAGGCCTGCCAGAGAGTCTATGCCGATGCGCGCCCCGACCTGGTCATCCATCTGGCAGCGGTGGTGGGGGGGATCGGGGCCAACCGGGCCAATCCCGGCCGATTCTTTTATGAAAACCTGATCATGGGAATCCAGATGATGGAGCAAGCTCGCCTCTTCGGAGTGAAGAAATTCGTGGCCATTGGAACCATCTGCGCCTACCCCAAATTCACCCCCCTCCCCTTCCGGGAGGAGGACCTCTGGAACGGCTATCCGGAGGAGACCAATGCCCCCTATGGACTGGCCAAGAAGATGCTTCTGGTGCAGGCCCAGGCTTATCGGCAGCAGTACGGCTTCAATGCCATCTTCCTGCTCCCAGTCAACCTCTACGGACCAGGGGACAATTTCGACCCGGAATCCTCTCATGTGATCCCCGCCCTGATCAAAAAGATCGTGGACGCCATAGGAGGAAAGGAGGCCGCCCGGCGAAGGATGCAGCACCTGGAGGTACGAAGCGAACCAGATAAACGAGACCAACCAGATCAACGAGACCAACCCATCATCGTCTGGGGTACCGGCGATCCCACCCGGGAATTCCTCTATGTGGAGGACTGCGCCGAGGGAATCCTGCTCGCCTCCGAGCATTATGACAAGCCCGATCCGGTCAATCTGGGGGCGGGATTCGAGATCTCCATCCGGGATCTGGTTCATCTCATCGCCGAGGTCACGGGGTTCCGAGGGGAAATCCTCTGGGATCGATCCAGGCCCGACGGACAACCCCGGCGCCGCCTGGATACAAGTCGGGCAAAGAAGGAGTTTGGATTCTGGGCCAAGGTGAGCCTGGAAGAGGGATTGAGGAGGACCATCGACTGGTACCTTGGCCGGGGGCGCATAAATAGTTAGCTAAGGACCGAGGGAGACATGGGACGATCAGAAGGGGACGGCCTGAAATTCCTGTTCGACATCCTCCTTTCCGCAGCGGGCCTGATCCTTTCCTCTCCTCTCGGGCTGCTCATCGCCCTCGCCATCAAGTGGGAAGATGGAGGGCCACTATTTTACGCTCAGGAACGGGTGGGGAAAGAAGGGCGCTTCTTTCGGGCCTATAAGTTTCGCTCCATGGTACCGAACGCAGAGGAAGGCACTGGACCTCTTCAGGCCGCATACGAAGATCCGCGGACCACTCGCATCGGCCGCCTCCTGCGGGCCACGGCCATGGATGAGCTGCCCCAACTGTGGAGCATCCTGAAAGGGGACATGAGCTTTGTCGGCCCCCGTGCCCTTCGTCCTCAAGAAATCGAAGTCAACACCGACGGAGAGGCGATCCCCCTGGAATCCATCCCCGGCTATCAGGAGCGCCTCAAGGTGCGTCCCGGGCTGACCGGCATTGCCCAGGTCTATGCCCCCCGAAACCTACCTCGCTGCCATAAATTCCGCTACGACCTCCTTTATATCAAGAGACGCAGCTTTTGGCTGGATCTCAAGCTCATTTTGGCCTCCTTCTGGATTACCGCCCGGGGGAGATGGGAGAGCGAGGAAGACAAAATATGAAGGTTAAGGTTGAGGTTAAGGCTAAGGGGGGGCGGTGTTGTACGATGTGGCCATCATAGGCGGCGGTCCGGTAGGTTCTTTCGCGGCCCATCAGATCGCAAAAAGGGGATTGAGCTGTGCCGTGGTGGAAGAGCACCCCTCTTCCACCCATCGGATTACCTGCACCGGCATCCTGGGTGCACATGCCTTCGCCGAATTTGACCTTCCGAGATCAGCCGTTCTGGCCGAACTCAGATCTGCCAGATTCATTTCCCCCTCCGGAATCACCCTCTCGGTAAGCGCAGAAAGTCCAAAGGCCTGCGTCCTGGATCGCGAGGCCTTTGCCCGCGACCTGCATCGCCTGGCCTCGGCGGAGGGAGTCCATTTCTTCTTCAAGTTCTCCGCCTCCAGGGTAATGGTAAGCCGTAACTCGGTGAGAATCGAAGGGGACAATGACGGAGGGGGGCGGATCGAGGCGGCCGTGGCGGTGATCGCCACCGGAGTCCATTACCAGCTCATCGATCAGCTCGGCCTGGGGAGACCTCGATCATTCATCGAGGCGGCCCAGGTGGAGGCGGAAATGGAGGGAGTGGAGGAGGTGGAGGTCTATCTGGGGCAGCAATGGGCGCCCGGATCCTTCGCCTGGGTGGTTCCCCTCCCGGATGAGAGGGTCAGAATCGGCCTTCATACCCGAAGCGATGCCGAAGCTCATCTGAAGGAATTCCTCCAGTCCCCCTTCATCACCCGCCGGCTGAGGCGCACTTGCAGGCCGCTTCGTGTCCGGCCCATTCCTCTGGAGGCCTTGCCACAGACCTATCTGGATAGAATCCTGATTGCGGGGGATGCTGCCGGGCAGGTAAAGCCCACCACGGGCGGTGGGCTTTACTATGGCTTCATCGGGGCGGCGGCTGCGGCCCAGACGATTGCGGATGCCTTCAGCCAGGGGGACTTCCGTTCCAGCTTCCTGAGGCAGTACCAGCAAAGGTGGAGAAAGAGAATTGGCCTGGAGCAGCAGGTGGGCAACTATTTCCGTCGCCTGCTGTCCACCCTGGGCGACGCACAGATGGATTACTTACTGAAGGCCTGCCGGGAGGACGGACTGGGTGAAATCATCCGCCGGACTTCCGACTTCGACAGCCACAAAAGGCTCATCCTGCGTCTTTTGCGCCATCCCTCCTTCTGGAGGACGCTAAGAGGGATCGCCACCTGACCGATCCCTCAAGTGGAACATCCGATCCAGCCTCTCAATTATCATCTCCTTCCTCCGGACAGTCCGCGGAATCTCCTCCCACCCCGCGCTTCTTCTCCTTCAAGGCTTTCTGGATGCGCTCCGACAGCGCTTGCACTTTCCCAGCCTGGCTCCTTTCCTCCTCGGTTTTGGGCTCTCTCTGGGGTTGGGTGACGCGCCAGGTAATCTTGCCGCTGAGCGGAGGCTCCGGATACGCCCCCGGATCGTAAAGCATATAGGCCTGGAATGGCGTCCCCTCCTCCTGAAAGCAGGACCAGACAGCTTGACGGAGGACTTCTGGAGATCCCTCATTCAGAAGGTCGATGACCGTGATCTGTTTGCGAAATCGCTCCACATGTCCTGTTGGGATATTGAAAAGATAAGGGGTGAGGGCCTCCGAGCCGATGACGCGCTTGTTTTCATCCATCCCGTTCTTGGCCAGAGCCAAGATGGTGTCGCCCGCCAGATGGCCTGGAGACTCCGGACCGCATACGATCAGGTAACGGATATTGGGATTGGAGACGGTATTGCAGATGACCTTTTCCAGGCCGATGTTCTCCGTTTGCAGCGTGCCCGCCAGGGCGGCCCCGGTTTCCACGGCGACCCTTACCAGGTGCTCGATTTCGGGCGGCGTCTCCTCCCGTTTCCACCGGAGGATTACCACCACGGCCACCGGAGAATAGTCATTTCCCCGGAGATAGCATCCCTCCTCGGGTGGATAATCGGGGGCGGGTTGCACTTTCTTGATCTCTCTCAGAAACATCGGTCTCCCTATCAATATTGGCCTGACCCGGGCCAGACCAGGGCATCAGTGAGAAGGGTAGATACCCCCGGGCAAGCCGGGGCACTTTCTCTGGTCGGTCCGGCCGGCTCCTGAGCGACCTCGGGCGTTGATGAGCGAGGAGAGCTCGGCGTTGTCAGGCCGAGCTGTCTGAGCCCTCCGATCCGCGCCACGAAGCCCTCACCCCCGGCTAAAGCCGGGGAACTCAAAGCGGCTGTTAGAGGTAGCCTGTCTCATTTCCACATCCACGGCCTTCCCTTCCTGAAATGCTTAATGCTGCATACCCGCCTCCTCCTGAATCAATTGCTTCACCTTCTCCCAGGAGGGAAGGGGCTTGCCATAGTGCTTCACCTTCTCGTTGATGACCAGCCCCGGGGTGGCGGGGATATAGCTCAGGATCTGCTTCCAATCGTTGATATGCTCCACCTCTGCCGCGATATCCAGCTCTGCCAGGGCATTGAGGGTCATCTCATGCAGCTTCTTACAAAAGGAACAACCGGGACCCAAGACTTTGATTTTCATGGTAGCCTCCTTTGGACATTGCTTATCATCCCATAATGCTCTTGAGTACCATCTTGTTCGATTTCACTCTATCTTGACCGAAACAGTAACCTGATTCCGCCTGTTGATCAGATGCAGCCCCAGGGTGAGCAAAATAACAAAGATCGCCAGGTATCCGATCAGCATTCCAGCGCTCGTTCCATCCACCCACGCGCCATAGATCAGTCCCGACACGGTGCTAAAGAGGGCCACCCATCCCACATAGGTCCAGGCTTTGCTCCTACCAATGATGGCTGCGGTGACGAGGATACTCTGCAGGCTCAGTTCCGGATCGGCCATCAGGTAGGCGATTAGCGGGCCCCGGTGCATTCCCAGTGATAGGAACATCTTGGCGACGACCACTTCGATTAGTGTGGGAAAGTACATGAACACGCCAAAGACCACTCCGGCCAGATTCCCCAGGAAAGTATTGCTGCCGGCGATGGCCTCCACCCACTCGGGGCGAATAAAGCGGCGAACAAGGCCTACGGCAAATACGCCCACCATCAGCAGCGGGAAGATCATCCGGACGAAACGCCAGGCTTCGCTCAGCCAGTGTTGCATCTCATATGCCTCGAAATACTTAAGTCCCATGAACAGGAGCAGCATCATCGCCAGGATGACGCCGAACATCTTGCCGGTCAGGTAGATCTCGAGGCCCTGGGCTTTCGGCTCCATCCTGGTCGCGGCGATGACGAGCGTCAAGGCGATCAGCGCCAGCGAGACCCAGGTCCAGCGATTGAAGCCCTCATCTACTTTCCCCAATCCACGCCATGCAGTGAGCGCGATGAGCGCAAGGAGCCCAATCAGAATGGCACCCTGGGCGGTTACGCCCTCCTCCCCCTTCGAAGCGTCAAAGGGAACCAGGTGGAATAAGATCTCCTGGAAGTGATCCATACCTTGGATGGGAACGGTGAAGCCGAGATAGGAGTTGAGCAGCAGAGGCACCTTGAGGGTGCCGAAGATCAGAAGGGCCACCATCACCAGCAGAAAGACCACCGTTCTAACTCGCAATCCGCCCTGCCCCACAAACGCGTCATCGCCTGCTTCGGCGCGCTCCAGGTCAGATTTGCTGAATATGAGTGCCATGATCATCCCGATGCTGACGCCGAAGACCAGGCAGAGGATGATCCGCGCCAAAGCGAAGTCCCCGCCGATGGCGACGCCGGTGTAGGCTATTGCCAGTATGTTGGCCGCAGGCGCAAAGAAGAGGAAGGTGATCGCCGGTCCCAGTCCTGCTCCCTTCTTGTAGATGCCGGCAAAGAGGGGCACAATGGTGCAGGAGCAAACCGCCAGCGTGCTGGCCGCCAGGGCGGAAGCCGGGTAGGCAACCACCTTGGGCGCATGGCGACCCAGGAATCGCATCACTGCCTTTTGGGGAACCA
>Ga0315314_1003368_pt1 | contig 12528 bp, 14 predicted proteins | sample TDP9_MG_FD_203631 | JGI IMG/M metagenome (GOLD analysis project Ga0315314, IMG submission 203631) | Freshwater sediment microbial communities from Lake Towuti, South Sulawesi, Indonesia - TDP9 | ecosystem: Environmental > Aquatic > Freshwater > Lake > Sediment | place: Indonesia: South Sulawesi...
ATATTCAGGGTTACTCCACTCTCTGGATCACACACTTCGTAAGTATAGGTCGTAGGAGAAGTCGTCGTCTCTACAAACTGTATGTCTTTTTCAATAGTCACCGAGGCGCCAGACCTCAACTCCACGGTAAGATCCATGTCGCTGGTTAGCGAGGGCATCAGTTTAATGGCTGGAAGATAATCCCATCCAAGGGTATTTGCAACGTTAGCATAGAGGTACATCTTATAGCTGCGGCCTTTGGGTACCTGAAGAGTGAAGAGGCCGAGCGTATTCGTGTTTTTCTGGGCTACTAAGACATAGTTTTCCCAGACCGCTGCTGTGGCATTAGCAATGGGTTCTCGGCTCCTGAAGTCAAGAACTTTGCCTCTGATAGTAACTACTTCTTCAGCGGCAGCGCCCGAAAGAGGAATCAGTCCTGTCATCAGAAGAGCCAATGCAAGGGTAACACAGGAGAGTACTGCTCTCCTCCCCTTCTTTGTGCCAGCCATCTCTTAGGTGAGAAGAGCGGATAGTATTTAAGACTTAATTCTAAAACGGGGTGATAATGAATAAGTTTATAAATGGAAAAATCTTTCAGCGTTCACTGTCGGTGATTGGTGATGAAGAAGTTGCCGGTCTGCGAGATCTGTGGTCTAGAAGTAGTGAAGGTCATAGAATGTTCAAAGTGCGGAGCAAAATTCTGCGAAGAATGCGGAGACGAGAAGCACGAGCTCTGCTATGACTGCCTTGGCTGGGACGAGGAAGAAGACGAATTTGAAGAGGAGGAAGAGGAAGACGAGGAGGACTGGGATGAGCCGCCTTCTGATAATTCTCTTCCTTTAAACCATTAGATTCTCAACAATTCGTCAGTTTTGCCTGTCATCTCCATGCGCGGAGCCGTACTAATCGTCCAGGACTTGACCACAGAAAGTGTGCTATTGTATTGTAAGACAATCTTGAAAGGTGTTAGGCGTTACAGATTTCTTTCAGACAGATCCCGCTGTTTCCCACAGGTGTTGGAAGTATATCTTGGCTATCTGAGTTAGCTCGATGTGGTCCGACCAAATTGCCAGCAAGGTTTTGGTTGATTCTCTCCTTCCGAGGAAGAGGATTGCCTCTCTGCCATCAACCACTATTCCTCCACCGAACATCTCCTCCCGCTTCCTTGTCTCTGCTAAGCTGGAAATATACGAAGGTAACGCCTTCAGAGATTCTGGGGTAGTCAGTAAGAGGATCTTCGTTCTTTTATCCATCAGACTCTTAAGGGCGGGGAGAAAGGGCTCGAGAAACCCTTTAGGAGCAAGGGGGAGCGCAACCATCAGTTCTCTCTCTGCGCTCATCAGCATTTCTCGCGCCCTTGCAGAGATGTTTTCCTCTCCTCGTATGATCCATATCTCAGGTCTCTCCTTGATCTCTCTTCTCTCATACAGTGGTTGAAGCTCTGAGACGATGAGCTCCTCCTGCTCCTTTAGTCTCCTCTCCTGCCTCATCGTCTCAGCTCTCAGCGCCTCTGAAGGGGCACGGGGATAGTAGAGCTTTGGTCGCCCACCCCCCACCTCAACCCACCCCTTCCGCTCAAGGTTCTCCAAGACCGAGTAGATTTTTGAGTAGGGTATGGAGGTCCTTTGGGTTATCTCTCCAGCTGAGAGTTCCCCATGCTGAATGAGGGTGAGGTAAGTATGAACTTCATAGCCAGTCAAACCAAGTTCTCTGAGAGTCTTGACAACCCTCTCACTTACAGTCTCGCTTGACAACTCGGATCACTATCGAAAGGCTGAGGAAATATTTACCCATTATGGGAGTAAAATAATTGCCTCGGTCTTGATTCACCAATCCAACGGGTGGAAGGTAGAATATCTTAAACTAGCCTACTATTTCCAATAGACTATTTGATAACATTTATATACGGGGGAAGGCTAAGAATACTTGACTAGAAATGCGTGGGAGAAAAGAAGACAAGATTGCGGACGAAGCATTTCAGAAGTTTCGGCAGAGGATAAAACGAAGGAGTGAGAGCCGAAGCACCGATAGAACCTACTCTGGGCAACTCCTGAGGTTTCTGAAGTGGGTGGGAATGGAGCCTAACGAGTTCTTAGAGGCTGTGAAGGCGGGTAGGATCGAGGTGGAAGAGGAACTAAATGGTTACATAGACGACTTGGCGGAGAGGGGTTTATCTCCTTCTACGCAGAAGGGGGCCTACTCTGCGGTGAAGACTTTTCTCGAAGTAAACCTGTCAAAGAAGGAGCGAATAGAGATAGATTGGGACCACGTGGATTTGCCGAAGAGTTATGGCAAGATAGAGGATAAGACACCGCGTCACGAAGAACTCAAGCGGATTCTAGCCTATGGAGACGTTGAGGACGGAGCCCTAGTCTTAGTGGCAACCTCAAGTGGCTGCAGGGAGGGAACCCTTGCCAGCCTAACTCTGGGAGATATAGACCTAGACACTTACCCAGACATCGGAGTTATAAGAGTTAAGGCGTCGCAAGCAAAGGAGAGAGTGAAGTATGTAACCTTCATAACTCCAGAGGCAAAGGAGACGCTTAGAGCCTACCTAGATCTGCGCAGGAGGAAAGGAGAAAACTTTTCACCCTCCACTCCCCTCTTCGGGTTTATGGGAAAGCCTGTTCTCGCCTCCGCCCTAGTGCAGAGGTGGAACAGGCTTTTGGAGAAATCTGGCTTTAACGAGAGAAGCGGTCCCTGGCGGGTGTATCGCTTCCACACCCTCAGAAAGTTCTTCCGTAAAGCCCTAGAGGACGCCCGAATGACGAAGAGTTACAGAGAACGGCTGATGGGACATACGGGAGAATACTTGGATAAGGCTTATCTGCAGTCGGAGGAGTTAGAACTTCTAGAGCTCTACCGACAGGCGATTCCCTATCTACAGGTCTACGCGGTGCAGGAGAAGAGAGACCTGAAAAAAGAACGTGAGCAGGCAGCGGAGGCTTTACGACAGTTAGGTATAGACCCAGAGCGGTGGCTCAGAGTTGCGAAGGAAAAGGCAGGCAGAGAGTTCACCATCACGGAAGAAATCGAAAAACTCCTCGTCAAGACGGAAGTTGAAACGACGCTACGAGAGACACGGAAAGAGCAGGAGATCGTTGATGAAAATACTCTGAGTAATCATCTCAGCCATGGATGGCGGTTCGTCGCCTGCCTAAGCAACGGCAGATACATAGTCGAGAGGGAGGTCTAGAGCCCAAGTCTTCTTCTTTTTCATTGCGGTCAAACAATACTTTCAGATCACAATGTATAAGACTACTCCTCGCCCTGAACAGGACTAGCCTGAAGATATTGAAACCTCCGAGTGCATAACAACAAAATAAAGGGTCTGTTAGAAACTCTTAGAAGGGAGATGATAGAGGTATCGTGGCTTAAGGAAGGCTTTTTTGGCACAGCCTAGCGCGATTCTGTAATGTTTCTTAGCTATCTCTGTGTTTCTTCGTTTTTCTGTAAAGCGAGGAGGATTTGCTTCTCGAAGCGTTTGAGCTTCTTTTGGATGCGGTGTCTGAGAACCCGTTCGTATTCTTTGGGTGTAGGCTTATCTCCTCTTAGATAGTCTATTTCTGCTTTACTCAGCATGTTTTTTCGCCTCTCTCACTAAGATAAGCCCTAGAACAGGTATAAATAACTATGCTCCTGCGTAAAGGACATACTTTCGGGTCACGATTATCGTACCCTTATCACCCGAAATAATAACTAGAGTTTTATGGGTAGATTTTCGAGAAGTCAATCACATCTTTCTTGCCTTTTATCGCCTCTTCACCTAGACATTTCAGATCTTTGTCCATCCATTCTAGGGCTTTGTTTAAAGCCTCATCTGCTATATCTTTATGCTCCCAGCACAGCTCAATTAAAGCAATAATTCTGAAGAGGATGTCGCCATTCCACCTTATCATAAAATCGTTTATGTATTTGTGTTTGTTCTCTTCTTTTAGTGCCCATTGGATAGCTAATGCAGGCCATTTCGAAGTCAGGAAAAACATGTTTCTGAGTATATGAGTTAATAGTTCCACTTTTTTTTCTCGGTCTGCCTCTAAATTATTAAACCATTCTGATACTGTATAAAATCTTTTTAAAAATAAATCTTTCTTCATTATTTCCGCTATTTCATGTGCATATTCTAGATTAGGCTCATAGGTCACGTTTACTGGTTTTGTTGAAGTATATACAACCCTTTTGATTACTCCTTCCTCCTCTAACTTTGCTATTGATCTTTTAATCGTCCTATCGGAATGACCAGAAAACTTTGCCCCATTAATTATCTGATTATAGCGTATTCCTTTAGAATTTTTTGCAAAGTAGGTTAGCACTATCCCATTAACTAGACCTTTTGTATCCAATCTAGTTTGGGGGATTGATATCCCCTCTCCACACCCGTACATATAGAACACCAGGTGAAAATATGACACTACCTTTATAAATACCTATCTCGAATAAATTAGGTGACAAAATGTCATACAGTGACAGCATACGAAGGAGATGAAGACATGAGTGAAGACTCCATGACAAGGCTTCTGAAAATCCTCGTTAGACCTTGGAAGGTCGCGAGAGAGGCAGTATCTGAAAATGATGTTCGTGAAAATGTGAGATTCTATCGGGACTTAGGTCTAAATGTAATACCATTGCCATGGGGTTCTAAGGGTCCACCTCCATTCGAGTGGCTTGAGTATCAGAAGAGAATGGCGACAGATGAGGAGCTAAGACGCTGGTTCTGGGAGACCATAAGCCCTAACAATATAGCGATAGTGAATGGTTCAATATCAGGGAATCTCGTAACCATAGACCTTGATAATAAAGTGAATCCCCAGACTAGGAAACGGCAGCTTGGTGGTGAGGTCTATGATAAGATCTTTAAGAACATGAAGACCCTTAAGGCGAAGACTGGAAGTGGCTGTTATCATATCAGGTTGAGGACTCAATACATACAAAGAACAGCAAAGTTTTCTGAACTGGGAGTTGAGATACTTGGAGAGGGATCCTATTCCGTTGCTCCTCCTTCTCTTCACCCGAACGGAGGACGCTATGAGCTGATCGACAGGAGTCCTATTCTGGAGTTTGAGGGAGATTTTGAGGCTTGGCTTGTGGGTGAACTACGGAAACATGGTCTTAAATTTTCCTATGAACCAAAGGAAGTGGATATCAATAAGCTGCTTTTGGGTGTAGAAGAAGGAGAACGCAATGTCTCAGCCATCCGAGTTGCCACATGGTACAGGATCAAGGGTCTATCGGAGGATATATGTCTGGAGAAGCTCGTAGAGTGGAACCAGAAAAATACACCGCCCCTACCAGAGAGTGAGCTTGAAGCGGTGGTGCGATCAGCCTATCGCCCTGAGGTGCCATACAATTACAGATTTGTGGAGGAGGAGCCAGAGCAGACGCTCACTCCAGAGATTAGGCGGTTCTTAGAAGACCCTGATCTCCACGACAACATCAAGGCAATTCTGGATACACTGATAGTGGGAGAAAAGGATCTGAAAATGCTCTTGGTCTATGTAGGCCTCGGAGCAGCCATCTTCGATAAGCCCTCGGGAGTTATTGCAGTTGATGTTCTAGGTTCAGGGAAAAGTTTCATACAGGGAGTCATAGCCACTGTATTCCCAAAGAGCCGGGTACATCAACCCACATCCTTCAGCCAGAAGGCGGTTCTCTATCTCACCGAAAACTTTGAGGGAAAAATCGTTAGGGTAGACGAACTCTACGGCGAAGAGGAGGGTATGCCCTACATCAGGATCTGGATGACGGAAGGAAGACTTGAGCACTGGGTTGCTGATCCCGAGACTAAGGAGGTAAGAAAGCAGAAGGTTGAGGGATGCCCTGTTTTCTTCACATCAACGACGAAAGAGCCTGAAGAGCAATACGCATCACGCAACTACATAGTGAGCATCGATACCTCTAAACTTCAGACCAGAAGTATCCACGAACTTCAGTCTCTCCATGAAATCCTCCCTGAAGAAGCCTTTGAAGAGGAAGAAGAGAGAGTGTCATTTCTGACCGATGTACTTCTTTACCTCATGCAGAACTCACATCAGGTCCTAATCCCCTTCAAGTTTAACTTTCCACATGAGGCACCTAGAACTCGCAGGGATCGAGTGCGGTTCACTAAACTCATACAGAGCGTTACCAATCTTCATCAACTGCAAAGAAAGAGGGTGGCCATTGGTAATACCACCTACCTTGTAGCCGACCTCAAGGACTTCGAGCTGGCAAAGAAGATCCTTAAATCATACCTCTTATCAACACAAGTCTCTCTCGACAAGTATTGTCTGAAGATCCTAGAGTTTATTAGTATATGGGGAGAGGACCCGTTCACGCTGACTGAGTTGCACGAGGGAGTTGGAGGCGAGAAATTCTGTCACCGAAACACATTGGGAGCTAAGTTGAAACATCTGGTCCAGCAGGGCTACTTCGAGATACTACATGAGAGGGGAGAGAGAGGTAGCTACCAGTATCAGGCGACACCCCAGGGACTTAGCTTCGAACCCTACATAGACATCACTATAACTGATGATGGGTCTTGGGCACTCTCTTACTATGAGCACCTAGATGACCCTGCGGTCCTCAAGGAGTTCAAGCAGAAGGTGTTCGAGAGGATGGAAGAGGATCAAAAAGAGTTCCGAGAAAGTGAGGGATCTGAGTCCACTGTTCAGGAGAGGGTGGCTGGCATCAAGGGACGGAAGAAGCTGGAGGAACTATCCCTGATGGACTCCGAGGTAGTGGGGAGGCGTAATGAAAAATGAATTCCAGCTCACATGCGTACACAGGGCGAACAGGGTTGCAATTCAATTTCACTGCGCTTGGAAACGTCTTCTTTTTGGTGTATGCATGTATGCTGGGATTTAGGAGGATATAACAAATGCGCGTGTGCGTAGGAGGTGATAAGATAGAAATAATTAAAGAGGAGTGGTCGCACTTCGAAGTCGAGCGGGGAAACCTTTTCTATTATTCTGATGAGGGAAGGCATCTTGTGACAAGCGGTTTCATCTACGCTAATTCTATTACACGAGATCTCTGCCTCGTAAGAGAGGGCGACGAGGTAAGGATCTCAAAGATCGAGGAGGCAGATGAGGCAAAGATCATTTTACGCCCCAAGGGAGATCTTCTCTTGCTGGCGATTGACCCTCCATACAAGGGGAAGTTTATCAGCATATGGTTTGAAATAAATGAGTCGATGCTTCCCGTCGTCAACAGGATGCTCAGCCTTGTAGAACCAACGCAGAGGGGACCTTTATTTGACGCCTACTCAAGCACTGAATACAACTTAAGCAGGAGAAATGGAAATAAGAAGCAGAGTTTTTGATCCCAATCTTTTTTTTAACCGAGGAGGCTGCTAAAATAAGAAGTATATACACCACTAGTAAGATACAAATAGTGGGATCTCCATATTTTATAAAAGGTGGAAAGATGTCTGAAGAAAAGACAGTCAAAATAGTTTTCCCAGAATCTGAAAGGGAAGAAGAGGACGAAGTAAAAAATATTTTCTATCAAATGCGCATGAAGGGAATGAAGGAGAGTCGTGTATTCGATGTAGAAGAGATTCTAAACTGGTTCAAGAAACTTGAAGTAAAGGAAATCGAGTTATGGATTGAGACATCCGTGAAGTCTGGCAACATTGTAAATCTATTCATCTCTGCTGAAGGAAAAGGCGGTGTTAAGGTAACTCTAGTACCCAAGACTGCTGGATAATCCTGCCCTTCAGAATTAAAGGTAGAAGGCTTGTAAATCACCTGTGCGAAATTAGGAAATTACTTCTTTCGTTCTCGTTTCTGCCATCCAAGTCTCACAGCCTCTTCCAATGAAATTGGTTTAACATTAAGACATTTCTTCTCTGCATCTATCTCGACTAAGCGCGGTTCTCCGACCTTGAAAGGGAAGGCCGTGTCTTCCATTACCTTGGTCGGAACGTAGATCCAGATGCGGGTGTATTGTCGTCCCTTGCTTTCTGATCTTCTACCTATGATTGTTCCTACACCGCTTCTTGCCAAGTTGTGTCCCGATTTCTTCAATGATATGATTTCGCTATCTTACCATATTCGATTACCAAGTTGATGCACCAACTTCTTATACATGGTCAGCCCCAGATGACAGCAGGAGAAACCCCGGGTCAGCCCATGTCCATCAGGAACTTCTGGTCCCTAGAGACGGGGGAGGTGATAACTGCAGAGGCGTTGCTTAGGAATGTTGAAGGTATTGAGGTGTATTTTCCTCTTCACGATGTCGACGTGGACCTGCTTGTGGTTAGAGGCTCGAAGCACGTAGGCATTCAGGTCAAAGAGAGCAGATACTACATGGAACAGGAGTGGAAGGGGTCGCTTGGACACAGCTGGCACCACCTCAGCAGGAAGAGTTTTCTAAGGGAAAGGAATAGGGTCGATTTCTACATCTTCCTTACATATCTACCTAGATATGGGGAGCATAGGCTGCGCACCTTTGAGACCAAGTTCGTGATAGTTCCAACAGATGAACTTGAGAAGAGAGTTGAGAGGAAGCCTGCTGGGAAGAGAGGAGTCTATACTTTCTGCTTCAACTTTGAAGGGGCAAAGGTTATGGAGAAAAGAAACGAGATAGCCGATTACTCGCAATATCTCGACAGGTGGGACCTAGTAAGCAATGTCCTGACAAGAGGTGATTGATAACGATGCTTTACATTAAGACTTTCTCAGCATTGCGGACTCTCCTCTCAAAGTCGTTTCATTCCGCACGGCTAGTCTGACTTGTTCATCAAGTTCCCGGTGTTCATTACTTCGTAAATAGTTGGATGAAGCTATTTACGACGTATTGGGTCTCACCTCAGAGGAGCACCGACAGGTTGAGGAAGGGCTAAGAGAACTACAAGAGATCAGGCGTCTGCGAACGAAAACATAGCTACTCAGTTCGCGTGCTAGGGAAGTAGGCTCCTTAAGTGTTGAATGCCTCTTGAACAACGACTGAGTGTTTCTCGCTCTTCGTGGAATCTCGCCATTCGAATGAATCCACTCTTGAAGTTTTCAAGAAGATCCCGTTGATACTGGGGGTTGCATAAGTCTTCGACATATTGGTCGATGGCACACAGAATGTCAAAATAGAACGGTCTTGGACTGAAGTAAATATTAAGATCCTTAAGCCCCAGAGGGCTCAACTTCAGATGATCTACATCGCGGTAAGTTATGGCCCATCCTATATCGCGACCAGCAATTCGCATGACCTTTGGCATGTTGGTATGAATTAGACCGTGCCGAAACACATAGTAGATGATATCTCCGATATCTTGGTAACTTGGGTTGAACCTACCGAGATAGTCTACGATGAACGCGACAGCATTCTGGGAATCATCTTTCCCTCTATACAAAGTGCCTAAGAACGTAATGTAAGGGAATAGCATTCGAGGAAGAGCGAAGAATCCGACTAGAGCTGTTGGTGAGAAGAAAGCATGATAAGCACGTCCGAAGTCATCAGAAAGAGATTTCTTGAGATGATGCTCCAGATATTTAGCGGCTCCGTTTGCGTCCATCTGCCCCCTTCATTCATCCTCTGTGTTGAATCTTCTGAAATCATTCTTGTATACGTCATATGCCCACAGACTTATGGAATTGCTTCGTGACATTTCTATTAATCCAAGTATAACAATTCAGGAGGTAAACGTGTTCTGCACGCGTGCGCGGATAACGCATCGACTAGGATAGTACTGGGTTAGTGCTTTGATCCTGTGAAGTGGTTCTAGTTGCTCGTGTTGCTGGTTACAGAGATAGTAGGTATCAATCCACACTGAAAAAAGACGTATACCCCTTCCTATAGCAGCGACGCCAGCAACCAAAACAACTTAAGCAAGTGCTTGGCTCCAAGCCTCTTCGGCGACCCGCCTTCAATGAAGTCCACTACGCCATCGGAGACATGTCGTGCGTGAATTCGGACGTAAGCAGGTATAGCAGAGTCTTGAGTTCTCCTTTATAGAATACTATAAAGGTTTTCGTCAATTCTTTGTTATGCGGCTTCATCCACCGAGCGAAATCACTTGCACGTTGCCAAGTGCAACAGTTTGTGTCCTAGTTTTTTTCGATAATGTCGGACATTTCTTCTATGTCACCCGCCTCTATAACCTTCAATTTCCCTTCCCCTCTGTTAAGAAGGCTTTTCTTATCATTATCTTTTAATAGGGTTGTTGTCACAAGAAACACCTTGTCCGAGAGGTCAAGCAGTTTCAGCGCATCTGATACTTCATTGAAACTGGCATTTTTTCTTAAGCTCAATGCTTTGCATTCAAACGTGATGACTTTTTCATTCTTCAGCAATACAACATCAATTTGCTTGACTTCCTCATTTCCTATAATCAAACCTTGTTCTACTGGAGCGGTCGGAAAATAATTCGTTAGAGCTTTCTTCACATACCATTCAAGCCATATATTTTCTTTGATCCAAAGTGGCGCAACTAAATCTGTCAGATTATATATTTCGCCCAAGTCATAGAACCTGCCACATTCTTGGCAGTACAATTGCTCAATAAACTTCCTGAGCTTATCTTGAGACATCGAGTTGATTTGGCCTAACGAGGGTTGCTGTATGCTTGTGCTTCTCATGCAGCGAGTACAGCTACCGAGAATATTCGAATTCAATACACGTAGTTCAATCATTTGATCTAAGTACGAAGTAATACTTGTGATTGGAAAGGACCAGTCGTTCTTTTCTTTGCATTGACCTAGTTCATTGGGAGCATTGCATTTTGGGCATTTTGCTTTCCCAGAAGGTTTTCTGTCAAGATCAATGTTATGCCTGTGAATGGTCTCGAAGCAATTTCTACATAGCAGATTCTTATCAGGAGATTCTTTCATAATGTCTTTCAGACGTGCGCTGCTCTCTTTGAGCAGCTGCTGAACGTCTTCTTTCGTGATTTGTAGCTTCTCTCTTGCAAGAAGGTCCATCAGAATCCTCAGAAAAGGTCTAGCACTAATCGCATGAAAGATACCCTGTGAGCATGTGTTTTGTTCAAACCTTAGCACACTTCTCCTAGTATTTGACCCTCTGATAGTTCTTAGTCCCCTCTTGGCCAATTCGTCGATTATTTGCTTGTTAATCGTTTGTGACAATAGTAACACCACCTTCCAGTTACAGCATCAACGAATAGCTCTGTATCCACATCTGCTGCAAACGTACACATCTCGAAGCCCGCCTCTTGGTCCCGCTTTGATTTTTCCAGCCGGATACATCGAGTAATGACGACAACGAGGGCACTTCTTTGCCATCTGGCTCTCACCAATTGATTTATGTTAATGTAAAAGAGGCTTATATGGTTAATGTACAATATCCATTTGAATAACAAGGAATGTATTTAAGCGTAGTTGGCTTCTGCGTATATTTGGAAACTAAGGGTGCTGATAAATGAACAGCTATTTTCTGTCATCTTGTCCTGACTATAAAGAACTCCTTCAAGGCTGTGCTGGCTATATTGAAAATGAGAAATGTGACGCAATGTATAAGACAGCTCTCTACTTAGTTTCTGAAGCAGGATGGAAACCCCAGGAGTTAGCTGAGGGATTGGGCGTTCTTCTCCTTACATGGAACGCAGCCTTTTACACTAAATATGGTTCTTTTGATTTTGACAATCTTGAAAGTTCTATCAAGAAAAACTTGGACGACCTGAAAGATTTCTCAAAGAGAAGCATCTTATCATATACAAAAGCTGATGAGAAACCAGTTCAGCAACTTTTCGGGGAACTCCTTGAATCATTGAAGCCAGCTAGGAAGCATCCCAAGACCCCAGTAGGAACTGCAAAGCTCTTCATCTGTTGGCGCCTGAATTTCTCTCAATCTGGGATGATACCATTGCGAAGAAATATAGGGTATACTGGCAACAAAGAACCGATAGAGCTCCCAAATACTATACAGATTTCCAAGACTTGACCCTCCAAATCGCAAACAATGTCCTCGGAAGCTACGAAAGGGATCAGAAGGTCTCTCCAAATGTTGCTCTTCAGCATTTATGCCAGAGATTGTATCCAAGCATTGCATTAGCTATTTACAGCTGTAAACCGCCTATTAAAAAATCTCTGGTGAAAATGATCGATGAATACAATTATGCAAAATATAGGCTAAAGCTCAACGTAAGCAACTATGAGGAGATTGTCTTAAGAGTTCTGTCATCATATCAGAGGACATGCTGATAAAATCAAATTTTCCTTAACACTCAAAAATCCATGAAAACGCTCCAGCGTGTTAAGTTGATCACCTATCCGGAAGATACTCCTCCTATTATGAGAAAAAGGTAGAGCAGAAACGCGATGAGAATGAACCTGGAGACGAATAGATTGAGGAGCAGAAGGATCAGGGCAAGGCTTCCAAGAGAATTGAAGGAAAAATAATAACAAATATAAAGCAATATAGTTTGACAATAGGTAGATAAGTGAAAGAACTATCTCAGAAAAAGAAGTAAGAGGCAGTCTCCTACGAACGAAACATTTATAGTATCGGATGGAATTGTTTGGACTGTTCTGGTTGGAACTTTGAATTCAGCCCTTGGCGACACGCTGAAATGCTTCAAAAACTCCTCCAAATCAGCAAAGACGGAAGAGCAAATGC
>Ga0315314_1003369_pt1 | contig 12527 bp, 11 predicted proteins | sample TDP9_MG_FD_203631 | JGI IMG/M metagenome (GOLD analysis project Ga0315314, IMG submission 203631) | Freshwater sediment microbial communities from Lake Towuti, South Sulawesi, Indonesia - TDP9 | ecosystem: Environmental > Aquatic > Freshwater > Lake > Sediment | place: Indonesia: South Sulawesi...
GTTGGACAATTGGTGCTATGCACGAAAAAATTGCTCAGATTTGCTTAGATGAAATGAGTAAGGACTTGAAATTTGATTGGAACTTCCAGCAAGTAATAAGGGGCGGTGAAAAAAGTTTTAGGATCAGGACAAGTACAGGCAACGAGTTAGACCGTGTCCTTATGGTTAGCGTCAACCCATTAGGCATTGAACACTATTACCCAATTGAGGCTAAATACAAAAGGGCAGGGATGATGCTACCGGATGTCCAAAAGCTGTACGATGTTTTGCGAAATAGCAATGAGTTTGGCTGTTCAATCGAGTTTGAAGGCAAGCAGGTGCGGGTTCTGAAGGCGAACGTGACGCCGGTCCTAGTTGCGCCTTACTTCACGAAGGAAGCACAGCGTTGGGCGCTGAGGCATGGAATGGTTGTGTTACGGACATGGAAATTAACGCAGTTCTATGCAGAAAAGAAGAAACTAAAACGGCGGGTAGACCTTAAAAAACTGGTCAAGGAGTACATGGATAGGACGAACAAGGCACAGACAATAGATGAGTTTCTAAAAGTGAAGTTCAGATCGTCGAATTAAAATTTACAGCTGTAAAGTGGGATAACGATGAAGGTTGTAGTCACTAAGGTTCGCAACTCACGTGAGTTAATCGGTTTACTGCCATTAGTTCCGAAGGGAAGCATTATCCTAGCACCAGAGAACATATTCGCCAGAAAACCGACTAAAAGGGCTGCTGGCTTAACCAGAAAGCACGACCTCGTTTTATTTGCTGGCGGTACTCTAGTCACCTCACCTAAACCCTATAACGTGATCTGGCGAGTGGATAAAGGGGAAATTGTCACCGCCATGCGGAAGTGTACGTTGTGGAAAAGTGAAAAAAGGCGTTACGCTAAGGTGGATGAATGGGAAGGAATGCAAGTCGTAAACGGCATGAAAATAGCCATATTGAACTGCCACGAATTAACCAAAGCGATTTCGGTTCCAAAGAGGGAAGTTAGACCGTTAGGTGAGCAGATCATTGCGGAAAAACCAGACATGCTCTTTTGTCTAGCAGACTGGGAGGAAAACGTGTGGTATCTAGAGGCAGGAGCCCACATGCTCGGAAGGCAGGCAAGGTGTAAGATAGTCGGGATATCAAACAAGGCGGGGTCGGCATGGGTCTACGTATTTAGAAAAGGCAGAGTCATAAAGGAAAGATGTACTCAATGTGGATTCATTACCATTGAACCGTCAACGCTTGAAGTTGAGAAAGTGGAAGGCAGGCGTACCGCTGTACAGAAGAAATTTACGGACGAAATGTCTTAATAATAGACAGTGCCGATTGATCATAACAATTTTTTATGATTTTGTACAAACTTCCTTGAAATGCACCCAGTCACCTCTGATCCAGTCAAAATAGTCATGATCATAGTTCAAAATAGACAAAAATATCCGTGTTAGGACAACATACAGCTTGTTGAAGCAGTCTGATAATCTCTTAAAGTCACGAAGTACATGGGTAGAAAAGATACCAGTGTGGACTATCTTGTTCCTGAAATCGATAACCTCTTGAAGTTTTAGATTCATATCACCGTATTTTATGCCTAAACTTTGAAGTAAAGATTCGATCCCCTCCTTGAACGTACGTCTGTTAAGCCCTGATAACTTTATGCAGATCTGTTGTACTTTGTCATTACTAATTTCGAGTTCTTTCATAATATCCATGGCTACGCTTTCTAGAGGCCCAAGAAGCTTACTAAATTTGTTTGGGTCCAGTATAAACTTGCTATTTGTTGCTGCATTATGTTTACTTACCAGAAGTTCAAGACAAGTGCATGCTGCCAAAAATTTTGACTCCAAAACGCTTGCCAAATTGGCCTCCAGATACCATTCAAGGGCGATATCGAAGCTATAAGTCTCGTTCAACTTCGGATTATATCCTCTGTAGGCAGATTCGAAAAAGTATGATGAATGAGCTGGATTCGTAATTCCTCGGTAGCTCGGCTGTTTTCCCTTGGGTTTTGACAGCTTTAACAAAACAAGATTGAAACTTTCCGAATCTTCCCCTTTCTGGTAAATACTGACATTACACCATTCATGGTAGCAGGTCTGAGCTAATCGGCTTATCTGCAAAAAGCCCTCCATAACTTCCTGAGCCATTTGTAGGATGTCGCTAAATGTTTTATTTCTCTCGGGGGCTGCTATGTGGATTTCTGCATAGGCAGTTATTGTAGACACCCCACGTGACTTAACGATATCGAGGATTTCTTTGCGATCTTTAACATGTGCTAGATACAACTTGCCGAGAGGTGTGTCGACAATGACCCTGAAAGTTTCATCCACATTTAAGACCCCAAAGACAACAACTAAAGGATTTGTTGGCATATCTTTCAGTCTTTCTGGGTTTTGTATCAGCTCAAAAGCATTAAATCGGGCCTCCAGCCAACTCTCCTTGCTACTAAACGAGACTAAAACACAGCGATTAACAACTACTTTGCTTCCAGATCGCAAATCCATCCCCTCCAAAACGAATTCTTCGTGGTTATCAAATATCTTCCACACCGCAGGTTCCATTGTGATATCTTGAGTTAAAATCTCTCCGGCAATTCGCCCATTTTGAAGTTGTCGACATTGGAAGTTGACGTTCAAACATATAGAATCTGTAGCTAGTTTACCTTCACCTTTGAAGGTAAGAACAGGTTCAAATATGCTCTTCAAGACATTCTTATTGCTATCACTCATATTAATCGAGTAGAAATTTGTTAGGCAACACATAAAAATGCAACGCAAACATTACCGATCAAACGCAGGCGAAGGTGTGGAACTTGGTAGCCTTATATAGATTACCTTACACATCGTTTTAGTCTTTTCTCAAAAAAGTCATAGGTTTTAGGGCTACCATAACCAAAATCCCTCAATTTGATCTCCACTTTTTTGCGCCTTTTGTGCCTTTTGCGGTATGAAAGGGCTACCATCTTCGTCCTTAAAAATGCTTGTTGTTCATTGGCGATCATAGTGTGTGCAGCAAACCCACTATTGGCTAGAGCAAAAATTCACAAATTGTTTTCGAGGAAAATGTAATAACGTTTGAAAAAATCCGTGCCCTTTTCTAATAGAACCGTTAAACAGATAACGTATGGTAGTTACATGAAGTGTACAAGTTGACTATTAGAGCGTCATCAAAAATGCTTGTTGTTCATTGGCAGTCGAAGGTGCGTTGAACCTTCTCCAAAATTCGATACCATAAGAGGAATCGACTTACATCACTTACAATAAGAAGGGTTCACTTATATCGTGAGAAAAAAACTTATAATCACTCTCCCCTAACTTATAATCCTTATAATGACTCGTAAAAATCGACATCAATGTGATTACAAGGATTTCAAGTCCCAACTATCAAGGATTTCATATTAAAGTTATTAAACTTATTAAACTGGGAGGGGACTTAACTTTAACTTTCGCATCTTTTAGTCTCGGGGTTCTAAAAAGGTGGTTAAGGTAGTGGGTAGTTAAGTTTTGGGTTGAACCCCTATACTAACAAGAAAGTTAGGGTATGCGAAACGACATGCACAGCATTAATCATCTGCTTTTTCTTTTCAAAATATCGTCGTGAAATATCTTATCAATAATATTTTAAGGGCAACGGTTTTATTTACTTAGACCTTAACCACCTTCCAAGATACTTGCGCTATATAGATGCGATTTAAAAGAGCCAATGTGAAAAACTAATGTAGTTAATATAAGGGTATCCGACAATATTGAACAGCAACCCGCAACAGCAACCGATTAGATTATTAGCCACGTTATCGTACAGCCCAGCCCACACAGCCCTTAACAACCAGCCAATTTTATGTAACTCTTAGTTGTGATATAGGAAAATCCACATAACCACCGTAAAACCACACCTATTTTTGATCGGGCTCTTTTGGTGTTGTGGTTAGTGTAAAGGGTTACACATGGTGTTTAGCGGTTCACTTTCCCAACACTTTTAAAACTACTACTTTCTCACTTATTAGAATAAGATATGTTTTTATCATATCTGATAGTAGTATCGTTCGCCCAGGGGGTTCTCTAAAATATTGGTTTTCTCATAACTTGTCGTTTACTAGCCAGCCACAGCCTTTTAGTCCGCAATGGCTAATGCTTTAACTGAAAATCAACAATTATATCGATAACATCAACAACAGGCCGGTTTACCATGAGGAAACTATTGATAATCCGCTAATCCGCATTGCTACTGTAAGGTATACCCCCTCTTGTCCGCAAGGTTTGGCTTGCTCATTACTTAATCTACCCCTAATTCTGTAGCGCACGAGAATAGCTTTATCTGCTCTCTTTGTTCTTTTCTGGTGTCCAGTATCCTGGTTCATCAAGCTGTTCAGGGTAGAGATAATTCTGTTTTCTAATGAGGTGATGAAGATATTCTAACATAAGAAGCATACGACTTGACTGCCAAGGATCATTGTAGTCTAATTTAACGCCGTGCAAAATTGGGTTTCTTTCAGAGGGGTACATCTCTTGAATGAGCATTTTAAAGAAATCTGTGTTAATGATATCACCCATTCTGGTTGATTCTAATAGATCTTTGAGGGTTGGATAACCATGTGGCTTGGCAACTGGGGAACCGTCTTTTCCTAAAAGTGTTCTTTTTCTCACGTCTCTCGTGGTGAGATCTGAGTCTGTTGTGTATATGCCGCCATTCTTAAGATGCTCTGCTACTGAAATATCCCAAATAATACCTTCTATGAGAGGAAATAAGAGATTAGCGGATGCAGAGTAGTTTCCTATCAAATGATTAAAAAATGCTTGCTCAATCAATCCAGGTTCATTGTATACATTTCCAAAAGGGTCTCTTATTTTGCAAACTAAAGATGGGCTTGCATAAAACATATTTTCAAAGGCATCTTCAAATTGTGGACTGTTTCGATTATTTGTTAAGTAAAGATATTCGTCCAGCTCTCTGGATACATCTTCTTTCATACGTCTAGTAAAAAATCTGTTACAGTTATTGATATCATTCCCACCACTTAGGAAAAAGGTCAAAAGACTTATTGTGTCGACACCTATAGTGGGTTTCGGAATATATCTATTGATAACAAAATCCTGTAGGTTGTCAAAGACCTTTGCAGGTCCTTCTTTTTTGTGTATCATATAAGACATATACAAGCCTTCTCCCCCCAAAAAATCCATAAAATCATATTTGAACTCTTTGTATGCCTCCTCCAGCTTGAATATTCCTTGTTCAAAAAAGAACCGGGGATAATAAATCGCTTTGAGAGCTATATACAAAAGATAATCGAATGCTTGTTCTTCCATTAGGGGTATCTTCCTCCATTCCGCATATCTTTTTAATTCTTCTTCAATTTCGGGAATAGGCCAAGTCCTAGGGATTTTAGTTTTATAATCAAGTATTTTCTTCATTTCAATTGCAATTTCATTACCAGATCTCGCGTATTCATCAATTTTGCTTTTTTCGTTAGGAATTGGAAGTTCTGAATTGAAGAGTTTAAGTCTACGCACTTTGAGAAGTTCTTCAAAATACTCCTCCCACTTTTTGTCATGCTCCTGTAGGAGTTGAACAGCACTAGAAGACTCACCTGACTCGAAATACTCTCTCAAGACTCTAAGGTCGGAATCAACTTTGTTAGGATCTAAAAAATCAAAGATGGGATGGCGTTGATATAAAGGAAGAATATAGCCCATACAAATCACAAACTCCTCAAACTGTTCAACCTATATATAGATTTTCTTGATGTGGGTTATATTTCTAAACGTGCTAGTTTCGTTTATTTGGCAATTAGATATTCCTTCATTCTACGCTTTTGAGAGAATGGCACCCGATTCCATTCTGGGTTGTTTGTTACAAAAATGAGGATGCGCGGATTTTAGGTTGGCGATGTATCCAATGCGTAGGGAAAATCCCAATATGCTAGGAGTTTGGGCAAAGTGGAAATTTGAAAACAGAAAAAAGAGAAAATTGCGAGGGAGACATCACAATCGTAAGCGAAATGATAATGGCGATATACTAACCATAAACTCCATAAGGTGATGTCGTTTTTCTAGATTCATACATTTGATCCAGTTCAAATCTGGTTGCGGGAAAATCATTGCCACCATGCCTGACGTATGCAACTCCTCTCGACTTCAATAAATGAGGTTTATTGCTTCCAGGTTGTATTTCAACAACCAATATGGGAAAGTCTTCGATTGTGTATCGCTTAAACTGAGGCTCTATGGAAGGTTCACAACTATCGTGAACCATTTTCAAGATTGAATCTTCATCGCCTTTGTATCCTTTTATTTGTCCATTGTCGTTGATACCAAGAATAATGAGCCCACCATCGGTATTAGAAAAAGCTATTACGGTCTCAAGGAATTCATCCTTACGTTCAGGTTCGAGATCAACCTTGAATTCTATTTTTGGTCCTTCGCCACCCCTTATTAGATCCCTTATCTCTTCTTCAGGCCTTTCAAAAGTTACTCCTTCTTCTCGCATTCCCCATTTCATGTATTCTTTAAAATCAATTTTGTTATCATCCTCTAATAGATAGGCCAATACTTCGTCAGGTTGAAAATCAAGATCAAATTCGACTGTTTCATCTACTAGAAACAAATCAGGGGATTTAATTGATTCGGGACCTGATCGAGAGAATATTTTGATTGCAAGTTTATCTTTATTTATGTGCGGTGCTTCTACAGTGACTCTTATTTTTGTAAGGGCAATTTTCAAATCTTTGATTTTTGCCCTATAATCTGGAACGACAATTACAAAGGCGCCTACTTCACCAAAACTATATTTTTCTGGTATGTTTAATTTGAAGAAGTCTTTAAGGGCTTCTACGCCATTCGGGTATAAAGGTAATTCCTTTTTTAACAAAACTTCCCCGGGTAGTCTGGCCTTCCTCTTGTCTTCAACATGAAATGCTATATATCTTGTAGGCCATTCTGGATAAAGATAGTAGTACTGTCGTTTGCTTGGTATGAATTCAACTCTTTCTGAACTAATAACTCGACCAAAACCCCCATACTCTGGGATCTCTAACAACTCATTATCAAATACGTTATTGATCATCGCTAAACCATCGTTAAAGGTAAGGAACTTTCGTTCAAGAACAAAATCGCCATATACCAGTTTAGTTTCTTCAATTTTCTCCTGAACAAAGGCCAGCATTGAAAAACAATTTTTCCATTCCTCATTCTGCCGGAACAAAGCAAGCTCCAAAGAAAATCCTCTACCCTTTTGTTTACGCAATGATTCAACGATTTCTTTCTTCAGCCGTTCTCTTTGCGACATACTTGTACATCTCAAGAATTCATGTGTTAAGTAGCCAATTATCTATTGCGGTAATCCTTTATAGGTCAGTTTCAAAGCGTTGATTTAGTCCCTTTAGTCTGGAATGTAAATGCTGTGGTATCTAGTTAATTTAGAGAATCAAAGTGTAATTGCCATCTTTTCTGATCTATTGCTATAGCATTCATTAATTCTGTAGTGCCCAGATGGATCGTTCCTCTGGATGGTCTCAACACACTTGTAGCTTGAAACTTTTCTACGTCCCTTGTATGATAAAGTTCGAACTTTACTGTATTAAGGAGTTCATCAATTTTGAAATCCAAATCAAGTTCGCAACTCAGTCTTTGGCTATCGTATGCTTTCACTTGTTTGTGCAAACTTTTACGAGTACTTATCTCATGATACTCGGGTTTAAATGAACGAACCCACCATCTGATTCCATTCAATGTCGTTCCCCTATGACCAATATTGCGAACAAGAAATTCGATACTCATCTTTGTATTGTTATCACTTGTAAAATGTCCAAACTTTTCAACTTCTACTCTCAAGATTGGTTTTTCCCTTAGAAATCTTTTCAAATGGAGAGCTAAAGAGACGATACCTGCGATTGTCCCGACAACTCCTAAAACCAGTTCCATTTTGACGTCCACCACTATTAATCTTTCTCGACTGACATATCTAAAGTTTGATGCACTCTATTATTTGCGCCCCATTTATATAAAGCAAGGCGTTTTTGCGCCAAACACTTACTCAACCACCGAATAAAAATTTAAAACCACTTTTTCAAAAACTGCGATAGCAACAAAAGCTTTATATAATACTAAATTAATACAATATTAGTACTAAAATCATAAAGGAGGAAAAAGGATTTGGTAGAGTTCGAGTCGAAGGTGGACTCCAATCAAAAAATTTACATCCCCAATCCGTTGAAAGCGTTGTTCTATCCCGCAGTCGTGATAAAGCCCGATAAATTCGCTGGTGTTGTCTATCGAAAAGGTACCCCACTCAAGCATGTTCGTGCTTCACTAGAGGTTATAATACAAGACATAGACAACGAGATCAAAATAAAAGAGGAAACAAAAAGGGAAGAGGAAGAAATGGCTGATGCGTTCTACTCTGGACTTGCGTTCATTGCTGTTACTATCGATGAAGGTGAGAGCATACCGGTCGAGTCGCTTTTTAGACGGAAAAAGATTTTCCCGTTATCAGAGGCTGAAATAAGGCACATGCTAAACTTCCTCGCCCAGCAAGGTCGAGTAGTATTCACGGACAATGGCTCAAAGATCAAGGTTGTGCTACCAGAGGAGTGATGGCCATGCATAAAAGCAGCCTTAGTAACCTTAGTACCTTGTACCTTAGTAACCACTTTTTACTTGACATCGTGCATATCACCCCTATATCATCAAAATTTTATAGGGTGTCAAAAATCGTTAAATCTCATCGTAACTCTACCCGTATCATATTTTATAAGGTGTTCAAAATCATCATATATCGTGTATTATCCAGTAAAATACCGATAATATCACGACTAAAAGCCATTTTCATACGGTTACCGATTAAAAATTCGTTTACTAATACACTAAGATACTAAGTTTACTAAACATGGGGGGGACAAGGTTGGTCTCTAAAGATTTTATTACTACCTATAAAGAGTATGCAACCACGATAACCGATGCACCAAGCATCTTTCATGAATGCACAGCGTTGGCAGGGCTTGCTACCTGTATTGGACGAGTGCCCATTCGGGTTACGCCCACGGACATGTTCCCTAATGTCTACTTCAATTTGATCGGACAAACGACGCTTTCTAGAAAAACGACTGTTACCAAGATTTTGAAGAAGATCATACCGGAGAACCTACTTATCCAACCGGATGAGTTTAGTCCAGAGGGCTTTGTAGAGAATCTTAAGGAAAAACCTCGGGGCCTAGTCATAATTGACGAATTTGGGGAACTGTTGAGAATGATTAAAGGCGGGCGGAAGTGGATGGTCGGCTTAGAAGGTATTTGGATGAAACTATACGATTGCCCTGAAACATATGAAAGAACATTAAGGCAAGAAGACATAACCGTCAAGAACCCCTTCATTAATATACTGGCGGGGACCACCCCTACGTCCTTTTTCAACGCTGTGGATGAACACGACATTGGAATTGGCTGGTTCGGAAGAGTGTGCCACATATGCGGGGAAAGAGAGAAAAGGTTACCTCGGATGAGGAGGGGGGAAACCTTTACGTTAAAAGAAGGGAAGTTGGCACGCTGGCTCGAAAAAATACGGAAAAATCCCCCAAAGGAATTTGTTTTCGATGATAAGGTCTTGAGGTACTTGAATGATTGGGAGGAGAAAAAGGAGGCTGAAATGTTAGCTAAGGCGGATGACATTTTTTCTGCGATTGCGGGGAGGTATATAGACTACGTCATTAAACTGAGCGCCATTTACGAGGTATCTGCAACAGACCCTACCCAGTTAGGGGAAAGGACGATTTCAATTTCAATGGACAGCTTAAAAAGGGCAATAACCTTTGTGGAAGACGCTTTGAAAGATATTATGGGGAAAATTGTTACACAGATCCAAAGTGCTCCCCTCAATAAACTGTTCGGTTTGATATCTCACTATCAAACAACTAAGTATCCAGATGGAGTTCCACACTGGTTCGCCCTTCAATACAGTAACATGCCGACGAGCCGTTTTCACGAATACATTGACACACTCATAGAGAGTGGGAGGATAGAATCAGTGCCAACCAAATCTGATAAAGGTATTTTGTACCGAGTAAAAGAACCAGAAGAAAGTCTGCAAAAGGAACAACCAATACCTACTGCGGAACAACCATCTAAAGCAACGGTGGAACCGCTAACGGAAGCGATATCGATTGTTCGCAAAGGTATAGACTTGGAAATTACCTCCGGCAAGAAAGTATTTCGGTGGAAGCTACGGCGATTAGTGGCAATAGGCGTTGAGACATATTCAAATATCGTTACAAACGCACTGAAAACACACTGGAAGTTGAAGTCGCCATTACCGTCATCGTTCTACGTAGATTTGAAGAAAATTCTGCGAAACGAAGAAAGGAAATCAATATTATCACTGATAGAGCAAGAACCGTCCTACTACAAACCGTTCATTCGAGAAAAGCAAAAGCTTGAGTTTGGGCCTTGCATGGTGTGTGAGGAGGAGAAGCAGTTGACCCACACATTATGGCTAAGATGCTTTATGGGGGCGGATCGGGTAGTCGGGAGGCTTTGTTCCGCTTGCGCTGAAGTGATACGTAGTAAACCTGCATTAAAGGATTGGAAGGCGAAGGAATAAACCACAACCTCTTCGAGGGAAGTGTTATGGAAGAACCACTGGTTAGCGTAAAGCATCAAAGGGTTCTGTACGGGCTGGCGGGCAAAGATGGGCGGATAGCGGTGCTTGCGATCCCAAAGGAAACCACAGAATATTGGAACCATAAAGGGTTCAAGAAGGTAACGATATTCGTCGGGGCCAAACACAACCTCTTCATCGTACCTCGGGGGATACAAAAAGGAAAGCGTGCAGAAGTTGAGCGTACATTGGACAGATTAGACCGTCTGCTCTTTACCTTAAGGAAGAAGAAAAAGGAGGTGAGATAATGAAGAAGAAATACAGGATTGTTTGTGAAACGACTTACACGGTAATTGCTGAAAGTGAAGAGGAAGCCAAAACAGCGGTAACAAGAGAGCAAGCAATAACCGAACAGGCCCGCTTCCACGCTAGTAAGGAAGATATTGAAATATGGGAGGAACGATTGGGCGAGAATGTTATCCCCAAGTCCTCTCTGGAACCCAACGTTTGGCCTGGACCACTCAAAATTGTATCGGTGATAGAACCGCCGGAATGCAATTACCAGTCCTGCTTTTTCGGAGGACAACTTAAAGGAAAGGAGAGGAATAGGTGGCGTAGAAGCGTACCGTTATACGATAAGGCTGAGCAGTGCCATTGGTACGAAGATGGGCGTTGTTACAAAGATTTCAAGCAGGGATTTGTGGAATTTGAACCAGAAAAACCAGAACCTATCAAAACGGCGCCAAAGCCCACAGACGTGCCAAAGTCGATGAGGGATATAATAGATGGCTACTCACTCGTACTCAAGCAAGGTTTCAGTTACGATCAAATGCACCATATCATGTTTCTTAGGTTCGGTGACAAGAAGATGATAGATGAACAACTGCCAAAGGTATTGGAAAGGCTTGTGGACAAGGGTAAGCTGATATTTGATGACGGTTGGTATCACTACACGGAAATAGAAGAGGAGTAAAAAGCGTGTGGTTAGAGGATTTAGATAGGGCAAAATATGTTCTACTATTAGTCAAGGTCGTACCACAAAGGCCGGAGCACATAGCCGCAAGGATGAAGCGTTTTCCGTCTATGTATCCACTTAAATTCTATCATCTAAAGAAGTTCGACAAAATACCAGAGCACTTCATGGAAGTGTTCCACGCAATGTTACGATTAGGAATCGACGTTGACGGAACACCATACGGTACATACGCCTTGACAGTACAGGGAAAGGGCAAGGGTGTCGGTCACTTTAAGGCTGGAGCCAAGATAAGTTACGACTCGAACGGTATTCGGGTATATGATGTAACGTTTACGAACAGATATTTTTTAGATATGTTAGCAACGGCGAAGGATATCAACCTACGATTAGTCCCACCAAACAAAGGAATGTGATTGATATGAAAGTGATACACGATGGGGGGCTACAACCGACAGAAAGAAGTATAGACTTCTTTAGAAAACATCGTAAGAAACTTGGCCGGATATTACGGGTCGTTGTGGACGGTCGAATAGACACAACATTTCACATGGAAATCGTAGGGACGAAAGCGACCATGCTGTTAAGCGGATGTACTTGCGGATATCGAGGCACGGGTCCACATGGAACTGTGGAGATACTAAAATTGGCTGGAGTGGAGTTTGACGAACAAGATATTTTCACTAGGGATCATGTTCAGGTCTGTTGCAAGTAGTATGGAGAAGAGGGGTTGGCATAAAACGGTGGTAAGTGAATGGTAGAGGAAAAAGAATGGGTGCTTGTCCGTATTAGACGGAACCCTACACACGCCAGACTAAAAGAAATGAAGCAAACGATGAGGTTTAGGTTGCTTGATGCGGTTATTCAACTAGCCCTTAAGCATTACACGGGAGAGTATGAAATAGCCATACCGAAAAATGTGATGGAAACAACAGTTCCCGTAGTCTTGACCGGTTTACCACTAGCTGGAAAGACGTATTTTGTTAGG
>Ga0315314_1003370_pt1 | contig 12525 bp, 11 predicted proteins | sample TDP9_MG_FD_203631 | JGI IMG/M metagenome (GOLD analysis project Ga0315314, IMG submission 203631) | Freshwater sediment microbial communities from Lake Towuti, South Sulawesi, Indonesia - TDP9 | ecosystem: Environmental > Aquatic > Freshwater > Lake > Sediment | place: Indonesia: South Sulawesi...
GTGAAGCCTGCCCCAAAGCTTACCCCGGGCAAGAAGGGAAGGATTTGAGTCATTATCGGGCGGCGCCGTTTCTTGAGGATTCGCCATGCCACATCAGCACTGTGGCAAGGGACACCAGAGCCAGAACGGCGGCTATCACAAAAGCATATCCTGGATTCCGAAGGGCATCTGCGATGATGCCTGACATGTATACGAAGGCCGCGCCACCTCCGAGCTGGAATCCGAACAGCGTGCCGAACGCAGTCCCGCGCTCGCTCTCGTGGGTGATGTCAGTCATGATCGAGAACAGAGCTGGATAGGTGATCATGAGGAATGCACCGTATATGGCGAGGATCGGAGCCACGAGATACCATTGGGAGACGACTGTTAATGAGAGGACGCTCACTGCAGAGACGAGATAGCCTGCTGTCAGGAGCGCAGCCTTTCCATACCTTGTGCTCATGGCTCCGAAATAGTATGAGGTCACTGTTCCAACGCCAATCCAGATCGCGAATGCAAGATCTGCCCCTCCTGCTGTCCAGCCTGACCTTTCAGTCAGGCTGATGGGTCCGAAATAGCTAGTTATCTGGTACAGCGCGCCCCCTGCGATTATGGGCAGGACGAGAATCCACATCTTCTGAAGGGTCTGTCTCGGCGCTATCGCGGAGCTCTGTCTCGTAACTCTGGTCCTGATCTCCGATTCCTCGACCATGAAGAAGCCTAGGAGCACAGCCGAGAGATTGAGCCCGGCCCACAGAATGCACGGGGCTCTCCAGGAGAACGCTTCTCCGAGGAAACCTGAACTCCCAAGTGCGATGATTACGCCAAGATTGCCGACTCCGCTCTGGACACCGAGTGCCGTCTCGACGTATTCCCCAGCGAACTCCCTCGTAATCCAGCTCGTTCCGACAGGATGGTAAAAGGACGCACCTACGCGCATCGCGATCACGACCGTGAATAGGCCAACAAAATCATCGATGAGCAACATGAGGAGGAAAGACGCGCCCATGAGCGCTGCCCCGAGCTCCAGCAAGTATCTCGAAAAAATCCTGTCAGCATATCTGCCAACAACGAACTGGACGACGACTGTGATGAGGAGCCCGAAGCCCAGCAGGCCAACCTCGTAGTACGTTAGTCCCATCTCTTTCACAAGTATCGGAAGCAGCGCAACGAGCGCCATTAGTGTTCCGTCATTGCATGCGTGATGGAAACTTATCACCCAGAGGAGCTTCTTATTTGGTGCCATTCGAGGCTCAGCGTCCCAAATGACTATCCTGGATATCTTGATTTCCAAAAGTTTATCCAATTCAGCTGAGGTTCCCGTACTGTGTTCAAGTTTCCACACGGAATGCGCCCATCCACACTGGACGAAAGAAAGGAGTTCTACCGAGAGGAGTTCGACACGAAATCGCTCGATTCATGGTCAGAGAACAGGAGAAGGCGAACGAAGCTCGCGATGATCCCAGGGCGACATACTGGCATCGTTGCTGAAGAGCACCTGCAGGATAAGGACAACGTCATCATAATCGATGATTGGAGGAATGCAGCCGATGTGAGGAGGTATGCTCTCGACTATCTTCCCGAGTCCATGTACTATGACCGCAACAGGTACAAGGATGTGGCAAAGTGCGCCAAGTGCGGCAGCAAAGTCAATTCTTGCCCGGACTGCTGCAACTACGATGGCCAGCAGCTGGCTTTCGACCTGGACCCGGAGAACGTGGATTGTCCGTACCACGGACACATAGGCCAGAAGATCGCCCAAGGCCGCGGTCTGTCCTTCTGCATGCTCGAGTTCAAGGCTGTGAGAAAGCAGGCTGTTCTCCTCAGCGAGGAGCTCAGCAAAGATTATCGGTCTGTCGAGGTCGTCTACTCAGGCCGTGGCTTCCATGTCGTCGTTGGTGACGAGAGCGGTTACATTCTCACGACAAGAGAGAGAAGATCGCTCGCACGCAGGATCGGACGCAGATACTCGATAGATGAGTGGGTAACTGCTGGTGGCTCACGGCTTCTGAGACTGCCGTTCTCACTGAACGGTCTCGTGTCCAGAAAATGTGTGATAATTAGAGATTTAAGAGATTTGCTGGGTTTCGATCCCCGGAGCTCGAATCTTGTGGTGCCAGTCTTCGCGAGATCAGCGTGATTTGCAGGCTCGGACGTCCTTGCCCCTGTAATAAGCTTTCTTCTTCGCCGCTTTTCCGGCCTTCTTGGAGACTTTCTTTTTCTTCTTTGCCATCCGATTACCCTCTTGAGACAGAAGATTCCTGCCCGGTGGAGTTACTTCTTCTTCTTTTTCTTGGCCTTCTTCTTCGACTTTGCTCCGCACTTTCCGCAAGACATTTTGTGTCCTCCTATTGCCTCCTCCACAGCCGAAGCCATGGTCCAGGTTTCCGGCGCATCTTCCCCATCCAAGAGCCCATATCTCGTGCTTTCGCAGCTCTGCTTCAGACGCAACCTAAAGACTGTAAATGCAGTCGTGACATAAGTGTCTTTTGATTCTCTCGCATTTCGCGGATGAAGTGAGTTGTCTCGTTCGTAATGCGGGGCAACGGAGAAGTTCGGATGGACTTGTTCATGAGACTTCCGAGCAAAGATATTTTAGACTAGCCATGTATACAATGCGCGGACAAGGAGCGTTTGAGCCATTGCCCAAAGGTGAAGAGTCGCGAAAGCTGAAGATATGCCTGATCGGCGATGTGGGCGTTGGTAAGACTAGCTTGGTCAGACGCTATGTTCTCGATGTGTTCGATGACAAGTACATCGCGACGATAGGCACCAAGGTCACCAAGAAAGAGGTCGAGGTGAAGGATCCAAGGACTGGCGCACCTCAGCGCGTGGTGCTTCTCATCTGGGACATTATGGGCCAGCCGAGCTTCAGGGAGGTTCTCAGAGAAGCCTATTTCTATGGTGTCGAGGGCGCTTTGGCCGTGTGCGATGTGACGAGCAAGGAGAGCCTTGGCGAACTCCGATATTGGATAAAGGCAATGACTGCAACGACAGGCAAGGTCCCAATTGTCTTCCTGGGCAACAAGTGCGATCTCAGAGACGAGACGAGGATTCCGTATCAGGATCTCGAGGTCTTCGCAAAGAAGCATGAGTCTCCATCAATGCTGACGTCCGCGAAGACTGGGTACAATGTCGAGCAGGCGTTCACGGCGATTGTGGACAAGATGCTGTTTTCCCAGTGATATCGACGAAGCGCACGCATGAAGTGTAATATCTTCGATTCGCTTTTCTGCCACGGGGAAAGACTTTGGGGACTAGACATGCCGATTTGATTCTCCATAGCGGCAAGGTCTACACTCTCGATCCCAAGAAGCTGACGGCTCGCGCAATCGGAGTGGAAGACGGGAGAATCGTCGCGGTCGGAGCCGACAACGAGATCAAAAGAATTGCCCCAAGGGACTGCTTGAAAATCGATCTTGGAGGAAAAGCGGTTGTGCCCGGTTTCATCGACTGTCACACTCACTTCATTCAGATGGGCATCGACTCAATGGCGGTCGAACTATCCCGAGCTCCGACTCTGAGGGAGGCCTTGGAGCTGATGAGGTCTGCAGCGAGAAAGATCCCTCGAGGAGAATGGGTGGTGGGAACAGCTTGGGATGAGAGCGGCTGGACCAATGGCAGGTTCATCACTAGATCAGATCTCGATGCATGTTGTCCTGACCACCCAGCGGTGGCGCACAGAGTCTGCGGTCATCTGTCCTCGGTGAACTCAAACGCTATCTCGTCGCTCGGGATTCATCCCGGAACGCCAGGTGCTGAGGTCGACGCCTCTGAGGACCTTACGGGAATACTCCGAGAGGACGCGGTGTCCATTGCTCGTTCCGCGACAGTGCCCGACGAGTCGACGAAGCTCAAGGGACTGGCTCGGGCAACCAAGAGGGCTCACTCCTTGGGTGTGACGTCTATTCATGACAACGGAGAAGCCGGGGACTTCGCGGTGTACCTGGACGCACTCAGGGCGGGAAAACTCGGGGTCAGAGTCTGGTTCAACACGCCGTCCTCCACCCTGGACTCCAGGATCGCAATGCCTTTGTCGACGGGCCACGGATCGGACTGGCTGAAGCTGGGTGGGCTCAAGGTGTTCTCTGACGGTGCTTTGGGCGCACGAACTGCTGCGGTGTCAGAGCCGTATCAGGACGATTCCGGCAACAGAGGGATGTTCGTCCACGAGAGAGACGAGTTGCAGCGGATAGTGTCGAAGGCCAACAACGCTGGCATCCAACTGGCAATCCATGCTATTGGGGATGAGGGGATATCCCTCGCCATCTCATCACTGGCTGCCGGGCTTGCTGAGAATCCTAGAAGAGACGCCAGACATAGGATCGAGCATCTCGAGCTGCCCCATCGGTCCCATCTGAGGGACATGCACAGGCTGAAGATCATAGCATCGATGCAGCCCAACTTCGTGGGCGAATGGGGAGGACCGAACGGACTCTACAGCGCCAGGCTGGGGGAAAAGAGGGCGGCAATGAGCAATCCGTTCAGAGATGTCCTGAGAGCTCGCGTGAGGCTAGTTTTCGGCTCTGATTGTATGCCTTTCTCACCGATGTACGGGATCCACTCGGCTGTCAATGCTCCTTATCCCGCTCAACGAGTATCGGTCGCGGATGCCGTCGAGGCCTATACTCGAAGTGCCGCTTTCGCCTCGTTCGAGGAGCAAGTGAAGGGCACGATAACACCTGGCAAACTCGCCGACTTGGTGGTCCTGTCCGCAGATCCGTTCTCGGAGTCTGCACGCATGTCGTCAATACGGGTCGTGAGGACTATCATAGGGGGAAGGGTCGTGTTTGAGAGGTCAGCGACAATGAGGACGTGAGACCATGAAAGAGAAACGAGCACCAGCCATGACAAAGGATATCCCCGAACTATCGGTGCCGCACTCTCAGGCGATCGTTCTCAGAAGAGTTTTCTGCTGCTGAGACGAGATAGATCTCCGTACAGCAAATGGCATGTTTGTCCAACGAAGGGCATGGGAGTGAGTGGAAAGAGCGCCTAGTAACCTGAGGGCAGGACACCATTCCAGTGAGCAGCATCGAGCCCTACCACGATGCTTGTGGTGTTCGCTTTTCTCTAGCACATGCAGCACACGGGTTGTCACACCCATTCGAGCTCTTGTCTTCATGATACTATTCGTCACAGAACCGTTCAGTGGAAAGATTCTATACCGACCAGCGCATTATTAGAAACGAGGGGAGAGCGAATCCATGTTTCAGATCGAGCTTGTCAAGGACGCCAATGCCGTCGGCGGAGCTCTCATGACTGCATTTCCTAGTGTTGGGATGGTCGGATCGATTGCGGGAAGTTATATCGCTGAGTCACTGAAGATGGAGCGCATCGCGTATGTGCTGTCTGAAGACATTCCTCCTGCCGCCTTGGTTCAGGAAGGAGTGCCGGCATATCCTTTCCGAGTGCTTGGCCACAACAAGCTCTCGCTGATGACCTCCGAGTTCCAGATTCCGCTGGTGCTTGCCGGCAATCTGGCAAAGGCGATACTCGATTGGACTGGCCCGAACGGTTACGACGTCATCGTGGGCCTCGAAGGGCTGATGTCGGGGCAGGACGTCAGTGGCGAGCAAAAGGACGTGAGAGTCTTCGGAGTCGGCACAACGCCTGAAGCTCGTGGCCTCCTCGAACAGGCGGGGATAGCGCAGTTCAAGATGGGCATGATCACTGGGGTCTCGGGCGCGCTCCTGAGCGAGGGAGAGCGGACCGGAAGGAATGTGATATGCCTCCTCGTGGAGGCGAACGCCATGTATCCCGATGCGCGGGGCGCTGCCAAGTTGGTCGAGTCACTGACCAAGCTGCTGCCGTCGGTCAAGATCGATCTCAAGGAACTCTATGAGGAGGCGGCTAGGATAGAGGAGAATGTCAAGGCCACCGTTGAGCGGACCAAAGAGCTCCTCGCAGCGAGACAGAGTCAGGCTGAACGCCTGGGGAAGTCGTACATGTATGGCTGACGCCCGTCGTAAGCAGCATCGCCTCAAGGATATTGTCGAGTCGTCCCAGTTCTGGGACGTAGAAGACATGCTCCGCAACTTCGACGAGGAGATGCAGAGGCTTGAACAGGGGATAGATCACATGATATGGGACATGGAGGACAGACCTGTCACGATGTGCCTCAGGCCCTTGCCAGTCACGCCGAGGTTCGAGCAGGATGACAGTGCTGACAGCCTCTCTGTCAAGGTCTTCCTGCCTGGTTTCACTAGGGAAGATGTTCGTCTCCAAGTGGACAAGGACGGGATCGAGGTCTTGGCATTGAGGCGGGATGAGTTCTGCAGGCCGTACTATGTGAGATTGGATGCCAGGGAGGTCCTGGACCCGGAATCTGCACATTCGGAGCTTTCCGAGGGCGTCCTGGAAATCAGCGTGCAGAAAGTCAAGAAGAAACGGCTGAAAGTCAGATGACGAATGAGGATTCCCGGGGACCGATAGGATTTCTTCCACGAATGTCGAAACCATTTGACGGAGATTGTCCTTGCGACACGTTGCTCTCACCAGCTAGGAACTGAGTGATGAGTCGATCGGATCGTTCCATGTCGTCTGTCTCCACTGGCCCATCTCCAATTGTCCAGGGAAGGTTTAAGTAGAACGTGACTGTACGGTAACCGTCAAGTCCAAGGGACAGTTTTAGGAGAATCTACAGAGTCACGAGAATGGAGGTGCAAGACATGAGCATACTAGTGCTTGGTGCCTCGGGGCAGATTGGCGCGTACACCGTCCAGGACCTGATCGAGTTCTGCGGGGAGAAGGACGTGATTGCCTCGAGCCGAAAGATGGGCAACGTGAAGAAGGCGATGGACGACCTCAAGCTCTCAAGGAAGGTCAAGATGATGGAGCTTGACGCGAACGAGACCGCCAAGGTGCTCGACACAATCAAGAAGGAGAAGGTCGAGTCAGTTATCAACTGCGCATGGTATCAGACTAATCTCGGCGTCATGGATGCCTGCTTGCGAGGCAGCGCGACATACACCGACTTGGGCGGGTTCTTCGATACATGTCTGAAGCAGATTGATTTGCACAAGAAGTGGAAGGACGCAGGCATTAATGCGACGATAGGCCTGGGCAGCACACCTGGTATGACGAACGTCGCGGGTGCTGCTGGAGCTAAGAGGCTCGACAAGGTGGACGCCATTGACATCGTGTGCGCGTGGGGCAACACACTGCCAGTGAAAGAAGCCGGTTGGCCAGGATACTCAATCAGGACAGTCCTTGACGAGTTCACGCAAGAATCGACCCAGTGGATCGACGGAAGGTATCAGAAGCAGAGAATACTGGGGGGCGAAACGGATGTCATCATGCCAGACCCCATAGGAAAGGTAAAGGCGTATTACATCAAGCACTCGGAACCCGCAACCATGGGAAAGTACCTGAAGTCGAATCGGGTGACATTCCGGATTGGATTTCCCGCGAATGATATGGCGACGTTCTTGACGCTGAGAGCTCTCGGATTTGCCGACGACAAGCTCTTGCCGGCGTATGGAATCTCGCCCTTGGACTACCTCACAGCGATGTACCAGAGGGGCGTTGCCGAGGGGAGGGGGGCACCGCCGAAGGAGAAGTTCGAGTACGACATGTTCAGGATCGACTGTGCGGGGAAGAAGGACGGGATGCCGAAGACGGTGACCTACTTCATCATCACATGGAACGACCCCGAGAGAGGAGTTTCATCGGCGAGGGACACCGCAGTCCCGCCGGCGATAGTCGCTCACTGGCAACACACCAGCAGGATCAAGGAGCCCGGCGTGTTCCCGGCAGAGGCCACCGTCGAGCCGGAGCCGTTCTTTGTGGAGCTGGGCAAGAGAAAGATACTCGTGGACGAGCTGACCACGTCCACGACCAAGTACTACTGACCGGGTCGACCTCGAGGCCGGGACAGAGCTGAAGGGAGGGGCAACAGAGCCCTCCTGCCTTGAAATCCTATTGGCCATTCTCAGTTCTGAGTTTCTATTAGCTCTGCTTGACCTCCTTGCTCTCTTCTGGCATCAGAGCCATCAGCCGCGCGAGGGCAACCGTGAAGTCCTCGAGTCTCACATCGACGGCAGACGCGTCGACGGGGATCTTGTCCTGGACTGCACATCTCATATGTATCTGGCATTTGGGACAGAACATCAGCAGCCTGTCCGCACCGACCTTCTTCGCCTCCATGATCCGATCTATCTGCATCTTCTTTGCGTTCGCATTGCAGTTCGACCAAGCACTGACCCCGCAGCACAACGCCTTGTCTCTCGTGTTCTCCATCTCGACGAACTTCGCTCCGGAAAACGCCTTCGCCAGCGCCCTGGGAGAATCGTATACGCCCGAGTGTCTCCCCAGCCTGCAGGAGTCATGGTACGAAAACGCAAACCCAGCCTTTGCAGCTGCATCGATCTTCAGCGCGCCCGAGTCGACGAGGTCCTTGACGAAGTCCGAGATATGGACTAGTTCGAAGGGCAGATCGCCCATCAGGTCCTGATAGTCCGTCTTGAAAGTCCTGTAGCACTCGGGACACGTGAACACTACCTTCCTTGCACCTGACTTCTTGATGACCTCTATGTTATGCTCCATGAGCTTCTCGAAGTTCTCTTCATCTCCGGTCCAATTGAGATCGTGGCCGCAGCACTTCTCCTCATTGCTGACAACGGGCACTATGCCCGCCCTGTTCATTATCCTGACCGCGCTCTCGCCGATATCCTGGAGTCTGAGACCTTCTCGGTCGTAGAAGATCGCGTCGTAGTGCGGGAGACACCCTACGAAATAGAACACATCTCCCCTTTCAGCCACCTTCAGATCCTCCTTGAGCCAGCCGAGTCTGTTCTGTTTGAGGTTGGCATTCGCCATGATTCTCTGAGCCGAGTGTATGAGGCCGCCCTGGGAACACAGGGGCGCCGCGCCGAACTGGACCGCCTCTTCCCTCATGCCTCTGATGAACCCACAGTAGTCCACCTTGTATGGACACATTGAGTCGCATTGCTCACAAGTTATGCACGTCCAGATATCACGGTCCTTCGCCGTATTGTCCACTATCCCCTCCATCGCCCTCAGGACTATGGTCCTCGGAGCGAAGTTGGGATCGAATTTGGCAATGGGACACACAGTCGTGCACTTCCCGCATTCAACACAGTCAAAAGCACCCGTGTCGTCTATTAGTTGCTTCACGGCCTTCACTGTCTGCTCCTTCGTCCTCTGCCTCTCCCTCCTTCTTCCCCTTGGCAGAGGCAGCGGTCCCAGCGCTCTGACTTCCTCCACAAAGTCCTTGACCGTCTTGGCGAACTTCGCTCTCTCAGATGCGTTGATCCACTCCGTCCTCAGCCGCCTCGGGTCCATGCCGAGGATGTCGAACAACTTCTTGAGAGCGTCAATGTGTTCCTGTGCCTTTTTGTTGCCCGAGACATAGTGACAGTTGTCCATCAGGCAGCCGATGACTATCACGCCATCAGCACCGTGTTCGAAAGCGTCGATGATGACTCCTGGCTCTACGCTTCCGCTGCACATGACCCTGACAATCCTTATGTTGGCCGGGTACTCAAGCTTGTTCACGCCAGCGAGATTGGCCGACGGGTACCCGCACCATGTACATGTGAAAGCGATTATCGTTGGCTCGAACTGCTTACTCACGCGCCTCCACCTCCTCGGTGATTGCCCTTGTCATCGCCTCGACCTGCTCCGGCGTGAAGTTGTTGACTGTGATGGCCTTATTACAGCAGGCCACAACGCATGCCCCGCACCCTTCGCAGCGGATCTCGTCTATTCTCGAAACCAGAATCTTCTTCTGCTCGTCCTCTGCTATTGTTATCGCCCCGTACTCGCAGGCCTTCTCGCACCTGCCGCAGCCCCTGCAGCGCTGCTCGTCAACGAAGGCGACTATGCGCGGAAACTTCGTCTTGCCTTTCTTCATCAGTTCGATCGCGCTCGCTGCCGCAGCCTTCGCATCTTCTATGGAGTACCGTATTCCCTTTGGACCCTGTGCAGTCCCTGCGACATAGATGCCTCGTCTGAATTCCGATGGGAACATCGGATTGATGTCCTTCATGAACCTGTCAATATCCGTCTGTATGTGCAGTATCTTCGCGATCTTGTCGCTGCCATCAGCGGGTTCCTGGCCGACAGCAAGGACGACCAGGTCTGAGTCGATGTTCAGAAGTGTATCAGAATCAGTGTCCAGGGCTCTCACGAAGATCTTACCTTCGTCCTGGACGATCTCGGAGATCCTTCCACGAACGAAGTTAATCCCCTCTTCCTTCGCGCTTTCGTAGAATTCCTCGAAGCCTCTGTAGGGCCCTCTCAGATCGATGTAGTGGATGTACACGTTCGCACTCGGGTCCAGCTTCTTTATCTCCCTGGCCTGGCCGATCGCATATGTGCAGCACACAAGAGAGCAATGGAGGTTCCCCTTGACCTTGTCCCTCGAGCCAACGCACTGGATGAAGTTGACAGTCTTCGGGACTTTGCCATCGGACGGTCGCCTCAGTCCGCTCCCTTTCTCCCTCTGCTCGACGATCAGCTGCTCCAGCTCGACGGTCGTGATGACATCTGGGTTCTCATAGTGGAGTTCTGCGATTCTGCCAGGATCGAATATCTTCGAACCAGTCGCCACAATGATGGTGCCGACGTCGAACTCCACGATTCCGTTTGGCGTCCTGACCTTCACATGCCTGTTGCCGAATCCTCCTGTGATGTCCTCGATCTCGGAGTTCAGCAGAAGCTCGATGTTCTCGTTCTGCAGGACGTCTTCTATCTTCGGGGTGAACACGCACTCCTTGCAGTATTGCATACAGCAGATGCCGCAGTTGTGCGTCGGGAAGGTCATGCTGAGCTTGTACGCCCTTCCTCCGAGTTCCCCTGTTCTCTCGATGAGATGCGCCTTGAAACCCTGGCTGGCGATGTCCAGTGCCGCCTGCATGCCGGTTACGCCGCCACCTATTACAAGCGCCGAGTTCCTAATGGGTATCTCGATGTCCTCGAGGGGCAGGAGCCTCTCGGCGCGCGCAATAGCTCCCTTCAGCAGGCTCCTGGCCTTCTTCGTCGCGGCCTCCTTGTCAGGATGGACCCACGCACACTGCTCGCGTATGTTCGCCTGCTCGAATAGATACTTGTTCATGCCCTCTTCTTCGAGGAATCTGCTCACAATGAGCCCTTGTATGTTCGGAGAACAGGCTCCGACCGCGACTCTGTCGAACTTCTTGCTCGCATACTCCTTCTTGAGGAATTTCTGGCCCTCCCTGGAACAGAGGGCCTCATGGACGCCAACGGATGCGATTCTCGGGTCTTTCTTCAGCTCCTCGGCGATGGCCTGGAGATCTATCTTTCTGCCAATCTCGTCTCTGCAAGTGCACAGATAAACTGCAATGCCCTTTCGCTCAGGCCCTTTGCTCTCTTGCTGGCCCGTCATGACAGTCTCCTCGTATGATGCTCAATGATCACTGTGCTCTAGCACGAGACGAATTCCACTCCCTGCTCCAGCCTGGCCCTTCGGAGCGCGTTGTAGAATCCCTCCAGGATGCACCCTTCCGTCACGTAACCATAGAAGTCGCCCTTGTCAAAGACAGCGACGGTCGAAACGCCCGAGTTTGCCATCGCCTTGGCAACCCATCTCAGGTCAAGCGATAAGTTCGTGAGCAGCACCAGAGGTTTCGACATGATGTCTTTGACTTTGACCTTCGAAGGGTCTTTTCCTTCGGCGACCACCTTCGAAATCACGTCTTTCTTCGTCAGGATGCCGTAGGCATCGCTCTTGCTCTCACGTGGCACAAGAAGTGTGAAGCAGTTCACTTCCAGCATCTGGTCCATCGCCTTCAGCACCGTCGCGTTCCTGTCAATTGTGGGCAGCTCAAAGGTTTTTACGACGTCCCGGAGAATCAACAGCGGCCTGGTCATTTCCTTGCCCCCTTTGCCTTTGCCTTCTCGGAGATCGCTTTCAGGATGTCCACATCTGAAATGAACCCAAGGAAAGTCTCCTTGTCGAACACTGCGATCTTGGACACATTCTCGTTGGCCATCTTCTTGGCGACCCACCTTAGGTCGAGATCGAGGTTGTTCATCACGACCAATGGCTTCCTGGCTAGATCAAGCACCGGGGTGGATCCAAGATCTCTTCCCCCCGCAATCGCTCGTTCGACGATGTCCCATCTCGTGACGATTCCGTAAGCATCGTTGGGATCGGCCCGATCGACCAAGAGGAAGTCCGTCTTGTTCTCAACCATCGCGACCAAGGCATCCCTAGCAGTCGCGCCTGGCGGTATCTTGATGTAGCGAGATTGACTCACAACGTCCCTTAGTTCCACTTTCCTTCCTCCTGAGCCAGTGTGTGAACTGCGTTATTGTGGTGACCGTATAAAATAGTTCTGGATTGCGCATCGTCGTATTGCTAGCGCACTGAGATATCGCTTCGAGACAGGGTGCACAGGATTTGATATATCACTCAAGCCAATCGGCTCGATGATGAAGGATGCCCTCGAACCGCTTTTCAGGCCGAAGTCCGTCGCTTTGATTGGAGCGTCCGCAAATCCATCGAAGTTGAGCCACATAGCGCTTCGGAATCTCTCCAAGGGGAAGTTCCGTCTGTAT
>Ga0315314_1003371_pt1 | contig 12525 bp, 9 predicted proteins | sample TDP9_MG_FD_203631 | JGI IMG/M metagenome (GOLD analysis project Ga0315314, IMG submission 203631) | Freshwater sediment microbial communities from Lake Towuti, South Sulawesi, Indonesia - TDP9 | ecosystem: Environmental > Aquatic > Freshwater > Lake > Sediment | place: Indonesia: South Sulawesi...
CCCGCTCTGGTCGCCCAGCTTCCTTTTGATCTCCAGGCTCTCACCGTAGAGCCCCCTCGCCTCCTCGTAGTCACCCTGATCATGGGCGATCATCCCCAACTGATGGAGGGTTTTGGCGATGCCGCTCTGGTCGCCCAGCTTCCTTTTGATCTCCAGGCTCTCACCGTAGAGCCCCCTCGCCTTCTCGTAGTCACCCTGAAGGTCAGCGATATTCCCCAGATTATGGAGGGAAGCGGCCACGTTGCTGTCGCTCTTCAGCCGTCGGAAAGCTTCAAGAGCATCCTGGTATCGCCGCCGTGCCTCATCGTAATTGCCACGGTTTTTGTAAATCGTGCCAACGTTGCCGGAGAATTGGGCCATTGCCCACTCATCCTTTGTCGCCTTCGCCGCATCCACCGCCTGCTGCCCGCGCCGGATCGCCTCGTCCCAGTAGCCACGTAAATCGAGAAAGCCATTCACTAGGCCAAGGGCATCCGCAAACCGTATCACGCCCGGCCAATCCTTGGCAGCGTGGGCGTAGTCCATGGCTGCCAGGATGTTCTCCCGCTCCTGCTCCAGGGCGTCGAAGTCCTCGGGGGTGGGCTGGGAGTGGGCCTCGGCGTAGGCCAGGAAATGGGCTACAAAGCGCTCTCGCAAATCCGCTGCTCGCTCGTCCCTGGCGAGCCAGGCCCACGCCAGGCGGCGGGTCAGGCCGGCCAGCCCCACCCGCTCGTCAGCCAGCTCCAATAGCGCCAGCCCGGCCATGTCCGCGATGGCCTCCTTGGCCCGCGAGAGGTCACCCTCGAAGCCGGAGACGGCGGCCAGGGCCTCGCGGCCCGCATCGGGGACGAAGAGGGAGAGGGCCAGGAGCGCCGCCTGCGCGTCCCCGCCCAGGAGCTCGAAGGAGCGCCCGAAGACCCGCTCCGCCGCCTTCCCCTTCCCCCGCGCCAGGTCGTCGAAGACATCCTGGGGCCGCATGGCCCGCTCAAGCTGGGCCACCACCCAGCGCATCACCATCGGGTTGCGCCCCGCCACACGGGCCACCTCGTCCAGGTCCACCCGCTCCAGCTTGGCCCTGTGGGATGAAACCTCGACCAGGGAGCGCAGGAACTCCTGCGCCTCATCCACTGACATCTCCATGATTTTGATGTTCCGCAGGGGCTCCAGGTGCTTGCGGCCGGCCACCAGGACGGGGCAGGGGACGTCGGAGAGGAAGGTCAGGATGGCCTCCTGCTCCTTCGCCGTCTCGAAGTTGTCCACCGCCAGGAGGCAGCGCCTCTCCCCCAGGAGGGAGCAGGCCAGGGATGCCTTGGCCTCGGGTGCCTCCTTGCGGGCGTCCTCCCGCCCCAGCCTGGTCAGGACCTCGTCCAAGAGGGCGGTCAGGTTGAAGTCCACTCGCCCGTCGGCGTCCGCCCAGATGACGCCGCCGGGGAGGGAGGGGAGGAGGCGGTGGGCGATCTCGATGGCCAGCGTCGTCTTCCCCACCCCGCCGGAGCCCCAGAGGTTGACTGCGCCGTCGCCCTTCAGCGCCACCGTGACCACCTCGACCAGGTCCCGCCCCTTCTCGTCGTGTCTGGCCACGAAGCCCACCGGCCCCCGCCTGCGCGGCGGCTGGGGGACACCTTCAACAGCGACCTTCTCAGGCTCAGCAGGGACAGGAGGTGGCGGAAATAAGCGTTTCCATAGCCCTTGAGCTAGGTCAATAAGTCCCCTACCTCCAAAGATAATCGCCACGATGCCGGCTATGATTCCAACGATTGCTGCGAGAGTCACTAAATCCATCTCGCCCTCCTCTGGGCGATCATGTTCGCATTCACCTGCTCCAGGGCGGACAGAGCCGTCCGCCACTACGCCACGCTATGTAGTGGCCGACCGCTGTGTCGGCCCAAAATATGGATGCTGACATTACCCAAATAATTTGTCAAAACCATAAGCCAGCACTCCATCACGCCTATGGAGTGCACCCCTTTAGGGTGCAAGCCTTTGGCGAGAGGCTTTACCCGCTAGAGGCGTTTACGGATTCGGCTCCGCCTTGCTTATCGGCGGGAGCATCGGCCCCAAAATCCTCTCCATGGCCATGGTATGGCTGCAAATCCCTCGTCGGGAGAAGAAGTGACAGCCGCATTCCCACTTCCCCTCGTTGTACGAGACAGTATAGGTGTCGTGGTCCCCCCGGAAGGTCACCTTGAACTCCTTGAAGCTTATCCGGTCAAACTCCTGAGCATAGCGCTTCGCCTTCTCTATCTTGTTGATCATGCTCGAATCCATCGTACCCCCTCCTCAAAATTGTTAGGATGGTTTCTGATGGACATCTTCTGATGAACAGCCTCGCCCTATGGCCTATAGTGGCTTAAGGGCAAGATGGCGAGGCTGTTCATCACCGCGCCCACCAGAAACCACGCCCTGAGAAAACAAAAACACCAGGGCAAACACACGCCCTCAGTGTTTTTCGCCAAGGGTATCTCCCTTTGCGCCACAACCCTGCTCATAGCGATAACGCCTCCACTGTAAGCGCTATCAGTATAGCGCATTTCCTTCCATCTGTCAAGCTGCGAGGAAGTAGGCCTGCGCAGCAGGTCCCCGGGTAGGGGCGCAATTGAATTGCGCCCCTGTCAACCAGCCTGGGCTAACCGCTCCTTCAGGTAGACAATCGTCTCGATGGAGGTGGGGTCAACCCCATAGAGCAGGGCCAGGTAGCAGCTGACATAGTCTCCGAAGTGGACCATGGAGAGCACCTGCGCCAAGGGGCTCTCACCGAGGGCCTCCACAATCTCATATTGCACCCCCCTCTTGGCCAGGATCTCCTGGGTTACCTGGAAACGCACCCGATTGCGGGGGTGATCGAGGGAGGAGGTCAATATGACGACGATGGCCTTCCCCGCCAGGTCGTCAGGGAACTCATAGCCGACGACGGCGTTGTGGTCGAGCTCGGGCAGGGCCTCGTAGAAGCCCCAGGCTTTGCTGTTCTCGTTGAACTGGGTCTTCCAGCGATGGGCCACCTCGGAGAGGTGCCCCGCCCCGTAGACGACCGGCAGATGCCCATAGACCTTCTGGGCCAGTTGCTTGGCGGGATTCCGGGCGATGGGGACGGTCTCTTTTATCCTCGCCTGCAAGCCCTCCATCACTGCTATCGCCTCCTCGAGGTCGGCCGACTTATCGGCGATGAGTCCCACCCTCTGCAGGGTGCCAATCAAGAGGATGAGGGAATGGCCCAAGGCCGCCCTCGGCTGGGACCGATAGGAGAAAGCGAGGATGGACACGCCCGCCTCCCTGGCCCGCTCAGCCAGCTTGCCGCCGGTGGTGAGGGCCAGGAGCTTAGCCCCCCGCTCGAGTGCCTCTGCGAAGGCGAAAAGGGTCTCCTCGGTGTTGCCGGAATAGCTGGAGGCGATGGCCAGGGTCCGCCCGTCCACGAAGGCGGGGACATCGTAGTCGCGATGGACGACGATGGGCACAGGGCATTCGCCCTGCACCAGGGTGCGCAGGAGGTCGCCGCCGATGGCCGAACCGCCCATCCCCAGGATGACGACCTTATCCACCTCGCGGTAATGGGGGGGCAGGTCAAAGCCCTCGATGTTTCGCCAAGCATCGCGGCATTGTTGGGGCAGCTCGGCGATGCGGGCCAACATATGGTCAGGATCGAGCCTTCTGAAGGTCTCAGGATCATCCAGGTCCACCACCGCTTTTCTCCTCAGGGGCTCTTCTGCATCCCCAACCAAATCTTATAGACCTCCCGTCGCGGCCAGCCGGCCGATTTCGCCACCTGCTTGATGGCCTCCTTGCCCTCGACGCCACCTGCCAGCAGCTTCTCTAATTCCTCCTTCGCTCGCTCTTCCCCCCAAACCATGTCTTTTGTTCCCTCGATCACCAGGGTTAGCTCGCCGCGGGGACGGGCCTCGCTGAAGCGCTGGATGGCCTCATCGAGGTTCCCCCTTATTACCTCCTCGAAGGCCTTGGTGAGCTCCCTGGCCACTGCTATCCGCCGGTTGCCCAATACCTCACGTATGTCATTCAGGCTGGCCAGCAAGCGGTGTGGTGCTTCGAAGGCGACGATGGTTTGCCTTTCCCTGGCGATCAAGCTCAGCAATCGCCGGCGTTCGGCCTTCCTCCGAGGGAGGAATCCGAGGTAGAGGAAGCTGTCGGTGGGGAGCCCGGAGACGACCAGGGCCGTGACCAAGGCCGAGGGGCCGGGGATGGGGACGACGGGGATGTGGGCCTCGATGGCCGCCCTCACCAGCTCGTAGCCGGGGTCGGAGAGGCCCGGCATCCCCGCCTCAGAGACCAGGGCCACGTCCTTTTCCCGCAGGGTCTCAAGGAGGAGGCCGAGCTTGGCCAGCTTGTTATGCTCGTGGTAGCTGGTGAGGGGGGTCCCTATCCCGTAGCGAGCCAGCAGCTTGCGTGTCCGGCGGGTATCCTCGGCGGCGATGAGGTCCACCTCGCGCAGGGTCCGCAGGGCGCGCAGGCTGATGTCCTCCAGGTTGCCGATGGGCGTGCCGACGACATAGAGGGTGCCCAATTTGTCCTTTCTCCATGTGGCCTCAGGCCCCGAACCTGACCAGGCGCCCGGCGTTGGCCAGGGCGAGGGGCATGATCTCCACGGCGGGGAAGCGCCCCAGGGCGCCAGCCGCGCAGGCCCTCTCTGAGAACTCCCTCACCGCGTCGGGACGGCAGTATCTCGAATAGAGGAGCAAGGGCACGGGGTGCCAACTGTGGGATCGGAGCAGGGCCGGGGTGGAGTGATCGCCGGTGACGATGATGACCTCGGGCTCCAGCTTCAGCAGGGAGGGGATGTTCCTGTCAACCTCCTCGATATAGGCCACCTTGCGGTCGAAATCCCCGTCCTCCCCGGCGCTGTCGGTCTTCTTGACGTGTAGAAAGAAAAAGTCGTATCGGCCGTAGTTCTCAGCCAAACTCTCAAACTCCTCGGCGATGGTCTCGCCGGCCTCCAGGATCTCCATCCCCACCAGCTTGGCCACCCCGCGGTACATGGGATAGGCGGCTATGGCCGCAGCCTTAAGGCCATAGGCCTCCTCCATCGTCGGCCACTGGGGAAGCTGGGCGAAACCCCGCAGGAGGAGCATGTTAGCCGGGTGGTGGTCGGCCAGGATGGCCTTGGCCTGGGCCACGAATTCGTTGGCCAACTGGGCTGTCCTCCTCGCCGCAGTCTCGGTTGACGCCTCGGGCTTAGGCTCGATGGGCAGGGGCGGGACCCCCAGCCGTGTGGGATCCGACTCAGTCAACTCATCGGAGAGCCCCTCGCCGCGAAGGACGAGGAGGAAGCGGTGTTCCTTGACCGGCTCGATAAACACCTCGACCCCTGGGAGCTCGATCCCGCTCAGCAGATCGCTCAGCTCGATGCACTTCTCCGTGGAGATGCGGCCGGCCCGGCGGTCGGTGACCACGCCCTTTGCGTCTATGGTGCAGAAGTTGCCGCGGGCGGCCAGGTCGCTCGGCTGCAGGTCGAAGCCGATGCCCAGGGCCTCTAGCACCCCCCGCCCGATTTGATATTTTATAGGGTCGTAGCCGAAAAGGGCCAGATGGGCTGGCCCGCTGCCGGGGGTGATGCCCGGAGAGATGGGCTCGCTAAGCCCGCAGATGGAGCGAGCGGCCAAGGCATCCAGGTTGGGGGTCCTGGCCGTCTCCAACTCCGTCAGCCCACCCTCCCTCATGGGCAAGCCGCCCACCCCGTCTATGACCAGCAGGACGATTTTGGATGTGGCCGGGATGACAAGCTTCCTGATGAAATTGAGATCAGCCATTTAAACCGCTCCTTTGTAATAGTCCAAACCTAGGCGATTAAAGCGCTCACCTCGCCAGCACCTCCGCCATCTCGTAGAAGGTCAGGTCCAGCTCCTTGCGCCTGTTGACCACCTCCTCCAGAGGGATGGGCTGGATTTTGTTGCCCACCAGCCCCACCATCACCCCGCTGGCCCCCTGGACAAGCTGTCGAACGGCCTCCGCTCCCAAGCGGGTGGCCAAGAGCCTGTCGAAGGCCGTGGGCAAGCCGCCGCGCTGGACGTGTCCGAGGATGGTGGTGCGCACCTCAAAGCCAACCTCATCCCTCTGCAAGTGGGCAGCCACCTCCGCGGTCTTGTGCTTGGCCCCCTCGGCGATGACGATGAGGGCATGGGTCTTGCCCTTGATGTAAGCCTGCTCCACGACCTCGGCAACCCTTTCCAGGGGCACGTCTTTCTCGGGGATGAGGACGACCTCGGCCCCGCCGGCGATGCCGGTCATGAGGGCCAGGTAGCCGCAATCCCGCCCCATCACCTCCACCAGGAAGGCCCTTCCGTGGGAAGAGGCGGTTTCTTTGATCCTGTCAATGGCGTCCAGCGCAGTGTTGAGAGCCGTGTCGGCGCCGATGGACATGTCGGTGCCCCAGATGTCGTTGTCAATGCTGGCTGGCACGCCCACCACGGGGAAGCCCATCCGGTGTAGCTCCAAAGCACCGCGCAGGGAGCCATCCCCGCCGATGACCACCAGGCCCTCGATGCCATATTCGTTCAGCTTGCGCAGCGCCTTGCGCCTTCCGGCGAGGGTTTTGAACTCCTCGCAGCGCGCCGTCTGCAGGATAGTACCGCCCCTCTGGATGATCCCACCCACGGAACGGGCACCCATGGACTCTATCTCTCCATCTATCAGCCCGGCGTAGCCGCGCTTGATGCCCATCACCTCCACCCCTGGGCCCAAGGCTGTCCGCACCACCGCCCTCACGCAGGCGTTCATCCCAGGGGCATCGCCCCCACTGGTTAACACGCTGATACGCTTCATCCCTCATCCTCCTTCCTTAAGCGAGCACTGCCCTAGGTGCGCCTCTCCCGATCGGCGAAGAGGCGGTAGTCTATGTGGGGGAAGATGTTGTCCAGCTCGAAGAGTTGCTGAACCAGCTCTGGGGCCTCACCTGACAAGCTGTCTCGCCGTCTTGCCTTATTGCTGCTTCGGGCGATAGGGCGAGACAGCTTGTCACCTTCCGCCTCGGCTATGTCAGCCAGGCGATGGAAGCGATCCAGGTGTGCGTTGAAGCGCTCGATGGCGTACTCCCTGGCCTGCCCTGTGGTCACCAGAAAGGGCCAGTCGCTGCTCTGGAGCAAGAGCAACTCCCGCGCCGCCTGGTTTAGCACATCTGACAAGCTGTCTCGCCGTCTTGCCTTATTGCTGCTTCGGGCGATAGGGCGAGACAGCTTGTCATCTGCCAGAGCACCCTGCGCCGCCGGGTGCTGGGCCACCAATCCCTCCATCCGCCTTTCGGCCCGGTGGATAAGGGGCCACATCCAATGGGTATCGTAATTATCCCAGGTCCAGTGCCCGCCGCCGAGCCCCCAGGAGCCCTCCGGCAGGGCCAAAACGTCCTTGGGAGGGTGCTCCTCCAGATATTCGCTGGCCGTGACGAGCTCCACCGTCTGGCTCCGGCTGAGGATCTTGAGCACCTCGCGAATCCAATCCACCCCCTCAAACCACCAGTGGCCGAAGAGCTCAGCATCGTAGCAGGAAGCGATGATGCCGAACTCACCGCTCCCCTCATGGTAGCTGGAGATCTGGTCCTCCACCAGCCAGGCGAAGTGGCGGGCATGCTCCCCCACCTTGTTCTGGGCCCAGTCGGGATGGTAGTAATCCTTGTAGGCCAGATCGGTCCTCGTCCCCGTCACCCGCCAGTACTGCAGCCCCGATACGCCGTCCTTCTTGTGGAACTCGCGGTAGTCGTAGTCGCCGGGGTAGCCCCAGTCGGCCGACCAGACCTGCATGCTGGTGCGGTTGTTGCGCCCGATGACCGCCACTTCAGCGGCGAGGCGGGATGGTGCAATGTAGGCCCCGGCCACGTAGTAAGGCCGAAAGGTGGTCCGCACAGCCGGCTCCTCATACTCCGGTAGAGGCACCACGTAGCGCTTGGGGATGGCACCATAGGGGCCTATGACCTCCCCGGCCGCCTTCCCCACCGGCCTTCCCCCTTCGATGGTGTGGGTCTCGGCGAAGAAGCACTTTAAGCCCAGCTCGGCCAGAAATTCCTCGATCCCCGGTTTGTAGCGCCTTTCGCCGTCGGAGGCGGCGTAGAAGGCGGGGCGATAGGCGCATTCGGGCAGCCATGCCGCCCGCGGCGCGCGGCCGAAGTGCCCTTTGTAGCTCTCCACCCCCACCGCAAGCTGCCCGTAGATGGAGGAGTCGCGCTCCAGGAGGGGGAGATAGGCGTGGGTGGCGGCTGAGGTAAGAATCTCGATATGGCCTTCGTCCTGCAACTTTTTGAAGGCGCCGATGATATCCCGCCCGAAGCGCTCTTGAAAGCTATCCAGCGTGCGCTGGTACCAGGCATGGTAGAATCCGGCCAGATAGGCCAGGTGCCCCTCCTTTGCCTCCGTGAAGCGAGCCATATCGGCCTCAGCCAGCTCGATCTTCCCCTTGACGAACTGCTCGAAGTGGTCCAGGACCAGGGGGTCGGCCAGCTGTTCGGCCAGGACGGGCGTGAGGCTGATGGTCAGCCTGATCTTGTAGCCCTCCTCCACCAGGTCGTAGAGGGCGTTGAGGAGGGGCAGGTAGGTCTCCGAGATGGCCTCGTGCAGCCACTCCTCGCCGTGGGGCCAGCGTCCGGCCCGCCGGCAGTAGGGCAGGTGCGAATGCAAAACGAAGGTGAAAGCCCCTTTCATATCGCTCATATCTCTCTCCTCTGTTGCTCAGGTGGCATCCGCTGGCTCAACTCGCCCTTCGGCGTCAAAGTCAAGGATGATGCCCGGCTGCGCCTCCTCTGATTCAGTAACGGCAGACTCGTTCAGCTCGTTCCTACGAATGGACAAGCTGCTAACGGGCGTAGCCCTTTAACACGATAGGTAGGAAGACGCGATGGGTGGGAGCGAGGCGGAGGATTATCGGGTAGTCCTTGACGAGCAGGTTGCGGATGACTAGGTTGTCGCCTTCGCTGCTGGTCATCAGTTTTTGTTCGAAACTGTGCAGGACATCAATGCCTGTCGCCGCTTGACCCGAAAAACCAGGGATGGTCAGTGTAGCACTTATGCCGGGATCGTCATCTACTGCTATGCCGTCTGTCCACAACGCGATCAAGTGGTCGCCGTTGGGCAGAGAGAAGCTGTAGCTCCTGATGTTCGTTGCCTCGCTTTGGATTTCTATAGGTAAACTTATGGGCCTAGCACCGGCCATAAGGGTGCATAGGTTTTGAAGGACGGAGAAAGATTCCAGCCGTTCACTGGAATTGCCGGCGACTCCTACGCTCACATCTATGCCCAAGTGCATTACAATGCCTCTGGCGTAGTACTTGGCAGACACAGTATTGCTATATAAAGGGTCGTTGGGATTGCACCAGGGGCAGTCCGGACTCCGCCAGACCAGCTCCTCAGCCATGTATTCTCCCCTAAAACCGTGGGCGGAAGCCATATCCTTAATATGCTGCACTATAGATGGATACTCGTAGTAGTATTGGCTGCGGTACTCCGGCGAGTCCCCAAACATGGGATGCCAGGTGACGACATCTGCCAAAGGCATCACATCTGACCTTAGAACGGTCAACAAGTACTCTCGGCCTTCGGGGTTATCCATACCGGCGATGCTGCCAACCGTTATTTTCGCCTCTGGGTACTCCTGATGGATGACGGGAATAACTCGCCTGACGAGGTTAATATAGTCGGCCACCTCGATGTATTGGACTGGCAACCAAGGGCAAACGGGTTCATTCCATATCTCGAAATACTGGACCCGATCCTTGAAGTGGCGCACGATGAAGCGCACAAACTCAAGGTAACACTGTATCTCTTCCTCGGTTTTGAATCTTGAAGTAATTCCTGTCCATCCCTCCGGATGGTTTGCCTTATCCCAAAAAATCAGCCTATATGTAATAGTTATGCCTTCTTCTGCTATGCCAGTTATGAAGCCGTCGTGGCTTGGGTCAACATAGAATTCTGGCTTACTCCAATCTACCTTGTCCCCATCAGCCTCGTTAATAGACAACCTAACTCGCTTTGCGCCCAGGCCGGAGATCTCGGTATCCAGAAGGCCTGGAAAGTCCTGCAGGTGCCAAAAGTCGCTGTATATATGTCCAATGCGGTTGTCTGCCAGCTCTCTTGCTCGCTTGGGCCAGAGTCGGGTTTTAGGCAGATTATTTCCCTCCTGCAGGATCAAAGACCTACCCGTGCCCGACACAGGCACGGAGAACTCGCTGGTATTGCCGTCAGCGTCGGTAGCCGTGGCCGTCAGATGAGGGCCGGCGAAGGAAGCGCCCTTGTTGAGGGTAAAAGCATCAGCACTGTTGGCTGTCGTTCCGCCTTCATAGACCCCTCCCTCGTCGCTGCTGTCAGAGAAGATCTCGACAGTGCAGTTGGCGCAAGCCCAACCGGTCACTGTGCCGGCATGCAGGTCGAAGTCCAAGGTGATAGGGGCAGCCAGCTCGGTGTTGCCGCCATTGCCCAGGTCAATGCCTATCCCGTCGTTGTCGTGGATACTGTTCTGGGTGATGGTATTGCGCAGCGAATTTTGATTGTATACGCCGATGCCCTGCCCGCAATTGTAGGCAATGACGTTATCGGGGCCGATGGTGTTATCGCTGGCGTCGCCGAAGATGGAGATGCCGTTGCCGCGACTGCCGATGATCAGGTTGTCGCTTAGCGTATTGTAAGTGGGGCCGTTCATATGCACACCGTCGCGGCGAATACCCCACATTGGTGTCCCTTCCAGGTTAGTGCCAATATAGTTGCCGACGATCATGTTGAAGGACGTGTCTTGATCCCACACGCCTACCCCAAAACTTCCCACACCACTGATCAGATTGCCCTGGCCCAGCGGCCCAGTGCCGATACCCCGGTCACCACCAATCACGTTGTTTTGGGCGCCGCTGTGCAGCCCGACGCCGGCGTTGGGGAAGCGGATGATCTGCAAACCGTGGACGGTGTTGCCGTTGGACGTTATTAACAAGCCGTTGGTCCAGAATTCCGAGTGGTTGTGTTCAAACTCCAAGGCCACACCTACCGCATCGGCTGGCAGGGCCTGGCTGACGACCGCCTCCGTCCAGTCGGCCGCCCTGTCGAACCACCAGTCACCGATCTGTTCTTCGTGGCCATCCGTGAATAAGGCGCGCAGCCTGGCGCTTACCGGTCCGTATCGGTACCAGAAGCGCAACTGGGCAGTGCTGCCACCGGTCACCGTGATCCAGATCGTGCTACCTACATAGTAGGGGGAGTCGTAGGGCCAATGGCCCACAGCGGCGCTCGTGTTGGTTGTGTCGTATACCGTGTACCCCTGGCCCGTGTGAGCCACAGTACTCCACGCGTAGCTATTGGGCGACGAATGGTAGTCGCTACTGTTGAGGCTCCGCGTCGCCCCGGACCCTTCGTCCCAGGGCCGCCAGTGTCCCAGGCCAGCGCTGAAGTTTCCGTTGGCGATGAGGTTTGGCCCGCCGTCCAGCGTCAGGCTGACGTCGTCCAGCAGCAGCGTTTCCGGCGTCGTGCCAACGTTACTGCCATCCAGGATTACCCCGGCGTTGCTGGCGTCAATGGTCAGGTCGCCCTGGCTGATGTCTGGCAGGCCGCTGGTGAAGGTGATGGTCACCGGGCTGGTTGGCGTAAAGACCGCTGGATCGAAGGTGATGGTATCCCCGCTCTGCGCGTCCAGCAATGCCTGGCGTAGGGTGCCGGGCCCAGAGTCAGCGGTGCTGGTGACGACAAGGGTCCTCCCCAGGCTTTGTGGCACAACCGAGGGAGCCAGCTGTCGTCGGTCCGGTGATGCACCAGATATGAACTGCACGCCCAAGGCAGTCAGCAGGACCAAGGCTATAGCCGAGCCTAGAGTGAAATTGAGTGCCCTTTTCGTGTTGTCCTCCTCCCCAAAAGGGGTGGGCGCATGTCAGCTAACTGCTCTTAAACGACGTGGACCTTCATCAGGTTGGTGGTGCCAGGGGCGCTGCCTGCCGCCCCGGCGGTGATCACTACCACGTCGCCTTGCCTCGCAAAGCCGTGGGCCTGGGCGGCCTTCACCGCGTTGGCGACCATCTCGTCGGTGTTGTCCGTGCGCTCGGCCAACAGGGGATAGACCCCCCAATAGAGGGAGAGCTGCCGCTGCACCATGGGGTTGGGGGTGACGGCGATGATGGGCGCTTGAGGGCGGTATTTGGCCACCATGCGCGCCGTGTGGCCGGAGACGGTGGGGGTGATGATGGCAGCAGCCCCCAGGTCCTGCGCCGTCTCACAGGTGGCGTGGCTGAGGGCCTCAGCGGTGTCAGGGACACGAGGGCGCGGGGCCGCACGATGCAAATCGCGCCTGCTGGCTTCGGCGCGTTCAGCGATCTTGACCATGGTTCTGAGCGACGCCAAGGGGTATCTGCCGATCGTCGTCTCGCCGGAGAGCATGATGGCGTCGGTGCCGTCCAGGATGGCGTTGGCCACGTCGCTGGCCTCAGCCCTCGTCGGCCGGGGGTTGTGTATCATGGAATCTAATACCAATTGCTCATAGAGAGGCCGTGTGATAGAATAGGCATCACCACATATTGGGAGGTGATGCCGTGCGTGAGCAGCTCAAGATTTCATGGCAGGATGATGAAGCGACCCTGTTTCATCTCTA
>Ga0315314_1003372_pt1 | contig 12523 bp, 11 predicted proteins | sample TDP9_MG_FD_203631 | JGI IMG/M metagenome (GOLD analysis project Ga0315314, IMG submission 203631) | Freshwater sediment microbial communities from Lake Towuti, South Sulawesi, Indonesia - TDP9 | ecosystem: Environmental > Aquatic > Freshwater > Lake > Sediment | place: Indonesia: South Sulawesi...
AGGTGATAGAGAGTTTCCCCGGCGCAACTCAAGATATTCTTAAAATGCCTAGGAAGCAAAGAGGAACAGAAAAGCTGAGAAGAGCTTTGATTAAACACGGAATTAAGGGAGACATTAAAAAGGGAAAATTAAGTGACCATGAGCTCGACGCTGTAACATCAGCCTTGGTTGGCATTTTTTATTTAGAGGGAAACTACCTTGCTATTGGCGACCCAGAAGAAATAATCATGATTCTTCCTAGGGTGAAAGCCTAGCTGAGTTTACCGTATTTCTCTTGGAACCCTGAAGTGGGATTCCTTTCCGGCGCTTATGTATTCTCCGCCTGTGCCGCGAACGATTGATGCGATTTTGGCGAAGTTTTCAGACCCCAAAAAACGGCGAGGTTTAATGACAATGTACTGGTCTTTTTCCTCGAAATGAAGCATGTCCTCTAACTCGCTCGGAAACAGCGTCCTAACATCCTTGACCGAACGCATTCGCTCTGCAGGCACTGGTGTTGGTGCGGGAGCGGTTACAGGTGACGGGGCTCCAGCCGCCTTAAGCGACTTTGAAATGTCTGCCAAGTCTTGTGAAATCTCCTTCAAAACGACAAGAAGCTGGTCGATTCTTTGCATAACTTCTTCGGCGCTTGGTTTCTTCTCACTCATAACGAACCCACGCAACTATTATTTTCGCGCAGCTTCCTCTTTTGTTTTGTCCTAGCCGTTATCAAAACGTAAAAGAACTTCTTTCGCACACTTAAAAGGAGCGGTTTAGGGGTTTCAGCGTGCTTGAAATAGACGGCAGCTTGAAGAGCGGCAGCGGAACAATTCTGCGTCTGTCCGTAGCTCTAGCTGGAATCGTCAATCAACCGTTACATATCGTCAATATACGTGAAAAACGTCCGCAACCAGGTCTTCGACCCCAACACTTGGAAGCTGTGCTCACGGCGGCTAAACTCTGCAACGCAGAGGTGAAGGGCGCAACCTTGAGCTCTCGGGAACTCTGGTTCACCCCAAACGAAATAGAAGGAGGCGAAATACACGCTGAAATCGGCACTGCTGGAAGCATTCCCATGCTGTTGCTGACCATTTTGCCCTTGTGCGCCTTCGCCAAGAAGCCTGTGCGTCTCCGTGTGACCAAGGGTGGAACAGACGTTAGAAACGCGCCCACAATAAACTATCTGAAACACGTGTTGCTTCCAATGTTGAACCGAATGGGGTTGGAGGCGTCGCTCACCATAGAAAAGTATGGGTATTACCCCAAAGGAATGGGCGAAATCACCTTGATGGTTCAGCCTAATATAAGTCTTAATCCAATACGCCTCAAAGAGTTTGGAAAAGTCACGGAACTGCTCGGCGTGTCTGTCTGCACCTTTCTAGCCGACCGAAGAGTAGCAGAACGCCAAGCAAAGACGGCAAACGAGATTCTCAAAATCCGTGGCTACGAGGCGGGGGTTCAAGTGGTCAACGACATGTCAAACCCGCTTCAGAAGGGCAGTTCACTGGTTTTGTGGGCGAAAACAGATACGGGTGTGCTCTTGGGCGGCGACGCCATCGGCGAACTCGGCAAACCAAGTGAGGTTGTTGGTCGGGAGGCGGCTGAAAACCTTCTCAGAGAAGTTGAGTCTGAAGCTACTGTGGATGTGCACTTGGCTGACATGCTTGTGCCCTACGTGACTTTGGCTCAGGGAGAATCAGTCTACCTAAGCCGAGAGATGACAGACCACTTGGACACCAACATCTGGCTGGCTCAAAAAATATTGGGTGCAAAGTTCACGGTTACCAAAGTTGGAAATCTCCATCGAATAGAAACAAAGAAGCCATAAAAAAGGAGGCATTGTTGACTGTGAAGACTCGGGTTCGCGGCGTCTACACAACCGCTTTGACAAAGCTTCTTCTAGACCATGGCTTCGACATAGTTCAAGCGTCTGCAACCATCAAACAACGATTCACGCTCAAAGAAGATGACAGCTCACCTGACCTTGACATCTACGACCGACGGGATAGGCAGGGGGTTAAAGCCTTGGGCAAGGCTGAGCCCTTGAACAGGTTCGTTTCACTTCTGCAGTCGTCTTTTGAAGATGTGGTTGTGAGGAAGTGGGCTGTCACGGCGGATGGGATTTACAAGGGACTGGTGAAAGAGGTGGACGCCGCAACCCATACGGCTTTGATTGACATCGGCTTCGCAGTTGGCAGACTTAGCGACTCAGAAATCCCACACCCTGGAACAGGTCAACTGCTTGTTCAGGTTGAGCGATGGCACCTCGGGAGCAGGCAGCCCATGTTGACTACAGAGATAAAGATTCCTGGGGCAAACGCCATCTTGATTCCAAGCCGTCAAGTGAAGATCAGCAGAAAGCTAATGGACTGGCAGACGAGGACAAGGCTCCATCAACTTGGCGAAGAGTTGGCAACAGAGAATTGGGGCGTATTGTGGCGCACCTCGGCTGCCAATCAGTCTCCGGACTTGCTGAGAAACGAAGTGTCTACTTTGATGGAGAATGCGGAAAGCATCATGCAGAGGACTGAGCATGTTGAGGCACCGGCTGTGTTGTGGGAAGGCGCCCATTTCGTTAACGTGGAGTTTCCAGCGTTGTCAAAGAAGAGGTTGGACGAGGTTCGGCGGGTTGTGGCGCCAACTATTGATGGACATCATCACTTCAAGGCTTGTGGATACAAGGTTTCCGCGGCGCTGGAGATGGCGGAAAGACTTTTGGAGAAAGGCTATTCCCAAGCAGAAGTAAATGACTTGCTTAGACAAACCATTGAGACGGAGTTTCCCAATGATGGTTCATGGATAAAAATTGAACACGTAAAACCAGACGGAAAAGTTTTTCATTTGGGTCCGGGTCTCGTTGAAGCCTTTGACCAAGATAAATCCTTCATTCGTTTTCGACGTGTTTTCAAGAGACCAGGCGTCTACGATGGTCTGAAAACTCCAAAACAACCTGACGATTATGCCATAACTGAAGCCAATCTGGGCGAGTGGCATTTCAAGACGCAGTATTTCTCAAAGGAGGGCAAAATCAAAGGAACATACATTAACCTGAACACACCCATCGAACTCTACCCCTATGCAATAAGATACGTAGACTTAGAAGCGGACGTCTGCGTTTGGCCAGATGGCAGAGTTGAAACTTTAGACATGGAGAAACTCGAAGAGGCGTTGACAAAAGGCTTAGTCACGGAAAAGCTGGTTACAACTGTCAAGGAAAAAATAAGCCAAATCATCCGAGATGTTTCCCCTTAACAGCATAAACCTTTTAACTCAACAATCTGCGCCTGTGTTAGTTGCGGCACAATAGATTTCTTTTGTGGCACAATTATTAGGCGAATCCTAAAACAGCGTTGACGAAGAATACGATGCCTAAAAGTATGAAGACTATTCCGCTTCCAAGCTGAATGTATTTTAATGACACGAATCTGGTTAGTGCTGTGCCTACCGTTGTGCCGAGTCCTGTGATGAGGGCGAACGCCAGCATTACGCCAAGATACACCAGCAAAGGAAATTCATACTGCGCAGACAGCGCTATCACGGCAAACTGGGTTTTGTCGCCCAACTCCATCAATGCAATCAATGAGAAAGAAGAGAAGACAGCGTTTCCAGCCCCATCCCTTGTCTTGACTTGCGCCTCACCCTTCCTCCAAGAAATAATGGTGTAGAAGCCGAAAACCAGGAAGATGATGGCTGCTGTGATGCGTATCCAAAACGTGGACAACAGGAGCGCCAAAGCGTCGCCAATTGCCACAGCTATTCCAGTTGTTAACAGGAAAGCAAGCATGGCGCCACAAAAGACCGAGAAGGCTTTGAACCGAGAGGACAGGGCTATAACTGCTATCTGGGTTTTGTCGCCCAGCTCAGCGAGGGCAACTAGCACAAACGATGCGATAAGGGGCGTCAAACTCATGGACGAAAAGAATAAAATTAGATGCTTTTAAACCTGCGGATTCAAGCGCAAAGTAAAGATTATAAGTCTCGGTTTTTGTTCATGGTTTTTGGAGGTTGAGTCGAATGGATATTTGGCAGCTTCGCTTTTCTGTTCTGGGCACGTTAGCCGTCATAATAGGCTTGTCTACGCTGTTCTTCACTGTAATCCTTAGTTTGATGGGCGTCTTCAACATCCTTACTCTGGGGTTATTCGTCATATTCTTCAACATAATTCAGTGGTTGCTCGCTCCATACATAATAAATGCCATATACAGAGTCAAAGAAGTGTCCAAATCAGAGAACCCAAAACTCCACGCAATGGTAGAGCGACTGAGTCAAAAAAGCAACATGAAGATGCCTCGGGTTATGGTAGCCAACATTCCAATACCCAACGCCTTCGCCTACGGTTCACCAGTGGCTGGCACCAGAGTCGCTGTCACGTCGGAACTATTGAAAACGTTGGAAGACGAAGAGGTTGAAGCTGTGCTCGGTCACGAGCTGGGGCATCTGAGGCACAGAGACGTCCAAATAATGATGTTCGTATCTATACTGCCAGCGTTGTTCTACTTCATAGGCTACTCCATGCTGCTATCATCCATGTTTGGACGAAGAAACCAACGAGACAGCGGAAGCGCAGCCGCACTCATAGGCATCGCCAGCATAGCCATCTACTGGATTCTCACAATGTTCACGCTATACCTAAGCCGACTGCGAGAGTACTTCGCTGACCACCACAGCGCCGGCATAGTCGAAGAAGGACCCCGCAAGCTTTCTGAAGCCTTGGCGAAAATCCAGCGCTCAACGGGCAGAATGAAGCGCGTTAACAAGCAAGCGGGCAGCTTCAGTTCGTTTAAGGCTCTGTTCATATCAGATCCTGACAGGGCGGAAACAGACACGGTGTCCATCATCCAAGCGAGAGGCTACGCAACGGATCAAAGATTGGTTGAGGAAGTTCTCAGAAGAGAGGTAACAGCCGCTGACAGACTGCTTGAGCTGTTTTCCACGCACCCCAACATAGTCAAGCGACTAAGAGCCCTACAAGAACTAACCTAAACACACCATCAAACATATTTGGATCCAAATAGAGGGGCTCTAGCGCCTGTGCGCACACACACGCAAAATTTGTTTCCAAACCCCGACAACATAGAGGAAGTTTGTCACACCCAACCTTCAGGTGCGGTAAAATTTACAGTGTTGATTTGTAATGTCTGAAGGTTCACGACGGGCACAATTCCTGGAACAGGAACGAACCCCATCTTCTTCATGTATTCGGTTTGCTCTTGCCAAGCCCCTGAATTAACTATCTGCGTTCCTCGGTAAGTATCACATTTGACCACGTGCACGTGCCCGGCGTGAAAGATGTCGGGGACTCTTTCTATGACCATGAAGTCTCGTTTTTCTGGCGCAATGGGTGTTCGTTGTCCATAGATAGGTGCCAGGTGCCTACATTGTAACAGCAGTCTCATAGCCTTGTCGGGTGTGCTGTGGCTCATGCCTGGAACAACCGCGACTACATCATCTATGCTTCGACCGTGATAGAGAAGAAGTTCTACGTCGTGGAGGCTTATCGTGCAGGGGTTGCCTAAAGAGTGGATTTGTCTCGCCTCGTATACTGGTTCAGCGTAGTCTTTGGGTATGGCTGGTTGTGGCAAAGCCTTCCTGGACGCGTCGTGGTTGCCCGGTATAACTATCAATTCTATGTAGTCGGGGATATGTTCCAGATATCGTGCCACGACGCTGTACTGTCTATGGATGTCCTTGATGGCAAGTTCTCTCGCTTGCCCAGGGTATATACCTATTCCATCTACTAGGTCTCCGGCTATAACCACATACTTTACGTGGCTGGCCACTTCTCTCAGATGTGGGTTTCCAAGTTTTCCGTTGAGCCACAGCAAGAACCGGTGGAATTCTTCTCGCATGAATTGTCTGCTTCCCACGTGCAGGTCCGATGTCAAGGCTGCGTACACTGGCTCGGATGCTTTTCGCGGGGTTTTTTGCGGTATTTCTGGCAGGAAAACATCCTCTAGGATGAGAAGATTGTCTCGCCCTTTGATAGCAATTATGCAGACAACTTGATCCAAAAGCAGCGCTTGGGTTTTTTCAAGAACGGTTTTTTCTAGGTTTGGTGGCACGAGCGCTGTGGCGCTTGCTTCGGTGTCCTCTATTCTCAGGAAGGTTCTTTGTTTGGATTCTCTTTTGTCGGTGATCATGCCGATTACTTTGATTTTTGAGTTTGCTGGGGCTTTGAGTGCCTCCGGTATGGTGGTGGCGTCTCTGGCATCTATTCTCTGTCTTAGAAACTTTTGCAGTCTTCTGAAGCGATCTTGGAAGTATTCTAAGTACTCTTCTATGGTTCCTGTAGTGCAAACTTCGCCTGTGGGGTCGTCTAAAACCTTGATTTGGGCATCAACCTCTTTGGCGTATGGTTTGAAGGCTTCCTTTCTCGCTTCATACGGGGGCTGAGGGAGTGAGGGTGAGGGTGCAGAGATTGCGGGTTTTAGCTCCGCTTCCATTTTGGAAGCTTTCTCTTCTTCCGCCATGAGGTCTTCTAAAAAATTGCGGCCTATAAACAGGGGTTTTGGAGCGAGCGCCTCAGCCTTCTTGATGACCTTTTCCATCAGTGCAACCGGGTCTTCTGTTTTTGACAGTGTTTCTAGGAGTGTGAACGCTTCCTTGTCGAGTTGGTATCCTGCCTCGATGACGTTTGAGATGGCTCTTTGAAGCCGCTCACTCAAGGTTTTAGGAGCCTCCAGTCACTCTCTTTCTGAACCACGATATAGCCTTCTATTCTTTCTCCTACCAGTTTTGTCTTTTGGCTCTGTGCGTAAAAAAACTTTTAATGCTGCTGTTTCGGTTTTTATGACTTGAATCCCCTTGACCTTAGTTCTGAGCTTGTTCCTGCGTTGAATGCTAAAGTGCAAGTTTACTTTTCTTATGTTTTTTGGGCGAGTTTCTTAACTCTATAGCTTTATTTATATGAGTACATATGTTGTGTTGGGACTATGTATGGAGCTTCGTAGGGTTCAACGAACCAGCGGAGGCACGTTCTTTGTCTGTCTGCCGAAGGAGTGGGCAACGCGCATCGGCCTCAACCGCAGTTCTGTTGTTTCCTTGTCTGAAACCGCCGCCGGCAGACTTGTCATTGATGCAAAGTACAGTGCGGAGAGGGTGCCACAGGTTGTGGTGATTAGGCCGACGCTTCTGCTTGACCGTGAGATTGTGGGTAAATATCTGCTTGGTTATGATATCATTCGGGTTGAGGCTAAGGATCGGATGAGCACCGAGGATCGTGAGCGTATCAAGCAGGCTTCTAGTCGGTTGATTGGGTTGGAGATTGTTGAGGAAGACTACTCCAAGATTGTTCTGCAGTGTCTCTTGGAGCCCTCTGCCTATCCACCTGAAAAGATTCTGCAGAGAGAGCATTCCATAGCTTCTAGCATGCACCGGGACGCTGTAACCGCTTTTCTTGACGGGGATATTAACTTGGCGAAAAACGTGATTGCGAGGGACACTGAGGTTGATCGTCAATACTTCCTCTTGGTGCGCATACTGAGAACGGTCATTCAGAACCCTGGGCTGAGCGAGAAACTTGGGATTCTCCCTATCGATTGTCTTGACTATCGTTTGACCGCAAGTTTGGTTGAGGCTATTGGTGATCAGTCGGTTCAGGTTGCTGAGTTGGCGTCTAAACTTGAGGGCGCTAAAATTGCCAAGGAATTAATGCAGTTGTTGTTGAAGCTGCATAAGGTTGGGTTTGATGCGCATGAAAACGCTTTGAAGGCTCTTTTCACTCGGGATATTGCCTTGGCTGAGTCTGTGCGCAACGAGCAGAAGAATGTTTCACGGTTGTATGGTGAGGTTGAGTCGGTTGTGCAAGCGGAGTATGGGGATATTGCGCCTCAGGTTTTGGCTGCAGCGTCGTCGATTAGGCGCATTTATGAGCACAGTCTTGACATTGCGGACTTGGCTATGCCTAAGATGGTTTGAGTTGAGTGTGTGCGCTAGGCGTTAGACCCCCCTCTATTAGGCTTCTAATATGTTGGTTGAGAGAGATTGAGACAGGGTATTGGGTTGTCTAGAGCTTCGTCTGTTTGAAAGCCAAATGCGCTTTAGATGGCAAAACCCTTTTAGATGTAGAAATGTCTTCACAGTTTGCAGATGGCGTAGCCGGGGTGACAGAGCGGTAATTGTGCCGGCCTCGAGATGCAATAACATAAGGGGGCAGAAGACAGCCGGTGGCGCTTTGCGCCTCAAGGGTTCAAATCCCTTCCCCGGCGCCATTTTTGGAGCGAGTTTTGGGGTTATTTTATGAAAAGGAGCGCATTTCTTGGTCTTTCTTGAATTGACCTAGCGGATGTAGATTTGGAGACGTTTTTTACTAGTAAAATGGGTTGTGCGAAAGACAATTTTGAAGTAGAAGCCGGGGCTTCAAACTCTGGGTCCAAACTTTTCGCAGATACTATCGAATCGCAAGTAAAAAACGGCAAATCAAAATATCAAGGCAGCTATCTCCTACTCGCATGGTTTCCTCGAATCGATGTTGCTGAAATCACGTAACTTTTTTCTCTTTTGGATCAACAAGCAATAGATTTAATAAATGACTTTATTGATTAAGAAAAGGAGGTAATTATGAATGGCGGAGTTAAAGGTACCACAGGTTCCTCCTGAGATGGCGCACGAGCAGGTAATAAAGGCCATGGGTGCACGGGATGCCACGATACTCCAGACGTTTGTTGACGAGTTTGGGTCTGAGAAGGTGCAGAAGATGATTTATCCTCGCCTCAAAGAGTTGGGCAAGCAGATGGCTGCTATGGCTCCACAAATGGGCATCACAGGCAAGGATGCCATTGCGATTGCGTCTTTATTGCACCTCGTCGAAAAACAGATGATGAAGATTGAAGGTGAGCCCACTGAAGTCAGTTCGAATAGAGTGGTGAAAAATATCACCAAGTGCCCACTCCAAAACTTGCCCGTAGACTATTGCCTAGCCTACCAAGGGATCACAGATGGAATCGCCGAAGGAATCAATCCAGAGTATAAGTGTACCATAGCCAAAATCATTCCTAAGGGCGACCCAATCTGTCAATGGATAGTGCAGAAGAAATAAATCGGGTCCAAAGTTTAATCCACGCTCCATTTAAACTCCTTTTTTTCTTTCAACGCTCTCGGTTACGGGAACCCGTATTGCATTTTCCCTCTCTTTCATCCTTACTTCAAAGAAAAAGAGGGGACAGCTGAAACCGGAAGACGAACTTGCACTCAAGCCCTGACGATAAGGGGGGCTTCTACCCTTTCCCCGTGAGAAGATTCGAACTCTCGTCAAGCATAAGTTAACATATTTTTACTAGTAAATTGGGGCTAAAATCCCTTCCCCGGCGCCATCTAAAAGATTTTTGAGGTCACTTCCTAAAAAAAAGGTCCAAATGTTGGTCTTTTTAGTTATCTGACTCTTACTTAGAATATATCCGCGTTGGGCATTTGCGGATAAAAAGAAGTTCAAAACTTCTTTGATCAGCATGAATTTCGTGATAAACAGCACGCTAACGGTGCCATCATGTAAAAAGGCTTCTTGAGCGTCAAGATGAATTTTGCATAAATGCTTCAACAATTAAAGGAGCTCTGCTCTCAAAGCAAGGAACTGGTTTCTCTTGCAGATGTCACCGTTCTCTTCTGCTTCATTTATCACATGCCGTATCCATTCTTTAAGCTCGAATAGATAGTCATCACTTAGACTGTTTTGGTGATCTTTTTGCTTGTTTGATGCGTATTGATCTGAACATGGTTGCATCATTTTCTTGTTAGGTGATAGTCTCATAGTTTATCCCTTTATTCTTGAATCGTGAGGTATCCTTTGCTTCTCAACCACGCTGTTTCATTTCTTCTGTATCGCCAACAAACATCGCCTCGCGTGTCGGATTGAAAGTCCCAAGGAGAAACTAGAACGATGTCTCCCACACGAACCCAGACTCTTCTCTTCAACTTTCCTCGGACTCGGCAGAGACGCTCATGACCGTCTTGGCACTTCACTATCATTCTGTCAAAACCCAACATCCGAACAGCTATTCCCAACACATCGTTAGCGACTGGCAATTGAATGTTCCCCATAGCATCTTCGCTGACGACTTTTCTTTTGCCCAATGCTTCTCACTCCTGAGTTGAGGCAATAGTTGCTATCGTTTCAATGTCAATTAGAAAAACCATGTTTTTCTGCGTTTTAGTTAGGGGGCGTGCAACTGAGCCGTACTTTGAAATGCCACGGCTTAATTGATTATGATGTCCAAAGCATCGGATTCCTGCTTGTTTTCCATCTTGTGAAATCCAAATAACACGTCCTATTCTGCTGCATTGTGGACATTTCATTTGGTCGCCTATGTTAACTATTTTTTGCCTCTCCTTTCTTTTTGTTGTCTACGTATGTTTTTCTTCCCGTTTTCTTCCTCAGTGGGCAATGAACTCGTATAGATGATTTGCATCTTCAACAGTTGGTTACCATACCTGCTCTTAGAATGCACAATTATGTTTACCTCTTTGATACGCTTCGAAAAGATTCAATTATTCGTAGGACAAGCCTACGGGATAAAAGAAAACTTTTCAAATGTAGTGGTGCTTCCGCTCTTATAAAGCCATAGGCGAACAGCACTTGACAAAATCTCAGTAGGTAAAGTGTACTTGTTCGATGATGGCAAAAAGACAAAATGTTAAGAGGCAAATGCCAATGAAAAACGAAACGGGTTTGTTGGTAGCCCGGGATACGTGACTTATCTCGTTTAAATTTCTCAAATTGCGAAGATTGGAGAGAGTTCGAATCTCTTGCTCTACACCAACTTTTTAGCCAAGTTTTCAAATTCGCAGTTAGTGCGTTGTAAGCAAAAGTGGACCGGGGGAGCATGTGTAGCCCTGATCATCAGTACCGCGCGCGAACTTGACTTGATAACTTAATTTATATGTATTTGCGCTACTAATGCTCTTAAGGTTGAGGATTGCCTAAGATGTCGACTCCCACAGCGAAGACCCCTCCTCCAACCAGTCTGCCTTGCAACCGATATTGGACGAGCCTCCGCCCTGAATGTAAACAATGTAAGGATAAAATGAAGTGCCCTATGTATCTTACACATTGGAAGAAACATCAAAAACTTATGAGGAGATGAAAATGACCGCAGAAAAGCTTTGTAAAAATTGTGTCTGCTTCAAGGTTCGAAAAGGAAATCCATATTGCTCCCTCATAAAGCAAAAAGTCCCCGAACCCTATTCTTGCGACAAATTCAAACCTAAATAGGCTTTGAGATAACCTTCCTCAGTAGCGTTTTAGGGTAGTACCCGCCCCTTCCTCAGGCATATATGGAGAATTGTCTCAGTATAAATCCTCTTTAATCAGAGGCACTGTTGCGTTATTGAGTTCTGTGTTACAAATTCAGGCTCGTGGATTTCTGACCGTTGCAAAGTGAGGTTTCTATCTCCTAGCTTGCCTCTATGAGAAACACCATTCCTTTCCTCGTTTTAGTTTCCGTTTTATTATAATAATTTTTTCCTCTGGTCTTTGTAGGAGGGCTTATGTGACCATGATGTCTCGTGCATTTTATTGCTGCCAGTTTCCCGTCTTGCGAAACCCAAACAACACGGCCTTCTCCACCGCATTTCGGGCATCTAACGTAGTCACCTATTTTAGTCATCTTTGACATTCACAATCCTAAGACAGAGTAATCTTCAGATGAATCCATTCTGCTTGACAAAATCTCAGTCCTCTAAGTTTCGGATTTCAATACACCGCATAAATGCGTACATACTAACTATTCTTGATAACGCTCACTTTTCCGCTTCTGCCAACCTTTAACTGACGTACACCTCTAAATACTATAACCTTCGCGTTTTCAACTTGGATGAAATCACCCGCAGAAATTTCATCTATTTGTTTGTTCCATAAAGGCAATTGGATGGTTCCAGTTTCGTCAGTGACGAGGACGTTTGCCACATTAGCGTAGAAACCAAACCGGGTTGCGACCAACCTTGGCTGAGATACTTCGAGAACGCGTACCTTTATGTTAACGCGTTTCATCCCAACCCTCAAGTCTTTAATCTGATAGTGGTTTGATTTATCCTGCTGAACTGAGTTTCTTAAAAACGACGATGACCCATAGGTAAACTCTTTGAGTGGATTGGTTTTTGCAAGAATATGCACGGGTATGGGAAATTGCGCAACCACTTTATAACTGTCGGTTATTAGAAAGATTGCGTAATCCCGTGTCTTCACACGGCATTCAATCGATAGTTCTCCACACGCAGCTTCATCATGTTCAAAAGCATCAAGAAAACTACTAAAAAATTTGCCTGAATCGATTTCGTGTTTCACTGAAATTCCAGCGAGATACTCGAGAAGTCGAATGTCACCGTACGAGTGAAACCTACCAGGGGGTCGCCCTCGAGTAGCCCATGCTCTGTTTCGCATTTTACTTGTTTCCTACTCTCGTATCAGAGTGATTTCTATCGTTGAAACCATCCTTGCTCTGCTCTCGCCTTCTCTCGGCGGCATTTCTTCTGTTCCAATGGTGATTTTGCCTATGCTCAGGTCCTTCATAAACCTGTGCCTGGTTATCTCGACAGCATCAACCGCAGTAGT
>Ga0315314_1003373_pt1 | contig 12522 bp, 13 predicted proteins | sample TDP9_MG_FD_203631 | JGI IMG/M metagenome (GOLD analysis project Ga0315314, IMG submission 203631) | Freshwater sediment microbial communities from Lake Towuti, South Sulawesi, Indonesia - TDP9 | ecosystem: Environmental > Aquatic > Freshwater > Lake > Sediment | place: Indonesia: South Sulawesi...
CACTTTGCCTGTAGAAAATGCTAGGGTTCTGATTAAGCAGGGGTTTGCTGTGGAAGTGGAGGCAAAACTGTAAACAAGCAAGATGTGTATTTAAATTTGTGAAAATTTTCTTGGTGGTGCGCCAAAGGAGAATTTTGTTCACCACCACCATGCTGAGCCCGAACAGGGTTTGTTTTGGGCTCTGAAGGCATGAGGAGTTTGATTTTGGCGCTTTTGTATGCGCAAGTTCTTGCGTCTTGCGTGGGGAAAATTTTTGGATTAGCGTAGAGGGGGTCTGGTTTGGGAGGCGATTTCTGAATGGGACAGGGGCTTCCCTGATTCCTTCAGCGTTGAGAGCGAGAATCCAGTCTTTGTATAAGAGGTTTTGCTGTACAAAAGGCCATACAAAATAAATAGGGGTTGAAGAAAGTTTATTTTACGGCTGCGGGGTTGTCCGAGTCTGGTCAAAGGAGTCAGGCTTAGGACCTGATGGCGTAGGCCTGCGTGGGTTCAAACCCCACACCCCGCACTACTTAAAATTGCCTGATTGTTCCTGCTTTTTAGCGATTTTTGCTAAATAATCCCAAATTATTCCTCTTTCAGTTTTTAGTGGTCTTTTCATTTCGGAGGAAGGTTTAAATTCTCGGTTTAGAACACAAATCTTCATGCTTTCCAAAATATCTCCAAAAAGAACTATAAGGCTGGCTTTAAAGTGATAGCCCAAGATAGATTCAAATCAACTAAATACTCAGATATTCTAATCAAATAACGTGCTAGGCGAAGAAAATGAAGAGAAACAATATTTTAAATGCACTAGAGAGAAAAGAAACAAAGGTTGAAGATATTGCAGAGAAGGTGATAGAGAACCCGCATCTGCTACCAGAACTCTTTACTGGAATCTCTTCAACAAACCCAAAGATAAAATTTGGATGTGCGAAAGTTTTGAGAACTATAAGTGAAAAGAATCCTCAAATGCTATACTCCAAAATGGATTTTTTTGCAAATTTGCTCGACAGTGAGAATAATATCCTTAAATGGATTGCCATAGATATAATTGCAAATCTAACAATCGTAGATTCTAACAATGAGTTCAATAGACTGTTTAAGAAATTTTGTGGTTTCCTTTATGAAGGGAGCCTAATCACTGCTGGCCACGTCGTTGACAATTCGGGCAAAATAGCGTTATCTAAACCCGAACTCCAAGATAAAATCACGGAAGAGCTTTTGAAAGTGGAGGAAATTCCTCTCCCCACAAAAGAATGCAGAAATATTCTCATAGGCAAAACAATAAAGGCTTTTGAAGTTTATTGCGACAAGATCAGAGACAAAGACAAAGTGGTTTCATTTGTTAAACGGCAATTGGATAATCCCAGAAATGCTACTAAAGCTAAAGCTGAGAAATTCTTAAAAAGACTTAAAACGACAAGTGAAAACGTGCGCTAAATTCCGAGAATTTAAACCGAGATTTAAACCTAACCCCCGCACCATGGATAAACCTCCCACAATTTGATCTATTGCGTTTTCGGCGAGCGCGCGAGAGTAAAAATGCGCGTGCATGGACAAGGGTTTTCCTAAACCAGAAAGAAGAAGCAAGAGAAGCCCTGGAACAAAGGAAAAGCAAAGCAATGACCGGCAGGGGATATATCGACACGCGAAGCATGTCTCTCCGCCAAGAGAAGTGCGGCCGCCGGGATTCGAACCCGGGTCGTCAGCGTGGCAGGCTGATGTCCTAGACCAGGCTAGACTACGGCCGCATAGACGCATCTGCTAAACTACAAATTTAATAAGGGACTCTTAAAACCTTTCTTAAGAAAGCGCCCGCATGGGAAGCTTGGAAATGATTCGGAAGAAATTTCGGTTGGCGGATGGCCGTTTCGTTACGTTTGAGGATTTGAGGGAAGAAGACTTGCCAGAGGTGGTTCAGGTTCTGAACAGCGTGATTCGAGAGGGCCCCTACCTTCTCATGGAAGAAGAAATTGTAGACATGGAGACGGAGCGGAAATGGTACCACGACCACATGAAGGCGGGCATGACCTACCTCGTCGCTAGGGTAGATGGAGAAATAGTGGGCGGAGCCAGCATCGAGCCCAAAAGAGGAAGGGAATCCCACGTCGTAGCGTACGGAATCTTCATCAAGGACGGCTTCAGAGGTCTGGGCATCGGAACCCAGCTGACTAAGTCGTTGATTGAACTCGCCCGTCAACGTGGTTTCAAAGTAATGGAGCTCTCCTTGTTTGGCTCTAACCAACGAGCGTTTCAAGTTTACAAAAAGTGCGGATTTCAAGAAGCGGGAAAGATTAAAGAAGGAATCAGATTGCCCGACGGAACCTACACCGATAAGATCATTATGGCACTCCCCTTAAAAGAATAAGCCCATAAGCCAACACTCAGTGGGCTATTGGCGAAGCTGAAGCTTAATTTGTTTAGACTAACAGCCTACATGTTTTTAATATAATTGTTAATTGCCCAAACTTTTTCTTTAAAATCCTCAAAAATCCAGCCGGGATATGGGCGGTGAGTCGTGGTTAGCACTAAGCGTCTATGTCCAACATTGGATATGACCTGCTTTATCACTTCAATCAGATCATCAGCGCGTACTTGCTTATTGCAGAGAAGGTCGATGGGTATGCCTGTGAAAAATACAGTTTCTGGCAGCAGCTCTCGAACTTCTCGAAGCTTCGAAGCCCAAGCAAAGGCGTTTTGCAGCGTCGATTTAGGGCATATGTCTAGCGGGTGGAGACCGTCAAATTCTCTGCCTAGGTGGTCAAGATAGGGTATAATGTTTCCGTCGGCGTGTAAAACAGCGTATTTTCCCCTCCCTTTAATAGCCTTAGCCAACTCAGCCTGTCGTTTAATTATGACTTTAGTAAACTGTGGATCGTAGATAGAGCCGCGGTAATAGCAGAAGTCGTCCGCGATTCGAACAGAGTCGATAGCTTCCTGTTCAGCCGCCTCTTCCGCTGCAGCTAATACGACCCTAAAGAACTTACCATGAACTTGCTTAGCCTTGTTCGGGTTCAGTTTTGTAAGAACCGCGAAGTCAAATCGATGGTATACTTGGTCAAGACGCTTGCCTGTCTCTGTTTGGCCGGGGCTACAACTGTACTCAGAATACTCGGTGGGTCCAAGAATTTCCGCTTGAAAGGATCTTCCCTTATTGATTTTAACCGTCTCCTTGATTTTTTGATCCACTTCTAGCCGAACGCTGTTAAGGTCAGGCCAATCGTAGGACTCTACACTTAGTTGTTCACCCCATTTATGATAGTTAGACTCTGTTCTTTTGAACGGCCCGCCGTCGTACAGAAAGTTTGCGAAAGCCTCGAACCAACAGCGGACCCCAACGATGTCACCCACTTTCGCCTCTTGCACCGGATCGCCAAGCCAAAAATATATAGGAATTCGAGTAATTTTCCCACGAAACACCTCAAGGACCAGTTCTCTTGAAGACAAGCTTACCACACAACAGAGCTTTTACATCAAATTTGCAACCGAATTTTAATAATCTTAGTGGTGCCGAGAACAGTGATGTATTGAACCAAGTAAGGTGACGAGGGCCGGATTTCTGACATGCTATCTTATCTGTAAGTAAATGTTATTATATGGAATGCTGCATAGAATGAAAATTACTCGTGCTAGGTTCTACTGGCAAGTACGCTCAGAATTTCCAGTGGAATACGAGCTACGAGTTCAGAAGCTATTTAAATATCAAAAAGAAAAGAGGAATCGGAGATGGTAAGTGAAGATGATCTAAATCGTGCGAGTGCGCGACTAATTTTTAAGGTGTTCATGAAGAAATCGAGTTTTGGTATATCACGGGAGCACGACCTAAGAGAAACGGATCAAAGTAAAGGGCTGCCTACACCCCCATTCGAGCTGGATTATGACAAGACCAAGAAGGTCATCGAACTACCATCCCCCAAGGAGGTCAAAGTTGATGCCATAGACTTGAGGGAGGCCATAGAAAAACGCAGGAGTGTACGCACCTATGCGGAAGAGTCCCTAACGACGGAGGAACTCTCTTGGCTTCTCTGGTGCACCCAAGGAGTCCAGCAAGTAATTGACAAGACTCGGACGTTGAGGACTGTGCCTTCAGGTGGGGCTCGTCATCCCTTTGAAACCTACCTACTGGTAAATCGTGTCAAGGGACTACGTCAAGGGCTTTACAGATTCTTACCCATAGAGCACAAGCTCGTGGAGCTTAACGTGGAGGAAGGCTTAGCAGACAAAATAACCAGGGTCTGCTGGCAGCAGCAGATGGTGAAGAACAGCGCGGTAACATTCTCATGGGTGTTCGTGCCCTACAGATCAGTTTGGCGCTATGGCGACCGAGGGTACAAGGCATTCGCTGAGGTTGGATTCATTTGTCAGAACCTTTACTTGGCAGTGGAGGCAATACACTCAGGCGTATGTGTGATAGGTGCCTACAATTGTGATGAAATGCACAACATACTAGGCATCGACGGAGAAGAACAAGTTCTCATCGCTTGTGCCACTGTAGGGAAGAAAAAATAGCATCGCCAGCACTTTTTTCGAGTGCTTTTTTAAGAGCGATTCCCTGCCGCTTTAGATTTTGATTTTAATATCTTTCTTGATATATTTTCATTAAGAGACATAAAATTATGTCATAGCGCCGATATTTGAACCAAACCAAGCTAACAACAAACTGCCATGATTTAGCTAATCTTGGGCGAAAATCTCGTGATATTACAAACGACAATATCGAGGGTATTTGGTGCCGAGGGCCGGATTTGAACCGGCGACAACCCGGTCTTCAGCTTCACCCTCAAATGGAACCATACTGAGTCGGGTGCTCTCCCAGGCTGAGCTACCTCGGCACCCCATCAACATGAACCACATGTTCATTTTAAGTTTTCGGAGGAACCCTCTGAAATTCTCTGTAAGAGAAAGACACAGATGTAAGGTTTTAAAATTGTCTCGCTTATGCTTCCATGACCCTGTTTCTTAGGGTTCCGATTTTCTCGATTTCCACCTCGACTACGTCGCCTGACGACAGAAACCTTGGTTGGGGGTTCATGAAGACGGCTACGCCTGCCGGGGTTCCTGTGCGATGATGTCGTCGGGCTCCAACGTCATGACACGACTGATGTGGTGGACGACTTCGTAAACGGTGAATATCAAATACGCAAATTGTTGGGGTTTTCAACTTGGTTGGCGGTGGCGATGCAGGGTACAGTAGGCGCGAAGGTGTTGAAGCTCTTTCCCTCGTCCACTGCTTGTCTTTCGATTGGATGTCGCGGGCAGAAACGTCATTGAAGGTAGTTTAAAAGGCTAACCGATGAAAGCATGTGGAACTGTGAGCCTTGCATACGGTCAAGATTAACCTAGCAGAAAGGCAGTTAAGCCTAGAAGCATCCAGACTAAAACCGTTTGTTTCACTTTCCTTGCGTTTTCCCTAGATGGGTTTCTGAGAAGGAACACAGAGGACACAACAAAGCCGACGTCAGTTAAGGCTACCAAGGCTAGATACCATACGGAGGCTAGTCCCAAAACCCAGGGTAGGAGGCTTAAACCCACCGCAGATAGGTAGAAGGCGGAAGCCGTGTAGGCTGCTGTCCTCTCCCCTCTTACGACCGCCAAGGTCTTCACTCCGTGTGGTCGATCCCCAGAAACGTCGACGATGCCCTTCGTCACCTCCCTGCCAGTGTTAGACAGAAACGCCATAGAAGCGAACAACAAGTTGTTCACGTTGAACTGATCAATCGATAGGCTTCCATAGATGAAGGGGGTGGCTACGCATCCGCTTACCATGAGGTTTCCGAGAAAACCCATTCGCTTACCCTTCACCGTGTAGGTAGAGAAGAGCATCCAAGCTGCAACCGCCGCGAGAAGACACAATAAATTAGACATGAAAGCGGTGGCAAAGCCGAGAATGGTTAAAAAACCTGCGTAGAATAGCGCCTCGAACGGTTTCACCGCTCCGCTGGGAATGGGCCTCGCAGGCTCGTTGATCGCGTCGATGAAACGGTCGAAGTAGTCGTTAATCGCCATAGAAGCGCCAGTCAAAGAAAATCCAGTGAGAAATCCGAGTAAAAGGCGGGAGGAGTGGGCGTGGAAAGAAAGACTTGGATAGGCGAGATAGGCTCCCACCAACACCGCGAAGCCCATCATCAAGCAGTTGATCGGTCGAATTAAACGAACCTTGGAAAGCAGATTCAAAGCATGCACCGTCTAAAGGAAAGATAACCCCTAAACCGCTTAAAAACCTAGTTCACTTCTATGGTTTAGTTATGATGTGGAACATCCTTGGTCGAAAAATAACAATCTGTTTAAACGATATAACGTTGCGGTTCTGGATGTTGGCGACCGACATCGCCAACCTCCTTCTTTTGATTAGCGATTAGCTGGCCTAAGAGTCGGACCAACAAGAGGTCGTAGGTTTTGCCGCCCAGCAGCGCCTTCAGGTGGTAGTAGGTGCGCATTAGTTGTAGTCCCTTGTCCGTGGTTCGGTAGAGGTTCTCGCCCCTCTGCTCCACTTTTATCAAGTTCAGCGTGACCAGAACGTAAAGATACTTTTCCAAAGCCTTGTTGTTCAGGTTACACTTACCCATAATCTCCGCTTTCTTCGCTCCCTTCGTGGCCGTACGAAGTATCTCAGCAACCGTGTCCAAATCATTTTTATCCGTTTTGCTACACTCCAGCACAAGTTGCGTACAAACTTTAATCGCCAAAATTATAAATCATTATTTCCCAACCCCAAAATATAGCAAAAACGATAATAGGAAAACTTACAAAAACCGCAAAACGACAGGTTTTGATCAGCTAGTAAATAACGAAATTGATGAAATCGGCGGGTTTGTACCCCCGCGACCTACGTTGCGCTAGAGAATTTTGTCGCGTTTTTAAAGGGCAAGAAGTGCTTCGGCTTTTTTGAGTTGTTTAGTTATAGGGTCCACTTCTAGCCCTAAACCTTCTAGAGCGTCTACACCCAAAACCTCTGCGTCGCCTTCCTCAGCGAAAACTACCATCCTGGTGGCTTTCTCATCCAAATATTCGATTATGATTTCATCGATCTTTCGGTTAAGTATTCTACCATCCATTGTTTTAAACCTTCTCGTAGTTTTCTCTTCTACCCCTAACTTTTTGAGCAAGGCGCTGGAAACCCATGTATAGGTTGAGCCAGTATCTACTAGAAGCTCAATCTGCTCAGTTTTCGAGATGTCGGGGTTGCGTAGAGTTATTTTAGCCAAAGTATGCCCCAAGTCTCCCACATTCCTACAGTTATTAATGTTTTCATCCTATATTAACAATGAGCCAATCGTATGCTTACAAATGGTGGGCCGGGCCGGATTCATATTCAAATGGGTTTAAGTCCACACTTTATTTAGGCGCGTAAAATAGGCTGACATGAGCAAGATGATCACAGTAGATGAACTAGTACCGTTTGTAGAAGAAGGATAGGAGATCGTCAGGAAAAGTTGGTTTGCTACCCGTGTTTCTCTCTTTGGTCTCCATTCTCATTTTTCTTTTTGATTATGGTAGACATGTTCATAAAGAAGGAAGGGCGTTAGCTATTATTGGTAGTGTGCTTTCGGGAGAAGTGAAAGGGGTGAAGTTATGAGAAAACTTACAGACCTTCAACAAGACTATCAAGATGAGTACAAATATTTCGAAAAATGTTTAAAAGAGAAGAAGTTTGAACTGGTCTTGAATAGGCATCTAGTGATCGCAGCAGTAGATTTCATGAAAATCGATGCATTGATATTTATTAGTAAGTATGCGTGGAACCCCGTTTTCATAGAGCCCGTTTTCGCACATAGCATACCAAAATATAAGCATGCATATCTAACATGGTCTGGAAAGCGCAATGAAAATTTCATGATTACGGTCTTTCATGAAATATTAGAGATTGTTAGTGCTAGAGAGACAGGCGAACCTACTTTGAAAAACTGCAATCACCCTAACTGTATATTAAATCCCGCGATAGACGGCGTTGGGAGAGAACTTCATCCTGTTCATGTTACAGCATTAGATTACAATAAGGACGGCTTTATCACAATAGAAGATTTAGATACGAATAAGGATGGTCTTTTTAGCGTGGGTGTAGTTAAGATGCCAACTTCCCCTAGAATTTTGACTAAAAAGATTGTATCAAAGCTCAAAAATGAATTTTGTTCGTTATTTCCTAGGCTGGAAAAGGAGAGGGTTAAATTTGAATTATTTTCACTTGAGGATATAGTTAAAGCTGCGGGTACGTCATGGCGTTTCATCGATTAATAGATGATATGCGCGCTATAGAGAAATCTTTGAGTACAACAATTTGTGAATCAAAAAGTTTTATTCTAACTTCTAAAGAAAACCTATTTGGTGGTAAATTTGACCGAAAAAGAGTTTAAAAAAGGTGTTGCTTTCGCTGAATTTGTTCCCCTAAGTGAAGATGCGAGGGAAGTCTTAGAGAAAATAGCCTTGAGATATAGACAGATGATTCTTAACCGAGCAGCTGAATTCGCAAAAAAGCGAGGCAAGCCTAATCAAATAATTGCTCAAGACATCTTGAATGCAATTAAGAGCTTATAGGTGGCATGTAGATACATGAAACAAATCGGCCTCGAAGTAACGCCTGAAGCCGAGAAAGAACTTGAAACACTTGTAGGGTGTTTTTGGAATGCTGTGCATTCGGCGGCGGTTTTAATTGCAGTTAAGAAAAAACATGAACAAGTACTTAAGGAAGACATCGTTAGAGCGGCTGCTAGGATAAGGGTCTTAGAAGACATTCGAGTGACGTGGGCCTTACGAATTTCTTTGGCGATTCTTACAATTCTGATAAGTTTACAGATGAGCGCTCTAATTTCTCCGGAAATACAAACGCTTAATTTAGGGTTTCAGATGCGTTTATGGATGCTTCCTGTTTTCATGATCGCTTGGGTGATAGTCCTCTCGTATATTCTTAAGGAGTTTTTGTTGTAACTGAGAGACATAAAACTTAAAAGATTAAAAAATAGAGTCTAGTGTGATATGCGATGAGTTTATTAAATTTTGACCAAATCGAAAAGTGGATGGTTGAATCACCCTCGGACGATGAAGTAGACCATTTAAATAGAGAATTCCAAAAAATTATCCAGAAGCATATATTGGAGTCTCCTGACTGGATTGAATCACCTGGATCAAAGGGTAAGGTGCCTGAGAGCCACTATTTCATTGATCTAAAGGATGCCGTTCTCGTGCCATACTATGCTGATTACCTAGCACGAAAGATCTTATTAAAAGCCTGTGATCTCCACAGAAGCGGAAAATTAGATCTTCATCAAGTAAAAATTGCCACTCACACTGATGGTAGTCCAATCGTTGGGGCATATGTTAGCGCATACCTTAATAGACCTCTAACTTTGTGCTATTCGTCGATAATTCTTGCTAAAGAAAAGAAGTGGGCAATATACTCTCCCTACGAGGATTCTCTGAAAGAAGGTGATGAGGTCTTGTATATTCACGACGTAGCTTGGTCATCAGAAGATTTGATTAATGCCTGTGTAGAATACGCGAGATTAAAAATAGCAAGCCTATATGTACTAGTGTTGGTAGACCGGAACAAGGAAGGTATTGTAGGACTCGAAATAGAGTCACGTTTGCGTTCTCGCGAGTTATATCCAGGAGAATTTGAATATTATCCTATTCTTACGATTAAAAGCGATGCAGATATCGAGAGGAACTTTGGTAATAAATTCAGGGAATACAAGAGATGATTTCTTTAAAGGAAGGAAACGTATTTTTAGTGGCTACTGGTAAATAATAGGGTGTGGTGAATATGCCTGGTGAACCAAAAACGGTCATAATGGCTCTTGGAGGATCAATAGTATTTCCTAAAGATGAGTTGGACATCCAACGCATAGGCGAGTTAGCTGGAGTTCTCAAAACCTTAGCTGACAATGGACACTCGATTGCGGTAGTTGTTGGAGGAGGAGGAATAGCAAGGAAATATATTGATGCAGCAAGAAAAATTGGCAGTACGGAGGCTGAATGTGACCTTCTTGGTATCGATATAACACGAACCAACGCCAGATTATTTACATACGCGCTGAAAGAATATAGAGCCATTCCGGAACCTGCAAGCTCTTTTAAAGAAGCTTTGACTGCAATAAGGCCAGGAAAGATTTTAGTGATGTGTGGTACTGAACTTGGTCAGACAACAGACACCGCGGCCGCCAAACTGGCAGAATATGCACGTGCAGATTTGTTCTTAATTATTACTGCTGTGGGCGGCATTTTTGAAGAAGATCCTATGAAGACTCCTAGAGCTAAAAAACTTGCTGTAGTCACGGAGGACAGACTTAATGAATTTATTAATGTAACAGAACTGAAGGCTGGCATCTCTCAAGTAATAGATCCTACTACAGCAATAATCTTACGGAGGGCAAAAATTCAAACGTTCGTAATAGGTGGAAACGCAGATGAGATCGTAAGTGCTGTTGAGGAAGGTAAACATAACGGTACAACTATTGTCTTTCGAAGGTGAACTTGATAGTTGTTAAGCGTGCTATCCACTGAAACTTAAATGACATTTTATGTTTGAGTTAAAACTCAACGTCTTCCGAGATTCTTCAGAATTCTTCATCCTTGAATATTCTAAACCCAAATGGTAGTGGGCCGGGCCGGATTTGAACCGGCGATCTTCGCCGCGTGAGGGCGACGTCTTAGCCGAACTGGACTACCGGCCCGTCCTAAGTTCTAGACGGTAAACTAAACCCTTTATACCTTTCGCAATATTTAACAGACTCTATAGTTAGGGTGCTACCTCCATTATAATGGTACAGCATCACGCCTCAGCTTGGTGGTGGTGAACAAAATCCTCCAGTCAGCGCACCACCAAGAAAACTTTTCCAAAACACACTAAGAATGTCCCCGTTGTCTACCACTGTCTAGGACTGTCTAGTCTCCCCTCCCCCCGGGTATAGAGTAGGTCAAATTCTTCTTCACCGTATCTTCACGTACTCGTAGGCTTCCGTAGCATCTTCAAAACAATAGTGCACCCTTTGATAGTCCCTTCTAAACTCAACCACATCCCCCTTCACCTTTTCCACATCCTCTTTATCCACAACAACCCTTTTAATGAAATCAGCGATCTCCACCATCTCCCCTTCCCTCATCCCCAACCTCGTAACCTCCTGCGTCCCGAGACGTATTCCACCCGGATGCATGAAGTGGCGACCCGCCTTAATGTCCCAAGGAAGCAAGTTCCGATTAATTATGATGTCTGCCCTCTCCAGCTCCTTTTCGATGGTTCCTCCGTCACCATACTTCGTGATGTCAATGAGGACCACATGCGATTCACTGAACCCCTTATGCTCCGCCAGCACGTCGAAGCCTCGCTCATAAAGGGCTTGACCCAAAGCCTTCGAGTTCTTGACAATCTGTCGAGTGTACTCCTCACCAAACTCCAGCATCTCCGCGCAGGCTATAGCCACTCCAGCCACCGCATGAAGATGATGGTTACTCACTAGCCCCGGAAAGGTGGCTCGCTTGATCCTATCTGCGTATTTTTCCCAAGACAGCACCGCTCCGTGTTGCGGACCAAACAGCGTCTTGTGAGTGCTGAGGGTAACCACATCAGCTCCTTCTCGTAAGGGGTCCTGAAAACAACCTCCAGCGATTAAACCCGCCACATGGGCAGCATCATACGCAACATTGGCGCCAGCCTCATGGAAGGTATCTACCAGCTCCCGAACAGGATGAGGAAACGGAAAAACGCTAGCACCAAACATCGCCAATTTAGGAGGCTTCCCCTCCTGTATCAGTTTCTTAACCCTCTCTTTCGTCTTATCTACATTGATGTTCAGCTCCTTGTAATCGAGGGGGAGATATTCCACCACCAAGTCGTGGACAGCGCCCGCAGTTCCGCCAAGCTCCTTCTTCCCCATGCTGATGTGACCCCCGCATGGGATAGAGAGAGCCATCATGACATCGCCCGGATTCGTGAACGCTGTGTAAACCACCAAGTTTGCAACAACACCAGAAACCGGACGAACGTCAACAAACTCAGCGTTAAACAGCCTCTTCATTAGCTCAATGCAGATAAGCTCAACTTGATCGATGTAGACGCATCCGGCATAAACACGCTGACTGGGCAACTAGCCCTCAGCTAGCTGCTCTCCAGGCCAGCCTTCTGCGTACCGGTTTCCAAAGTCGGTTAGTAGTGCTTCACGTACAGCGGGGCTTGGCACGTTTTCACTTGCAATCAACGGAAGGTTTCCTTGAAACCACCTATGATGTTGCTGGAGGAGCTCGAATGTTTTTTCATAATACTCACGAGCAGAACTCATGAAACCACCTCGCATTATATAAAGCTGCCTTAACAAATAAAAGTTTCAGATCGACGCAACGTTAATTAGCGGAAACGTCATGTATATCAATAGAACCTTGGAGGACACCCTATGAGCAGTAGGAGAGAGAAAAGACGTCAGAAAAGCGGTCCCATGCCCGCGGCAAGTGCTGGCTTGCTTCGTTTTTTTGAAGAAGAGACGCGGGGCATAAGGGTGAGGCCCGAATTCGTAGTGATCTTAACAGTAGCACTGATCTTAGCCTGTATCCTAG
>Ga0315314_1003375_pt1 | contig 12521 bp, 10 predicted proteins | sample TDP9_MG_FD_203631 | JGI IMG/M metagenome (GOLD analysis project Ga0315314, IMG submission 203631) | Freshwater sediment microbial communities from Lake Towuti, South Sulawesi, Indonesia - TDP9 | ecosystem: Environmental > Aquatic > Freshwater > Lake > Sediment | place: Indonesia: South Sulawesi...
CTCGGCGCTCTTCTCGCTCTGCCGGGTAATTCGGCAAGTCGCCGTATCGGGTCTGAGCGTCCTCCGCGCTCATCGTAGCCTGCCCTGCAACCGCGTCCGGGATCTCGACGGGAACAGCCGCCCTCAGAGCCAAGTTGACTGCATCGGAGGGACGACAGTCTATGCGTTTGACAGTTGTCCCCGCGGTCAGTTCCAGCTCAGCCAGTATGGTCCGATCCCGAAACCCGGCAATCCGTATCCCCGTGACGCGGACGCCGAAGGCCGCGAGCGACTCCAGCATCAGGTCGTACGTCATGGGTCGCGCAGGTTTCTCCTTGTTGAGCGCGCTCCGAAGGGCCATCCCCTCAGCGCTCCCGATCCTCATGGGTAGCACCCTCTCCTCATCACTGAGCAGGAGATAGGGCGCATCCGTGCCGTAAGACTCATCAACTTCCTCTTTCAGCTGAATCTGTGTGACGCGCATCATGACCTCCTCACGGAATCTGATGGAGGGACGCTGTGCCTGAAGGGCGTCTCGGAATGTGCCGACAAGAGCGCCGCGCAGCTTCTCTCGGGCGGCATCGAGTCTGGCTTTCACAGTCGTCTCAGATGTGACGAGGAACTCGGCGATCTCCCGGTAGGTGTACCCGTTGATGTAGAACAGGGTAGCGGCCAGTCGCTGCATCTCTGGCAGAGCGAGAAGCGCGCTCTCTACGATCACTCGTAGCGCGATGCGTTCCTCTTCGAGTGGTGCCGGGCACTGGGTTGCCTCTTCAAGCGAGACATCCGTGCGCTGACGTCGTCTCCACTCGATGCACACTCGCTCGGCGATTGTACGCAACCATCCAGTGAAACGCTCTGGGTCGGCGCACTGACTCAAGTGTTGGTAGGCATGAAGGAATGCGTCCTGCGCTAGGTCGCGAGCGGTCTCGAAGTTCGCACAGCGATGGTAGCACAATGCGAAGACTGCGTCGCGCAGGCGCTCGACGATCTCGCCATAGGCATCCAGGTCGCCTCCTTGGGCCTGGCGCACGAGAGCGGCAATCTCAGCGTGTCCTGTCGGCACGGCTCCTCCCTACTTACTATGACGCGTGAGAGAGGCGATTCCGCAGTTGTGCCTGCCGTGCCAGGCTACACCGCGCCGGAGGGTGGGGCAAGTAGCCGCCGACCTCGGCCACGGCCCTGGTCCGTCCCTGGGCGGATCCTTTGCTTGCCCTACGTCTGCCGACGTTGCACCTGTGCGCCCCTGTTTTCCCGCTTGACTTTCCTCAGCGTCAGCGTGAGTCATGTGTCGCCCGCGGGCCTATGTGTGCTGCATGGCCCTTCGGCTTCGCTCAGGGTGAACCTTCCGCCGTCCGGCTCTGCCCCCGGAAGCGGGCATTCCCGCCGCGCGGCTCAGCATGGACACCACCATCTGGTTCAGGCTGGTTCCTTCCCGCTCCGCTCGCTCCGCCAGTTCGCGGTGAAGGCTGCGCGGCAACCGCACGCGAAACTGGCCGCTGTAAGGCTCGGAGTGCTGCGGCTCAGGAATCGGCGTCCCGTCTTCGAGGCAGGCTTCGATCCAGGCCCGCTGCGCGTCGCGGATCATCTCCATCACTTCTTCCAGGGTATCGGCTTCGGTCATGCAGCCGCGCAGTTCGGGCATGCGGGCGAACCAGGTGCCGTCCTCATACTGGCGCACCTCAATGGCATAGCGAAGGCCCATGTAGTAGTCAACGTCCTTTCGCCTTCGCTCAAGGTGAACCCTTCGGCTTCGCTCAGGGCAAGCCTTGCGCTCTTTCGTCTTTCGCGCCATCACTCTTCTCCCTCGTCCGCTCTTCGCGTCTCGCTGCCGTCTCCCCAAAGTATGATACCACAGACGGTTCCATGCCACAAGGGGCTATTTCCGGCCATTTTCGGCCCTTGTTCCCGCCAGGCGGGGTCTTTTTGCCCCTGGCCGCGGAGAATTCCGCCCTTCCCGCAGGCACGGAGCCGCTGCCCACTAACGGCAGCAGGAATCCCATTGCTCCGCCGCCAATATCCTATCGGAGTAGCCGCTCATGCCTGAGGTCATCTATCTCAACGGAAAACTCGTTCCTCCCTCCGAGGCGGTGGTCTCGGTCAATGATCGCGGCTTCCTCTTCGGCGACGCGGTCTACGAGGTGATCCGCAGTTACGCCGGCCGCCTCTGGGCGCTCGCCCGACATCTGCGCCGGCTGGAGCGCAGCCTCGCCGCCATCGAGATCGCCAGCGTGGACATCGCTCAGATCCGCCGCGCCATCGAGGAGACTCACCGGGCCAGCGAGCTCCCCGACGCGGTAGTCTACCTCCACATCACCCGCGGGGTCGCCCCCCGCGCCCACGCCTATGAGCCCGGCCTCCACCCCACCATCCTCATCACCGTCCGGGACATCGCGCCCTTCCTCGCTCGCATCGCCCCCGAAGGCGTGGCCGCCCTCACCGCGCCCGATTTGCGCTGGCGCCGCTGTGACATAAAGTCCACCAACCTCCTGCCCAACATCCTCGCCCAGACCCGCGCCAGGGCCCGCGGCGCGGATGAGGCCATCCTGGTAGATGCCGAGGGCTGTGTCACGGAGGCCAGCTCGAACAGCGTCTTCTGGATCGAGCAGAGGCGGGTCTTCACCACCCCGGCCGGGCCCGAGATCCTGCCGGGCATCACCCGGGATTTCATCGTCGAGATCGCGCGCGACGAGGGCATCCCGCTGCTCGTGGAACGCGTCTCTCTCGAGCGCTTCCGCAGGGCCAGCGAGATCTTCCTCGCCGGCACCACCCATGAGGTCTGCCCCGTAATCACTCTTGACGACCAGCCGGTGGGCGACGGGAAGGCCGGCCCGCTCACGCGCCGGCTCCAGCAGGCCTACCGCGCGCGGGTGGAAGCGGGGGACGACGAACCGCGGTAGCCTTCCGCCTGCTTGCAAAGCAAGCAGGCGGAAGGAAGCACGGGAACACTGGTGCAGTACTCCGGGAGGTACCGCTGCGAGGCAGGAGCGGGGGTGGGACATAAGGACAATAGTGGCCGATTGTACAAGAGCCGACTTATGGCCGCGGCCCAAGAGAGGCGTGAAGGGGGGTAGGGGAGGTCGCGCGGTCGGCCGGGGAATGACCAAGAGTGACCGAGTGACCGAATGGCCATTCTTTGGTCGTAAGGGACATTTTGGACGAATTGGTCACTCGAAAAGACCGCGGAATTGTCCAAGGGCAAGCCCTCCAGAGGCGGGCAGGGAGTGGGTTGGTGCTTGACAAAGCAGGCGGTTGGTAGCGCAGGAGCAGTGTCTCCTGGCGAGCTCCTTGTTTCGGCATCTCTAATCGTGGACTGCACAACGTCGAGTTACGCGAGGGTGGGACGGAACCATTTGCGCGTTGAAACGCATCTAGTGAGTGTCGGCACACTGCGACGATACGGGCATGTCCGAGCACAGTGACGCACAACTGGTTGCCCGGGCGCGCGAGGGTGACCTGTCGGCTTTCGAGATGATAGTGGATCGCCATCGGGCAGCTCTCGTGGCGCTGGCCGCGGGCCGGCTGGGTTCGCTGGCGGACGCTGAAGATGTAGCGCAGGAGGCGTTCGTCCAGGCGTTCTTCCGCTTGCACCAGTTGCGCAAGCCGGAAGCTCTGCTGGGTTGGCTGCGGCGGCTGACGGAACGGCTGGCGCTGATGAGGCTGCGGAGTCGTCGCGAAGAGCCGTGCGAGCCCGCACGCCTCGAGAGGATGCGAGCGGAGCAGGTGATGCAGCCCCATAGTGCAGCAAGCTAGCTATTGCAGGCCTTGCCGCGGGCAATGAGGCAGACGGTCGCGCTCACCTATCTGGCCGGCTACACGTGCGCGGAGACCGCGTCGCTTCTCGGCATCCGTGAAGGCACAGTGAAGAGCCGTCTCAGCCGCGCCCGTGCCATACTGAGGGAGGTGTTCACGATGGCAGACGAAGCGTTGCACAGAAGCAAGCCTTCGGAGCAGTTCACGCAGGAGACTGTTGAGCGTCTGATGAGGGAGGCGCGGCGGCTGCTAGCGGAGGGTGACCTGGAGGGTGCCGCGCATCGCGCGGACGAGGTCCTTGGGATGCAGGCGCAAGAGCTGTTCGCACGCGCCGACCCGCCCGGGTTCCGGTTCAACCAGGAGGCGGCGCGCATCAGCGGGCGGCTTTGGAAGGAGAAACGGCGGAGAGACTGCGAGGCAAACGCCGCGCAGTATGGCTTCACACTCGAGGAATTGGACTGGGAGCTGGAAGACGTGGACATGCTCGAAGGCACACTCGGAAAGGCGGCGGGCCACGGGAAGGACTGGTGGGGAATTCCGCACAGCCGCATGAAGCTGAAGATCATGGACGCGCGGGACATCTGCCGGCGATTGGCGTGCTCACCGCTGATGCTACACCAGTGGGTCAGGCAGGGCTGCCCCATACTGCGCTGCTGGCCCTTCGCGCGCTATGACTTGGATCGTGTCAAACAATGGGTCACGGATAATGGGATCACTGACTGGCCCCGGGAGGACGCTCACGACCTGGATCGGCCGATACGGATGATCTTCAAGGCCCTCCACCGCAGAGAGATCAGCCCGGAACAGGCGGAGAAGATCATCACCGACTTGGGTTGGGGGGACTGGGGATAGTGCTCTGGCAGGACTCAGGCTCCCTTCGGCGTAGCTCAGGGCAGGCCTGCTCTACGGTCTACGGGCCTCGGAGAGGAGATGCGCGCTTCACTGCTTGACGTCCTCTGTTGCCCCCTCTGCCGCCGTTCCCTCGAGGTTGCGGAGCGGGAGAGCGATGCTGACCTAGAGACAGGTCTCTTGAAGTGCCTTGGGTGTGCGCGCCGGTTTGACGTGGAGCACGGACTCGCGATCCTGGGGGACCTGGAACACATGGGGAAGGTCAGTGATAGGTGGCCGGACGGTATGCTCACCCAAGAGCTGTATCGGCGGAGCATCGAGTCCTCGCGGCGGTGGTATTCGCAAGTGGAGCGGTTTGCGCGGTTTGTGGAAGCGGCCGCGGAGACGAGCGGAGTGATTGTGGACGTTGCGACGGGGCCGGGGAGTTCATTTGCGGGCGCGCTGGTGCCGCGGTTGAGCGCGGGAACGCAGTTCGTGATGACCGACGCGGCAGTCCGCATGCTGCACGGGCTGAAGGAGGCGTGGGAGAAGGAAGAGCATCGGGCCCTGGTAGACTTCGTGGCGTGTGACGGGAATCAGATGCCGTTTCGAGATGAGTCGCTGGACGCGATGACTTCGCAGCTCGGGTTCGCGTGCGTGCAGGATGACCCGACAAGGAGCAGGCCCCCAACGGCCGGCCTGGCGTATCGAGAGGGTCGCCGGATGCTGAAGCGAGGCGGCAAGGTGTTCGACATCTGCCGCATCTACGCGCCGGAGTCGAAGACGGCGGCGTATCTCGAGTCGGTTGGGTGCGTGAATGCCTCTCGCGGCGGGCTGGAGCAGTTCTGGAAAGCCATTGGCTTTGAGGTCGTGGCCGCGACGGAACTGCACAGGCGAAAGGGGAAGTCCGATCCGGGGGATGGACTGCCGATAGATGAGGATGATGAGTGGTCTCACATAGCGTATGTGTTGAGGAAGCGGTAGCACCGGGGCTAAGTGGTGCGCGGGGCAAGTGAGCGTGGTGGCCGAGCGGCGCGGCAGGCATAGATCCCTGACTCCGCGGGAGGCGGGCCGGAATGGCGGTCTCGGCCGAGCTGAGGCCTACCCAAATGCCCGGTTCGCAGAAGGGGAACGGCGGGATTCCCTTCGACGCTGCTCAGGGCAAGCTTCGCGTCGCGCTTCGCGCTCGCTTAGAATGACATCGAGCGCGGGCGGCGGCGATCCGCCTTCGCTGAAGCTACGGCGGATGGCCGCCCTACAGCTATCGCCTCGAGGACGAGGCTCCCACAAGTCACTCTGTGGGGCAGGAGCTTGCTCCTGCCCCACGAACCTTTCACTCATGCTTGACCGCAGACTCGCGAAATCTCTCGCTCGCATCGTCGGTCGGCGCAACGTCCTGACGGAGCCGGCCGATCTGCTGCTCTACAGCTATGATTCCTCCACCGCGCGCGGCCAGCCGGATGCGGTGGTGCTCCCGGCTTCTACCGAGGAGGTCTCGCGCGTGGTGAGACTCTGCGCCAGGCACCGAATCCCGTTTGTGCCGCGAGGAGCAGGCACCAATCTCTCCGGCGGCTCTGTGCCGGCCCGCGGCGGGGTGGTGATTGCGCTCTCCCGGATGAACCGCGTGCTGGAGGTTGATGTCGCCAACCAGCTTGCCGTGGTCCAGCCTGGGGTCATCAACCTCGACCTCCAGCAGATGCTCGCCCCGCATGGGCTCCAGTTCTGTCCCGATCCCGCCAGCCAGAAGGTCTCTACTATCGGGGGAAACGTCGCCGAGAACGCGGGCGGCCCCCACTGCCTCAAGTACGGCGTGACCACCAACCACGTACTGGCGCTCACAGTCGTCCTCCCCTCGGGCGAGGTGCGCGCGTTCGGCTCCCGGGTCGCGGACCCTCCGGGCTACGATCTGGTCGGTCTGTTCGTCGGCTCCGAAGGCACCCTCGGCATCGCCACTGAGATCACTCTCAGGCTGCGGCCGCTCCCAGAGAGCGTGCAGATCGTGTTGGCCGTCTTCGACGCGCTCGAAGCGGCCGGGCAGGCGGTCTCGCGGATCATCGCCGCCCGTCTAGGCGAGCTCCCGGCCGCCCTCGAGATCATGGACCGGACGATGATTCAGGCGGTGGAGACCTCTTTTCCCTCTGGCCTGCCCACCGATGTCGAGGCTGTCTTGCTGATCGAACTTTCTGGCCTCAAGCAAGCACTCGACAGGCAGGCGGAGAGATGCGCGGCAATCTGCCGAGAGCTGGGCGCGCAGCGGGTGGAGATCGGCCGCACGCCGGAGGAGAGCGAGCGGCTCTGGTCCGCGCGCCGCTCCGCAGGTGGGGCTACGGCGCGGCTATGTCCTTCCTTCGTGGTGAACGATGCCACGGTGCCCAGGACCCGCATCCCGGAGGTGCTGCGCCGGATGCAGGAGATCGAGCGCAGGCACCAGGTCCGCATCACCAAGATCTTCCACGCAGGAGACGGCAACCTCCACACAAACATCCTCTTCCATCGGGATGACCCCGAGGAGAGAAGACGCGCCGAGGCCGCTAGCGCAGAAATCTTCCAGGTCTGCGCCAGCGTGGGAGGCACCATCACCGGCGAGCACGGGGTGGGCTCCGAAAAGGTGGAGTTCATGCCCCTGATCTACTCGGCCCAGGACCTGGAGGCCCAGAGAAGAGTGCAGCAAGTGTTTGATCCCGGGGGCATAGCCAATCCGGGCAAGGTCTTTCCGCAGCCGCAGCTTTCCTCAACCGGCGAAGCGAGGGTGAACTGATGGGCGCGCTCTCCTCGGCCCTGCGAGAGCTGGAGGCCATCGTCGGCGAGGGCAATCTGCTCACCGGAACCGAGGAGGTGACCGCATACCGGCTGGAGGGCCAGATGCCTCTCGCGGTGGCCTTTCCCAGGTCCCCGCAGCAGGTGGCGGCGCTCCTCAAGGCGGCCTCCACCGCAGGGCTTTCCGTGCTGATCCGGGGCGCTGGCCGGCACCTCCACTTGGGCGCCCCGCCCGGGCCGATCGGACTGGTGGTGTCGCTGGAGCGCCTGGATCACATCCTGGAGTACGATGCCGATGACCTCACCATAACCGTAGAGGCGGGGGTCACTCTCGAGGCGCTCCAGCGAGTGGTAGGGCAGAAAGGGCAGATCGCCCCACTCGATCCACCCGGCCCGCACTCGGCCACCATCGGCGGCATCGCAGCCACCAATCTCACCGGGCCCCTCCGCCTCCGACATGGCTCGCTGCGCGACCTGGTGCTCGGCCTGCGGGTTGCGCTCTGCGACGGCTCGGTCGTGAAGACGGGCGGTAGGACAGTCAAGAATGTGGCGGGTTATGACTTGACCAAGCTATTTGTCGGTTCCCTGGGAACCCTCGGCGCCATCTGCCAGTTAACCCTGCGCTTGGTCCCTCTCCTCGAGGCCAGGGCGATCATCATCGCCCCACTCCCAGCTTCGCAGGCGGCCGAAGGGGCTTCACAGATAGCAGGCTCTTGGTTGGAGCCGGCCTCCCTGGAGATCGCAGACCCTCGCGCGGTCGAACGTCTAAGGGGATCTCTCCCCATGACCACAGCTCGGGATAGATGGCTGGTGTTCACCGGCCTGCTGGGAGACCCGGAAGCCATTGCGGGCCAGGAGCGCGAGATTCGCTCCCTGCTCAGCGATGGCTGCGTGCGGGTAGACGGAGAAGGCGCAGATCGAGCCTGGCAGGAATTGCGCAGCCTCGCCTATCCCTCACACCCAATGGCCGCCTTGCTGCGCGTGTGTGTGCCAATGGCGCGGGTTGCCGAGGTGATGGACCTGATCTCCTCCTGGGAAGGATGGTGGACACTCGCCCGCCCCACACAAGGAACGATCTATGTTGGCCTCTCCCAAGAAGGCGATATGTCGCAGACAAAGCAAAGGCTAGTCCGCCTGCGCAAACAGGCCGAAGAGCGAGGTGGGTTTGCCATACTGGAGTTCGGGCCGCCGGAGCTGAAACGGGACTTCCCAGTGTGGGGCGATCAGCCCGCCAACCTCGATCTCATGACAAGTCTCAAGCACAGCTATGATCCGGCCGGGATCCTCGGCTGCGGCCGATTCTTGCCCGGCCTCTGAAGGGAGGCCACAAGAAAGAAATGGAGGGACAAGCCGGGGCGAGGGGGGGGTGACGGCCTGTCCCTCCGGTGTAGGACGGTACCGCCCATCTAGGCTATTTCAATTATGCCATCTGATCGAGTTCTCTGGTGTTGTGCTTTGGCAACATAACCGCCCTGGGGTATTTACCCAGGACGACCCTGGGCCAAACAAGATATGTGCAGATAGGGGAACAGTGTCAAGGCCGTGGGTGCCAAAATGTTCAGCGGGCGGACAAGGCGCGTCACCAGCGACCGCACGCAGGCCCCCGGCCGCGGGAATCAGGTCCCGGTGAGCATCAAGATCGCCATTGCTGGCAAGGGCGGGGTGGGAAAGACCACCCTCGCCGCCACCCTGGCGCGCATCCTGGCGCGGGCAGGAGAACGAGTCCTGGCCGTGGATGCGGACCCCAACAACTGCCTGGGCCGCGCCCTGGGATTCCCCGAGAGCTTGCTGGCTGATATCAGGCCCCTCTCGGAGATGAAGGACATGCTCGCCGAGCGCGCGGGCACTGGCGCAGGCGGCGGACTCTTTGCCCTCAATCCAGCGGTGGAGGACTTGCTGGATTGTTTCCAGGTCCAGCACGCGGGCATATCACTCCTGGTGATGGGCACGGTAGACGAGCCCGGAGCCGGCTGTGTCTGTCCCGAAAGCGCGGTGCTCAAGGCCCTGCTGCGTCACTTGGTCGGTCTAGAGTCCATCTCCATCGTCGTGGACATGGAGGCCGGCCTGGAGCATCTTGGGCGCGGCACCGCCCAGCATCTCGGCGCGCTGCTGATCGTCTCCGAGCCCACCCCGGCCAGTGTTCGCACCGCCGCGCGCATCGCTCGCCTGGCCCGGAGCCTCGGCCTGCGCCTACCAGGGATCGTGTTCAACAAGGTCTTCTCCAGCGAGGACCCCCAGGCCAGCCTCCGCGCCTATCTCGACAACCTCCCCGTGCTGGCCGCGCTGCCCATGGACCCGGCGGTAGCCGCCTCCGAGTCCGTGCCAGAGTCCGGCTCCTATGTCGAGGCCGTAGAACGATTGCAGGAGTGCCTATGGGCTTGGTTGGCCTCCAAGGAAGGCTGAAATGCACTACACCATCGCCGTAACCGGCAAAGGCGGGGTCGGAAAAACCGTGGTGGCGGCCCTCATGGTTCGCCTCCTGGTCGAGGCCCATCGGGGGCCGGTGCTTGCCGTGGACGCCGACCCCAACCTCAACCTCAACGCCGCCCTCGGAGTGGAAGTCCACGACACCGTAGGTGACATAAGAGAGGAAGGCCTTGCTGGTAGGGCAGGTTCCCAACCTGCCCCCACCATGCCAGGCGGCATGGCCAAGGCCGAATTCCTGCGCCTGCGCATCCAGCAGGCCCTGGTCGAGTCCGAGGGCTTCGATCTGCTTGCCATGGGAAGGCCCGAAGGGCCGGGCTGCTACTGCTTCGCGAACACCATCCTGCGCGCCTGCCTGGACGAGATCGGAAAAAACTACCGCTACGTGGTGATTGACTGCGAGGCCGGGCTGGAGCACCTCAGCCGGCGCACCGCGGGTGATGTGGACGTGCTGGTCTTACTCTCCGACCCGACCATGCGCGGCCTGGACACCGCGGCCCGGGTGCTGGAGCTCATCGAGTCCCTGGGCACCAGAGTGGGACGCAAGATCTTCGCCCTCACGCGGGTGACGGGCTGTAGGGCGGGCATACTATGCCCGCCTGAAGACCTCCTTGCCGCGGCCCGCGCCCGCGGCCTCCCCGACCCCCTCATCATCCCCGAAGACCCCGAGCTGCGGGACCTCGACGCCCAAGGCAAGCCCCTGGTTGAAGTGAGCGAGGGGAGCGCGGCGCTGGCAGCAGTGAGGCAGTTGCTACAGCGCGCGGGAGTGCTGCCTAAGCTGCTGTAGCTGTAGGGCGGGCGTTCCCACGCCCGCCGGCCGTTCTGCTTCACATCCTCGCCTCACTGCGCGACAATCCGCGCGCAATCGCAACATTATAGGCAGGACGGCTCGACTCCGACGGGTCTCGTAGGGCAGGAGCTCCGCTCCTGCCACGCCGTACTCGCCGTGAGAAAGGGGCACCTTGGCCGAGGTTGATCTCGCGGAAGCGCAACAACGCAGCAGGCAAGAGGCCGACGCGGCTCTGCTGAGCGGCCTCCGCCAGCGCCTGCCTGAGGCCTGCGCCCAGCTCTACGACAGATTCGCGCCTGGCATCCATCGCTTCGCGGTGACCCGGCTGGGCGATGTGGAGACGGCAGAGGATGTGGTGGTCGAAACCATGGTGAGCGCCGTAAGAGACATTCGCAGGTTCAACTCCAGGCGATCGTCGCTCGCGGCCTGGCTCTACGGCATTGCCCGCCGCCGGGTGCATCTGGAGCTCCGCCGCCAGAAGAGGAGAAAGTCGGTCCCGCCGGGCGCTCAGGTCTCGCTCGACGGGCTCTCGGAAGCAAGCGATGGCAAGGACCTCGCCGGCGGAACCGCGGCCAAGCTGGATGCGCGCAGCAAGGTCCAAGAGCTGCGGCGCTTGCTCTCTGACAAAGAGATGGAAGTATTGCTTTTCTCCTGTGTCGAGGAACTCTCCGCGCGAGAGATCGGGCAAGCCATCGGCGGGTCGGAGCGAGCCGTCCACTCGATCCTGCACCGGGCGAAGAAGAAGGCCCGAGAGAGGCTGGCGAGAGATGAGTGAGAGGATAGACGCAGAGATCAAGAAAACCGTGTGCGAAGGCGCGGGTGAGCCGCGGGGTGAGGTGAGAGCGCGGGCGATGGAAGCGATGGCCATAGTGCGTCCAACGCGGGGCCTCTCGCGGCGACTGGTGATCGCCGCGGTCGGCGTCGCCGCGCTGGTCGGGCTGGGCTTCGTCCCGATCCCAATCGGCAAGGCGCCGGGGGCGTTGGAGAGGGCGATGGCGGCGGCTGAACAGGCCGCAACTGTGCACATCTTTACGAGGATATGGACTGACGAGGGGGAGACCGTACGGGACGAGTGGCTCTCTGAGCAGGGCTTGCGCCGCTGGGAGAACTGGGATGACGGAGAGCTGACTTGGTTGCAACTCGCGGTGGGACCGTGGGAAGTCATGTATACTCCGGGCCAGAATGGGAGAACAGCAGCAGCCGAAGAGATATACGACCCGTGCTACCTGCATCCAGCGGACATGCCCGATCGAGCGGAGTTCGAGGGCAGGTTCGAATGGCTGCGCCAAGTTGCCCAGTTGTTCGGTCGGCCGCAACCGGAAGTGCAACTCCGCGAATACCGTGAGGCGAGCCTGTGGGGTGCCACCGTGGATGTGGTTGAGGCGGAACTGACTACCCAGAAAGACCAGCCCTTCTGCTTTGGCGGCCCCTACGATGAGGGCACCCAGATTCTGGTGGTCGCAGAGATGGACCCGGCCACGAGCCGACTCTTCTCAGTCCGCGAGTACAAGCTTGAAGGTCGCCGCTGGCAGCAGACTTATGAGGCCACCTACGAATGGGACGTTGAGATCCCTGATGACTTGAGGCAGTTCGAGCTTCCTGCGGGCACCAAGCTCACTCGCCACACGTGGTGGGAGAACCGGGCCGAGCAGGCCCTCGCGCAGGCCGATACCCGCGACTGGACCGTTACCTTGCACGCGATAGACATCAACCTCAGCGGCGACGTTGTACTATCCTTGAGCCGGGTCGAAACGCCGGACAGCGAGATGCCATCGGTCTACAACTCAGCGCCGCCGCTCGTGGTCGAGGCGGTGGGCAGCGCGGGGGAGCAGTACAGCCAGGATAACCGTTTTGGCTGCTACAACGCGCGGCACTCAGGGTACTGGACAACCACGCTGAAGCCCGCGAAACCCAACAGCTACCCACGGAGCATCACACTGACCATCTGGCCGTATCCCGAGAGCCCCTCCGAAGACCAGTCCGTCACCTT
>Ga0315314_1003376_pt1 | contig 12520 bp, 30 predicted proteins | sample TDP9_MG_FD_203631 | JGI IMG/M metagenome (GOLD analysis project Ga0315314, IMG submission 203631) | Freshwater sediment microbial communities from Lake Towuti, South Sulawesi, Indonesia - TDP9 | ecosystem: Environmental > Aquatic > Freshwater > Lake > Sediment | place: Indonesia: South Sulawesi...
CCTTCTGGTGGTGTGGTAAGCTGTCGCTTCATTGTCAGCACCCATCCAGGCACCACAGCAGGCACGTACTCACATTCCCATACCTCCAGACCGCCGTGCAATCCCCCACACCAACTCGCCGCCCAAGCGAGAGCTTGTCCCCGCTTCTCGAATACCGCCAATGCGGGCTCCGACGGCTCCAAGGCTTCCGTCCACTTCCCAACCCGGTATCGCTTGCGCGTGCCAGCATGTTTACCTCGTGTGCCTGGCTGGCGTGAACCGGCAAGCGCACTATACAGACCTCCATGAACACGCCGAAGTACCTTGAAACCGTACTCTATCATCATTCATCCTCGCTTTCGGCGACATCATCTTGTGCTGCCTTATAATCGAGGTCCCGCTCCCGCTCAATGAGCCAAGCAATGACCTCAATCAAGGTTTTCGCGTATTTGGCAAGGTCTTCGGCCTGGTCGTAAAGTTCATCCCAATCGCGGTCTTCCATCAACGCATCCAATGTGTCGGATTGCACGCTGATATCGGCCACGAGTTTCTTGGCCCGCACCTCAGGATTATCCGTCGGGTTCGCCATCTGCCTTTTCCTCCTCTATTTTCAGCATAACCAGATTGAACATAAGCTGCGCCCGCCGTGATTGTTCGCCATACTTCGTCGGCAGCTTGATGTCCGCTTTATCCCATCCACTGCGTGTGTTCTCGTCTATATGAAGTATCAATTCGACCTGCCCATGCCGCTCATCATTCGGAGTGCCATCGCGTATCTGCAAAACTGTCAGGTTCCACGGCATGGTAGGTCGCTGAGATTCTTTTCTGTCCACTATCAACGCCATCAGGTCTTCTCCAGCTTGTCGGCCACTATCGCCCACAACACCTTATACATCGTCCTCAGACGCCCCTCGTTCGCCACCTGCAACATCTCTGCAACGCCCCTCCCCCAAAACTTCATTTCTGGTATTGTGCTCCATAGCACATAGTAAGCCTCACGCACCTGTGGCAACGTCCGCGGCCCGACGCGCTCCTCACTGTATAGGCACGTGGCATCGGGTCCGTCCACTACCTCCGGCTCCTCTTTCTTGAGTCTCATCCATCCCTTGTCATTTGCCATGAGGTAAATCCTTCGACCAGGATTGTGAAAGCAAGCATTGCACATGCCGATGGCAACGCCTACCCTCGAATGAAAGAGGTCGTTCACAACTAACCACACAGAAGGTGCCTCTACGCACACAGCACATACGCGATGCTCTACTGTAAGACTTTCGTGGAGCGTCTGCTCCACAGCTTCCTTATAAAACCCACGAAGCCCAGGAACCACGTGAACCTCTATGGCCTCTCCCGCCGCACTATTCATCACGGCTGCCCCCGCGCAGCAACGACGCTTTCGGCCAATTCACAGAGACAACCGGCGCAGACGTGCTCGGTATAGTCTCGGCTCGGCGCCGAAGCCCACCATTCCACGACCTCCCCACAGTCACAAAATGCAGGCAACGGCCCTGGTGGTTCGCGCACATACCAATCGGCCTCGGTCAGAACCTTAACCGCACTCTTCAGGCTTCTCGTGCCCTTGACGTTCACGGTAAAAGTCACGACCACTTCCCGTCCATCGGGCAGCCTCGCCTCGAACTCGCCGCTCGCGGTCTCGAAGTCTGCATCCACGAACACCTGCAACTGCAGGAATCCCTTGGCGTCTTCAAGGTCGCTGCTATCGCCGATGCTCAGAAATCGCCACGGCACCTGCTCGCAAGGCAGATGCGTATTTACCTCATCACAGATGCGCCCCATTCTACCGTATCCTCCTCAATGCTCACCATACGCTACGCATCGAGCCAACGCACGGTAACACTGCGCGCAGTATACAGCCGTAGCAGGACAAACGAGCGGATGCCTTGCCTCCCGCACGCCTACTCCCTGACACACCATGCCGCCTCTCGATGAGGCATCACAATAGCCGGCGGCTCTTTCAATGCGCGAAATCGTATTCACTTCCCAACCGGCAGCCTGCAGAATCCTATCCGCAAACCGAAGGTTCATTTTCATTCTCTATCGTTGCTTCCCTTCGTCTCGAACTTCCCGCGCCAGGTCGCTCCAACACCGCCGGCAATACAGCCCTATCGGAGACCAGTTAGTGCTCTCACTCATACGAACCGCACGAGCCCGGCATACCATCCCTGTTGACCGATGCACTCCACCACAACGCCAATCGTACCGATACTCCTCCCGCAACGCCATCGGCACTATCTCAATGACGTACCCAACCTTCCGCAATATGCGGTCGCTGGTCGCCAGGCGAAGTGGTCTTTTCGCTCTATCCTTCATCAATCGCCAACCTCCCCAACGCGCTCGAACTCAAACTCCTGGATGAAATCCTTGACCCACCATCGCCCATGCTTTGCATCGGAGAAATACCGTACCTCCACAACGGCGCCGTAGCTTCCCTGGTCAATCTGCACAACCTCACAGTATCGCCCCGTCCCCTTCCGGCGCCAAACGTCGTTAAGCTCAGGCAGTTTCACGCCCCGGTCCTCACGAATTCGTTATTCAATGAAAAACACGCCTCACTTCCGCGCAGTCGCCATCGTCGGACGGCCCCTCGCGAATCGCGGAAGACAACCACCTCATCTCGCCCGGACTCCTCCAGACAAAGAATGGTCAATTCCTCGCCGGTATGCCTATTGCGCCACACGTCTCCTTGCTGAGGCGTCCTCACTCGTCACACCTGCCCTTCATCCCACTCCAGCGCATAGCGCAAATCATATATCTCCGCCTTGAGCCGCAGCACTTCGTCTTCCGCCGCCTCCCACGAAGCCTCGGCCTGGATGGCTCTCTCCTCCTGTATCCTCAACTGCCCCCGCGCATCCGCAAGCTCTTTCTCCCGCGCAGGCAGCGGCGCCACCGTCGCACACCCTCCCGCCTCCCACGAGCCCTCGCCTTCTCGTATCGTCCTGTCAGCGCCACTCTCCACCAGCGCCACATACGTGCACTGCGCCCGCGGAACATCCAACACCCTTAGAAGCCACAAAAGCGTACCTCTTACCTGCAGCGTCTGCTGCCTGTACCATTCGACCAACGAGCCCTCGTTGATACGGCACAACTCATGCCTCATGTACTCCCAATCCTCAGTACCCATTGGTGGCGTACCGCCATCGGTACACGATAGAATCAATGCGGCAAGCCGTTCGTCCATGCGGTTACACCATCCTCTACCTCGTATATGCCATACTCGGCCAAAAGTTTACAAACGTAAACCAGGACTTTTGACTCTCGGCAAGGCGCGTCGTGCTGTCCCCAAAGTCCTTTGTCTGAAAAAGGCCAACTTTTTCATGCCCAGGAAATTTCTGGCCGACCCGCCCTCGGCCTGGCGTGCTGCTTCGAGCGTTGAGCATTAGTCCTGCAGAACGCGCCGTGGGAAGGCGCGGACAGCAACCACGGTATGCCGGCCTGATAGGCCGCGCCCGGAGTCTTACAGATGTAGGCCAACTACAATGGTAGGCCGGAAATTTCAGATATTCTGCGGGTCAAACTTCGGTATGGGCCGATATTTTTTATATGATACTTTTTGTACCACTTTCCTCCGAGCGAGATTGGGCCGCGCTTCATTCTGTATCATTCACTCCATTCTATACCCGCTTGACCAGGTGACTGTATGCTTCATCCTGTGTCATCCCCTCGCAACGATGGGGGCTCGGGTGATATTTTTTATATCACTTCCGCCTACTCCCATCTCCACCAGCATACCTGAATGACCAGGTGACTGTGTGGCTTTGAGCCTATGCTTCTTTCTGTACCACTTAGGACAAAGCAAAAGGGCACCGGCCCGAAGGCCGATGCCCTTGTGCTCGCGTCGAAAAGGTGTTCTCTGTATTACTCGTGCTTTACGCCTTCGCGGTTGACCACCTCCTCTTGATACGCCTTGTATCGGCCGCGGCTTATGGACCACTCAGTATCCCTTGCCAGATATCCTGTGCCGTGATTCCGCCGTGCACCGAGATGGATACGATACTGTATGTATCATCATCTTCATCTATCTTCCCGTACGGTGTGCAGTTCATAGAGCCGTGACCTTGCCAGTAGTCGGGTTGGCTGATTTCGATTGTACCACACCGAGTACATACATAGAGATAGGTGTCGAAGTCAGCCTCCCCGTCAGACAGCGCATTCTCGAAGGCTTCGTTGACATCCTCCGTAACTTCACCGTCGAAGTCTTCTTGTGTCTCTTCCGCCCACGAACGTACCGCCTCATTCCATTGTGCACAGCCTTCCTCCGCCCAACCTTCGAGTTCCTGCTCAGTGAATAATGATGCAAGGCGCATCACTTCGTAGATAGCCGTCAGATGCTGGTCAAGCTGCGTGTGCCAATCCTTGTGCATCTCTTCGACCGGCAGGACTGGGCCGTCCCAACCTCCCTCTGGCTTGCCCTCAGGCAGAGCCCCTTGCTCAGGATTCTCTTGAAGATGGGCCAACCGCCACATCACGTTCTTTGCGAGCGCCGATAGCGCGTCTTTGACCTCGGCCTTGACTCGCTTGTCCAGCTTGATATGTTCTGTACCACACGCATCACACATCCTGGTTCGCCTCCTTCGTGTTTCGCCTCTAAGAATAGGACGGAGGGCACCTTCGCGAAGGACCCCATCCTCACCCTATGCCGCGGGAGGCGATACCGCGGCGCGTTGACTACAACCAAAGCGCATACAACCGCCCGGCAGTGACCATCTTGGGCGAGTGATACATGTTGTATGCGACAACCTGGATGGTTCGCCGAATCCGCTCTATCTGTTCCGGTGTTGCATTGCGTTTGCAGACAGAACACATGACCAAGGCGCCAACTACGCGGCATTCCGCGCGCAGCAGAAACGTCTGATTCCCACAATGCCGACAGTTCACCACGTCACTTCGCCTCCTTAGGTTGATACCCTCCCGTTGTCCTCACCATCCTCGTGCGAGGTCGGCCTTGCACCTCGCGCAGGTCAAGCTGCCGTCCTCGGCGTCCTCGCGTTCGCAGTCTACGCATACGGTCGGCTCGGGCCGCTCGTCGGGGCGCAAGCCGCGCGTATCGTAGGCGAAGGCCGCGGATACGCCGTGTACCACACCCGGAATGTGCTTACTGATTACTCCCACCAGCATTGTCGTTCGCCTCCTTACATCTCGTGCTTCGCGCATAGCCGGCAAAACCGGCCGTACTCGGCAAGTCTACCGCAGTCACACCGAGGGTATGCCGCCCTCCGCGGCGGTTCCTCCTCACAACGGATACACGGGCCGAGTGTGTTATCCGCCTTCAAGGCGAATTGACACGGCCCATAGTCTACCTTCTTGCACTTCATGCTTCTCGCCTCCTTACGCGGCCTCGCGTTTGTAGTGGTAGTACGACCAGAAGCCTCCGACGGCAACGGCAATTGTCAACACCTCGTACATGTTCGCAAGGGTGTTGGCGTTCGCCTCGAAGACTGTATCCGCCAGAACGTCACTATGCCGCGCGGCTATGGCGCGGTAACCCTCTGAGTACGCCTTCGCGGCGTACTCATTGAGCAGGTCATGTTTCTCGTTCGTAGTCACGGCAATCGCCTCCGTGCGTCTAGGATGGACACCCTCCCGTTGATGTCCTTTGTACTACTTCCGCTTTACGCCTCCGGGCGTCTTCGGCCCCTTGTACGTCTTTCGCGGCCTCAGCCCGGTGTGTCTGCTCTATGAGGGCCTCGTCCCTCGCGCCCTTCGGCTTGCTATTCTCTTTCGGTTCGAGGCTTGCTTTTGGAAGGTGCTTCCTGCGATAAGAACCGTCTTTCGGGTTCGTCCGTCGCAGGTTGTCTTCTGTAGTTATTGTACCGTACCACCACTACATTTTGATATACTTTTTGCTTCGGCCCTACAACACCGAGGGGAACCCCACGGACTCTTCGAGGTCGAGCGCGGCTCGAAGCCGTTCCGACGGGTCTACCGCCTCCCGTAGTCGTTTCATTGCCTCACGTGCTCTGGCTTGTTCCTCCCGATTCTCCTCTATCCTCTGTGCCACAAGCGCGGCGAAGAACCTTGCCGCAACGGCCTTCGTCTTCACGCGCAGAACCCGGCGCCCTTCATGTCGTATGATACGCTTTGTACCACGCGCCGTGACGTATAGCATCTGCTCCTTCACCTCGGCAATGTCGTTGAAGTATCCCGCCCACCAGAACCCCCGCCGGTCGTGAAACAAGACGGGTGAGAAGCCGGAATTGATACAGCCGATGACATCTGGGCCATATAATCCTTGACCTGCGCGAAGCCTCGTCTTCATTGCCTTCGTATACGCACTTTCGCCTTCGTCGTTCACGTCACTACCTCCTTAGGTTGATACCCTCCCTTCGACGTTCATCGTGCGGTGTGGTAGGACGCGCCAGGTATGCCGCGCGTCTTAGGCCGTGGGTCTTGCCCTTGCCGAAGCACTCCCTTCGCCAGGAGGTTTGCCGCGGATTCGGTCACGGGCATCCCGTCGGTTGCCAAGAATGCGGTGCACTTCTCGGCCTCGTACAGTTGCCACGTTCCGTCGGCCGTGAGGCGGAGCACGAGCTTCTGAGCCCACGTTTCGAGTGATGCAAAGATTACGTCTTTGCTCATCCTCGTGGCCTCGTGCTTCGCGTTGTCACCGACAAGCCTTCCGTACAGGTTCGCCATTACGTTCGCGCCTCCTTTCCCAGGACGATGACGCACACCGGGCAGATGGCCGCGGTGCCACCATTCCCATCTGATACGCAATGTGTCGCGTAGAGATGCTGCTTAACGCCGTCTCGGCCTTCGTTGGCGCAGGATACGCGCCTCCGCTTGACCTCCCCGATAGTGTAACCAAGGCCAAGCAGCGCGTGAATCGCTTCCGCGATAGGCGTCATTCCATATCACCTCTTCTTTCTGAATCAATCATGGTATCGCGTATCTGGCGTTTTCGTTCGGCGACAGCGCAGTAGAGTGTTATTATCCCCGCGATTCACACCGTGCCACACGTAGCCGGCGAAGTAGAACCAGACATCGGTTCGGTGCAGCATACCGATGAATCCGGCCCGCACCTCCTTGTCCTCCTTCCGGAATATGCGTAACCGCAGTGAGCCGGGCCAGTTCTCCGCGAACCAAACACCGTTTCGCGGCACGAGGTACAGCCCGTCATGCCTCCCGTGCTTCATCATGTATTGCCTATCTTGTTCCCCGGCACAGACATAGCAAATGATACATTCCTTGCCATCTATCGTAGTGTGGGCGCAGCCGCCATCATGTTCCCCGACGGGCACACATGGCCTACCGCAAAGGTCACAGAGCTTGTGCTCCACGCTATATCACCTCCTCGGTGTCGTAATCCTCGTCTACCCTCGCCTCGGCGGTGTCGCGGAGCACATCAAGGGCGCGTGCTATGATGACCTCCGCTTGCCGTGCTACCGTCAACCACTCCTTTTCCCCGGCGGCGACATCGGCGTTCATCACGCACGCCGAAATCTCCCTCAGGCGAAATCTCACTTTCTCTTTGTGATTCACAACATATCGCCTCCTTGACCACGCCTATGCGTGGTAGTATCCGTCCTCTACCGTAAAGCGGTGCAGGTAATAGGCCACATAGTGCAGGCCGATATCGCCTGCCGCCGCGGTTACGTTTACTTCGCCGTCGGGCCCTACTATCCCTCGCTTCGCCTTGATTCGGCATATGGCGCGAAGCACGTCCTCCTCTTCGGTGTCCGGGCCCTCTATCTCGTGTTCCTCGTCCCAGGGCACGATATAGAGGTTCCCCTCCTCGTCCTCGTACCAGTCGGCACGTTTGTCCAGGGCCTCCTCGTACTCGAACAGCCCGGTGTCGTTGTTGAAATGACCTATCGGCATGACGTTCACCTCCTGGTGGTACGGCGTGTGTCACGTCGCGACTTCATCCCGACAGCGGCGACGTGATTCTTTTTGACGCATTCTCCGCATACGGAACAGACGATGTACTCTACGGGATTCATCGTCTTTCCACACTGTTCGCACTTCCGCTCTACGACTTCGGGCATCTGATTACCTCCTTGTGGTATGCGTTGTGTCACATTTCGTGAATGCGAAACAACGCCCTCGGTATCAGCATAGGTTTCCCGGCGTTCATCACCTTCGCAAGCCTCTTCTCTTGCTCAAAGAGGTCAACGCACCTTGTGCAAATGGGAACCACCTGCACTTCCGCGGTCGGGTAGGCGTTGTGTTCCTCAAGGGCAACTACGTCGTGTTTCGTGAAGTGAAACCAACATACCAACAATGTACCTGCCTCCTTATGATACGTCCTGTGTCACCTCCGCGTTACCGCAAGAGGTGAAGCATTCCCCACTCTCGCGCCTCCTCGTACAGTTCCCGTTCCTGTTCCTGTGTCCTCATACCAGGCACGTCGCAGCAGCCGCAGCAGGGCGCGTCTTCGCACCTCCCCTTAGACTGCTTCCTGCCGTCACAATCTTCGTGGCGCGCGCCTTCCCGTGGGCGCCAAAAGATTCTGTCGCCAACACCGATGACCTCCCCGCATACGCGGCAAAGACCGCTCTTCCGTGCGTTCATGTAGGGCATTCTCGTTCGCCTCCTTTCGGCTCAGATTCTCGTCAGCCGCTCTATGATGAAGAGCGCACCTCCCCGCCCTTGTGGCCAGGTGTTCTCGCGGTGCGTTCCTCGTTGTCAAGCTAGGTGCGGCGCCACCTTCGGTGAAGCCGGTGTCACTGTGCATCTTACCACACGGTCACTACAGTTTACCATACTTTCTGTTACCGCCCTACAACGCGAAGCCGTGGTCATACGTCAGATGTCTCTGTCATGACGTATGACCACGGGCGCACTAACACACGCCAACCTCAATATGGTACGGCGCGTGTCACTTCGAGGTGCCGTTCTGCCTGATACCGTACAGCGACCTGGCGGGCGGCGTGGCATAATCCACGAATCGTGTTCACATGACCACAAATCGTGTACGATACGCGCCGTGTCACATGCCGCCCTCCGGTTCACTGTACCGTCAGAGCGACGTGATACGAACTGTACCACACGGAGAATGAGGGCTCGCGCCGATGACATGGGGGCCATCTGATATTTTTTATATCACGTCGCCGTTCGTGTTCCACCATGCCGCTATCGGCAAAGCGGTATCAGGTCGTGCCCCACCTGGGGTTGATGATAATTTTTTTATCACGTCGCCGTTATGCTCTGCGGAGGAGGCTCGAACATCCGCTCGCCATCTCTCGCTATCACCCGGGGCGCGTGACACAGGACGTATCACCTGAGGCATGTGACACAGAGCAGACGCTCTGCGCTTGGGGCTCGAACATCCGCTCGATGGTTCTGGATACCACGTCGCGAAAGTGATATTCTGGTAATCAGTTCACAAAGTCAGGCACTCGAACGTATGCGCGAATTGTGAAAAGATTACCATGTAGTGATACAGACCATACCGCACAGCCCGTGCCGTGCTCGGGCGTGCATCACCTGGGGCTGATGATACAAACCATATCACGTCGGGCGCCGCACACAGCTTGTCACACGTGAGCCTTCTGACATGGACGAGAATATCTATTTTGGCTACCATGAGCGAGAGCATTTTGGCTACCACGCTCGGGAGCATTTTGGCTACCACGAGCCGGAGCATTTTGGCTACCACGCTCGGTCTCACACGCGCGAGAATATCTATTTTGGCTACTGCGATGGTTCCAATGGCAATAATTTCCGCCGCTTGTGTAGTAATTCCTTGAGCCGCAACAGATAATCATTCAATCGTTGCCGTTCCTTCAGTTCTACGACGCTATGAATCTTCCGACCTCGGTGGCCTACTTTAAGCCATAATAATACACCCTCTCGCCACGCACGGTACTCAACCGCCTTATCCCCGCGAAGCGAATAGGTATCCAAAAGTGCAATAAGGGCTTCCAAGTCGTCGCGCTTTTGAATTGACCATTTTATCTGTTGACGTGTAGTGCCCCGAGGTTTTCCGATACAAACTCTCCCAAGACCAGTTCTGCGATGAATCTCTCGAACAATATCACCATTATCGTATCGCTGGCATAACTGAAAACGAAAAGGTGGCCTGCTTCTTGTGTTCACTACGATGAAAGACCCCTCGCCGTCTATGAATCCAGCAAGCCAATGTCCGAATTCGGGCGTGACATCCATCGAAGCACACCTCCATTTGTATATGCCCAAGGCGCTGAAATGTTCCGTTGAGCCTGGCGCGTCGTTAGATGATATAGTTTATGCGATTGGGTCAGAAGCGATGAGAGGGGATACAATACAATTTACGGAGAAACGTCGAGGACCGATTGAAAACGGCAGGTGGAACATTCTGCTATATATAGAGTCCTTAGTCCTTTGACTGGCCCCCTATCGGACGCAAGCCCAACAGCGCGTCTCTCGCCGCCCGCCGCTCTATCTCCGAGGCAAGCTCATCCTTCAACCGCTCGTTCTTCGCCTCCGCGTTCTCAAGCTGACCACGCCTCGCCCCCACAAGGCGGCGCAGCAGGTGCAGGCGCTCTTCCGCGATGCCATCGGCACCCGCCAGTTCCTCTTCCGCCTCTACCAGTCGTGCCAGCAAGCGGGACACAACCTTCTCCTGCTCGGTTACCGCACCTCGAAGCCGTCCTATGCTCTTGGGTCTACCCATCGAACTCACCACAAATGGACGATACGACCGATTGCACGTTCCGTGACAGTTTAGCGGCTAATTCTCCATAGGATGGGCCCATAACCTTATGCTCAATCAGCGTGCGGATTGCCGCGGATTGGGTCAGATTAGCCGCTTTAATCGTCAATTCCCACCTAATACGGCGCGTTGCGCGTGATAATTTCTGTGTTACTTGCTGCAAAGCGTCTGCCACCAACGACTCGGCCAGCGCGCTCTCTGTCTTGCCCCACAAACGTGCGGATAACGAAAAAGGCGCTTTTTTCGGCCATATGGTGGGCGTTTTGCCTATAAAGGCGCGTGTGCGGTGTCCTACGAGCAGCGTGCTTCGTGCCGGAGAGTCTATTTTGGCTACCACGGGCGATGTGACACGCGCTGTACCACTTCCGGCGTGTGGCCTGCCAGGCGTTGACGCCGCGCGGATGATACGGTTTGTGTCACGTTGTTTTTGTGATTCTTTTTGTATAATACGCGCGCCTCCGGGCCGGCAATCGTAATCCCTTCTCCGCTCCCGGGCCTCTTCATAACCCCTCTCCCCTTGTTCGGGTACGTCTCCATCTTGCTTCCTATCTATGGATACAGGTGTATCCAAATCCTGCTTGTTCCCTATGTACTGTTCGCGGTCGGCTCTGACAGCGAACTCCTGCTCATTCACACTTTTGGGTTCCGTATGTCCGGTATGATTCCGCCGCTTCGTATGCTCGGTATACGAGGTATGATTTACATGATTTGGTGCCTCGGTATGATTGGGATGAATCCGCGCCTCGGTAAGATACTTCTCCGATGTGTGCCAAATCCTACATAGCTTGCGGAGTAGTCTCCGCTGTGCCCGCCTGCCTGGCGCCGGCAAGCGGACGGTTAGGAACCGCGTCCAGTCGTCTCCTTCAGGGCTCGGCTCGACCACGGTAGTCGGCTTATCCCCGAGAAGCTCGGAGAGCGCATCGCCACCATACCGACTGATGACTATGGCCTCTGCCGTTGCCGTGATGCTCGGGAAGTGGTCGGTGCCGAGACACAACCCGATGAGCGTGAACACGTCGCCGGCACCGCAACCCGCGAAGCAGGTGAAGCTCTGATTGTCCGGGTACACCCGGAAGCTCGGGTTGCTATCCCGATGAAATGGGCACGGTATGGAAAATGCCCAACGCCTCGGCTTCGCCCTCCGCGGCAGCTTGCCGAAATGCGTGAGAACGTCCATTATACTCAGTTTTGCTTTTATCTGCTTGCTTGTCATCCCGCCGTAACCTTATGGCGCAAAACCCATGAAGGTTATGCGTAAAATGCTGTAAAGCGAATGCCGTATATCGTGCTATGAATCGGTGCCGCCGAACTCCTCATTCAACTCCGAGAGCACCTGCACAAAAATGGCGAGGTCGGATACGCCCAGTGTCACATTCGCGTTCCAATGCAAGCGAAAACTGCCATCGGCAGTATTCCAATGTATTGACCCGATACGCACACGGCCGCCGGTAGTGACTACCTGGTATAGAGGCCGCTTGTGCAATCTCCCTACTTCCTGTACCAGCATGAAGTGCTTCCCGACCTTACGTTCGTTCACCCAGGCACCTCTTCTTTCTCTTCTCGCACAGTCATGGCCCTCCCGTGTCGCCGCGGGAGCCGGTGACGCAAGCCCATATCAGTATGAAGAGCGCGGCAATAGGCACTGCCAGAATGCACGGGATAACCCACAATGCGCGGATGATAACTTTCATATATGGTTTTTCTGCTGGTTTTTCCGGCGCTATCGCCTCCTCGGCAACCAACGTAGGTATATGCTCCTCGGGCTTGACCGCGAGCGCCGCGCCCTCTCCCGGCCCGTCCACATACTCGCACGTCCATAGCTCGCATGGCGTGCCTGCTCCGCTTTGCTTTCGCACCACGGCCTCGGCTTGTGCCTGCTCGGTAAAAACC
>Ga0315314_1003377_pt1 | contig 12518 bp, 9 predicted proteins | sample TDP9_MG_FD_203631 | JGI IMG/M metagenome (GOLD analysis project Ga0315314, IMG submission 203631) | Freshwater sediment microbial communities from Lake Towuti, South Sulawesi, Indonesia - TDP9 | ecosystem: Environmental > Aquatic > Freshwater > Lake > Sediment | place: Indonesia: South Sulawesi...
ATCATGACTTCTCTTATACCGATTTGGTCAAAGGGAACTCGCAAGCTCCAAAAGTATCCCAGAATGGAAAAAAGAGAGAGGGGGGATGTCTTCCAGCTCTCCGTCTTTGGCCTGCTGATCGTGTTGCGAAGGCTTTGATGCTTAAGTATGGTTGTAGGCTTGGTGAAGGGAAGTTCTGTAAGGGTTACGAGATCGCTATCGATGATCCTGTTGCCCAATTTCTAAGTCGATACTTCACTGTAAGCACGCCTAATCGGAAGATGGATCACAGTCCCGGCGAGTTAGAAGGTGAGATTGATCATCTTAGCCGTGATGCTGCTGTCGAATACCTATTGATGCCGGAGCGTGTTAAGAGCTTAGAAGGAAAGGTTGAAGCTCTACACATGGATTTGACGGAGCTGATAGCTGCTCTTAAGCAGTTGTTTGATTTGGAGTCAAATCCTGAGAAGAGGCAGCGGGATAAGATGAGAGCGGATACCTATAGGGCTTAATTTTAGAAGGGATATTATTCGTGGTTACGTCGGGAGGAGATTTGATAAGCCTTCCGTGAGGTCTCTGTAGTGTTTGTCCGGAGATTTTCTAGTAGAGGACGTGAACCCTTCTGTCCTCTGTTAGGTTCAAGAATTTCCATCCTTGTTTTCGTATGAGTTTCACTTTCGTTGTAGGGAACTTGGCGTTTTCATCCCTCTTTTAATCATGTAAGCTGGTTCTAAGCTGGCCTTAGAGATGAGGGCCAAGGCAAAGCTCTTCGATCTCTTCCGTTTTGCCTCGTCTAAAGATTAATTCCTCAACACTATTTCTTTGAGGCATCAATGATTATCCTAAGAAAGTTTCCTTATCCAACGATATATTTCGTCCCACGATTTTACTCGAAGAACATTATCGGGGAGGTTTTTTCCTGTGTTGTACGGCTGATCCACTAGAAAGACTATGTCGCAGATGTAAGCCAACTTAGCTGCCTTTTCATGATCGTCTTCCACGAAAAAGCGAAGCCTTCTCTGGCGGCTAATGTAAAACCTATTACAAAATTGCACTCCAGGTTCAGAAACGTCCTCGCTTGCCCTTTCAATGATAAGTTCATTGTACTCAATGTTATTACGGGAAAGCCAGCATTTTGTTATTAGGTCGATGGGTCCTAGATTGAACGGCCGGATCTTGATCTTCATACGGGCCTTAACTATTCCTTCACGTAGCTTGCCCAGCGGTTTACCAGCAACGGAAGACTTGAACATCTGGGAGGCTGTATCCTCCCATTTTCTATATGTGCTTTCTGATTCCTTTATTTCTTCACTGGGCCATGGACGATGAGTAAAAATAAGTATCTTTAGTTTGAGAGCATTTCTTAGCCTCCTAATGTTATAGGCTGCATCTTGTGCAGGAGGCATTTCTGCCCAGTAGCTCGGGTCGTTAAACACCTTTTTTTCTTCATCTCGAGAGACACCGAGGTTTAGATCTTCGTGAATGGGAATAGTCGTTATCTGTTCAGGCTTCATCTTCTTTTTGAGGTTTTCATCAAGTAGTCTGCAGAAATGATCTCTATGCAGATTGAGAACTCCATCGAGGTCGATGCCCATAGCATGAGACCTGAGGTACGAGTGCTCACGGTGATGTGAATAAGACACATAGCTAAGTAAGTGGATAAAGAAGAAAAACGTGATAGCTGTCCACATCCACCAAGGGGTACTTTTGGCCCATGTCAGTATTTTGTCCCAGGATGTCAGTTGCAGAAGGTCGGATAAGGGAGTGGTGAACAGGACTAGACCCCCCACAAGATAGATGGAGTTAAAAAGCGCAAAAGACATTACAACTGGTAAGAAATATCCCCTTTCGAAGTATCCCGGAAAGAATGGTGTCTGGGGCAGAACTCGCATACGAATCTTCACATCCACATCCACGTCCGCCTCGTCGTAGAAATACTTCCTGATGGCGTTAACAGTCCGGGCATAGAGAATAACATCCATTCTTAAGTTAATCATATAAACAAGCACTAGAAAGCCGACCAGTGCGATAACTAAGCAGACTATTGATAACAGCAGGCCCGAAGGGTAAATGATTTGTCCCTCTTTTAACGATAGGCCTAAGAAGGCAGAGAACAGCGTTATGGGCAAGGCCATGATGATGAGATAATAGCGAAAGAATGAAGAGATTGCAGATATAGTTCGGAAATGAGCCTCAGCAATATTGTTGTATTCAGCTAACAGATACTTCTTGAAGTCTCGATCTGAATCTTGTCTGTATCCTTTTTTGTTTGATTTCTCATTTCTGTGCATATTTGGGTCAACTGATAGTAGATCGGTGATGGTTAAAGAGTTTATCCCCTAAGGCGATGGAATTATTCTCAGCTAAGTTGCTGGAGCAACCAAAAACTAAAAGAACAGAGGTCGATCTGATGTTGGACATTTACTTGGTTTGTTTCCAGCTAGAAGGGTCCTGCAGAAAGACAGCCTGAGTATCAGCATACTATGAGGGGCGTAGGGGAACGGACTAGAAAGAACATGTAAGCACATTGTTAAGCTGCTACTGACGATTTGATAGGACTAATCGAAGAGAACTCTGAAGGAAATCGCCAAAAAGGTGAGCCTGCCAAACGAGGCGATTCTAGGCTTCCTCTTAAGCAAATATAATTTGGTTGAAGACTGCCTTGTCGCTGCAATTGTAGACAAGATTTGAGGTCTTCCTCAGCTGGCTAAGAATGTATCTCGCTATATCTACTAGAAAGAGCAGAGCGGGCATAGGGGAAATATACTTTTGCCCTTACCTGAAGAGGACGACCTTCGAGTCTGCACCGTTTGTATGTCGTCAAATTTCCCGATTTAACACGTAGACTATAAGTTCTCAAGTTTCTGTTGAAGTCCTGAAACAACATTTTCACTCAGGCTTTTAACAAGCATTTCATGTGCTTTGCTTGCACCCTTCAATCCGCCAAGACCAGAAAGGGAGGATGTTTTCGTAAACCAGTCAAATGATTTCAGCGGCGTAAGCATCGTCTTCAGAGTTTCTGGTTTCCTGAGGTCTCGATCTTCCCTAAGGCACATCTGTAAAATATCCTGCGCGAGCCAGTGCAGCGAATAAACTCCTAATGCCTTCAGGAGCATGTAGTTTCTCTCTGTCTTATGCTCAAAAGCTTCTGGGAAAAGTTCCTTTAATGCAACCCAATAAGTCTTTATGAACCTCAACTTGTCATTTTCGCTAAGCCTGTTAAAATCCTTATCAAGAAACAGTACCTGAAGAGAAGACACAAAGGTATTCAGCTGAATAGGCTTTCCTGTCTCTCTTCTGCCCCCTATGTTTATTTTGTCTTTCAATGGAGAATCTGCATCACGGTTCAATGTAATTCCGATCTCCGCCGCAAGTGTTCGCCAGTTCTCTTTTTTAATAATCGGTAGCCCTTGAATGCCACTTATCTTGATTCGGTAAAGCAATGCATCTTTGAGTGATGGGCTTATGCCCCTTTGTGTTTTATTGACAATGAAAAAGATGGTACGCTCAATGTCTTCTGAGGAGAAAGTGTTCTCTGTGTGCGCTTCCTTGTTTCCAACTTTTTCCGCAGCCATAGCAGAATCAATGAATACTACTGGCAGCTCATATTCCATCAGCTGCGGGAAGAGCGAGGGGTCTAAACTTCTTGAAAAGATAAATTTATCTCTGATCTTGCTGAACCCTCCAACTCTATGCTGACCGTCTATCATCCAGATCGATCCCCTCACTCTCGGTATACTCAGAATCCCAAAGTCATCGCCCAGTGGTGTAATCCCAAAGTCATCGCCCAGTGGTGTAAAGTCGGCTTTTCTTATGCTAACGAGTAATGCTGGCATTACTGCCAGAGGACACTTGGTCAGGTAATCAACAAGTTCAGATGTCCTTTCTTCGTATTGCTCGCGTTGATAACCTTCAAGCTCCTCCTCCTTGAATCTGTCTATCTCATACAATTCTAAGATTTCGTTCACCTTCATCTTGCCCACGTACATTTCGATCTCTTTTTGAACAAATCTGATCACTCTTACCTTTATTGAGGATTCTTGGTTTCTTGTTTCGATCGCCATTTTGGAGAGTATCTTTAGACGTTCATCCTCTTGCACTTTTTCTGGAAAGAAAAGGTCTAGATTGTTCCAACATCTCTCACAAACATACTTCTGTCCGTTTTGGACCGGATACTTCTTGCCCTTGATCTCATAACCACAACACGAACAGATCATTGAACAACCTCCGTCGGTTTCATAAATTCGCCGAAGGCTTCGTCAAAAGTAGTGCATTTCTCGATCTTGACCTTCAGCATACCTTCGTAGGGAGGGAAAGCCCCTCCGGAACCTATTACTCTTCGTGCCCTCTGGACAGCATCAAGTCTTATCGGGTCCCATTGAGGCGACACATATGTATTCTTCACAAGAGCGTTTGTGGGTTGAAAACGCATTGGGTAGGACACTGCACCCCATTCAAGAGTGTCCTTTATTCTACTGAATAGATCTTGTGGACTGTCGGTGAAATTGTAAAGAGTGTAAACCAGGATGTTTCTTCCGTCAACGCCATTCGACCTAAGGAGTCCTATTCCCTTCTCCACGCAACGTCTCATTTCCATAGTATCATATGATAATCTAACAAAACGGTCAATCTTGAGCTGAGAGATCCTTAGTGCAACTTTGTCTGTGATCAATCTAGCGTCTAGTCCCTGATTGAAGTCGACTCTAAGACCGAGCTCCTCAACTTCATCTAGGATATCTCCCCATCCGGAACTCGCAAGGAAATTGTTGTCGAAAAAGATTACTCTCTTATGACCTGGCCAGATCAAGTGCTTAATACTGTTTCTCTCATTTCTCAATCTGCCCTCTATTCGTGGAACAGCACAGTAAGTGCAGGACCTTATGCAACCCCGTGAAGAGAATATTATGCTCGCACCGACTTTCTCGTTCCATTGCGGAACCAAGCTGTAATCTGGACATAAGTCTTCAGCCTTGTCATATACCCCTTTAAATATATGGCCAGGGTCAATCCCGCTCAATGCAGCGTGCTCAGGCATTAAAGATGCATACAGACCCCCTAGCCAAAGCTCAGAACTAGGGAATTGTTTCAAGTAGAATCTTATTGATTCCCAGACAGGTTTCCAAGCCCAAGTAAAAAGACTTGTTACGTAGATGACATCTGGTTCCATTGAAATCTCAGTAGTGGTTCCTCTTGTTAGTTCAGTGGCATCGCCTAAGATCTTGTGGTACGAAGAGAGTTTCAAGAGCCCCAAAGGGGGATATCTAGTGTAATACTTGGGTTCTACGAGGAGTACGTTCTTGCTCTTCACGATCCCCATATCCTATATTCTCAGCCAAAGGATCGTGAAATACTCTACAACACAGGATTTAAGATTTTCTCGATCTTTGATGTTTACTGGTTGTTTTAGAGGAAGAAACCTGTTATGAACGCTCTATCTCAAATCTGGCCAATGATCCTTGATGTAGAGATTCGCTTCGCTTATACCTAGCGGTTGGCTGGAATTTCCCGATCGTATATAGAACTCTTCCTTGCCCTCATATCTCAAGTAAACCGGACGCCGCGATTTCTTGCTTTGCACGACCGCAATATCCTTACCTTCAAGTTTTTCTAATCTTAGACTTATGTTTGGCCTGGCAATCTTCCCTAGATATGTGTTAATTACATTTGTGAAATGCAGTTCAAAGTTGTCCAGACTACCTTGCAGTTGAGCGAGATCTTTATCAAGCCCCAGTTTTCTTCCGTCGTCTCCCACGCCAATCAGCAATATGCCTCCTTCCGAATTCATGAATGAAGAGACCGCCCTTGCGACTATCATTCCAATCATTTTGTTCGGCTGGTTCTTGTTGTAATCCCATATCAGAGATGACTTGAACTCAACGAATTCCGTTTCACCGTTCTCTATCAAGTCGCTGATAGAAAGTCTAACAGTCTCTTCAAAAGTCTGCAATTTCGGTCTGTTCTTGGCAATTTTATCATAGCTGCGCAATAGATCGCTTTCCAGTTTCTTCGCATAGGTGCCGTACTCCCCGCTAAAGATCTTCGCTTTTAAGATTTGTATGCCACCAGTCGCGTACTCTTCAGCAATTGAGTATATCTTCTCTTCATTTAGCAAGATATTTAGATCGCCTGTTTCAGAGACGGCTATCGCCCTGATGAGGGCTCGCTCTTCATCAGTTAGATATTCTTCTCTGAAGTAACCTTCTTTGTTCTTCAGTTCTATTCTTCCGCCTTCGTGGTAGCCCACAATCATTGCTGCCAAAAAAACATCTTTATTCTGACCATTTTCGAAAGGCCAGCCTTTTTGCTTTAGCTTGTTATAGTCCTCAAGGTCCCTCTTGTCAACATGAACTCTATCAACTTTTTTCTCATTTGTCATTCAATAGGCACCACCTGGGCAAGATTGCCTCTCTCTTTCTCTTTAACGTTAATAACGTAAGTCTTCCCAACCCTTCCAGAGAGTTCCTTTCTTATCTCTGGCGAATACTCTTTCTCAGTAACAAGTAAGATAACCTGTTTATCCTGCAAATACCTTGGCAGATTCCTTGCGATGTTCTGACTTGGTTCAGTGGATATTCTGGCCAGAGGCGTGTCAATTATGATTGGAACTTCAAAGCCAGAGACACTGTTCAAGGCGGCCATAAAAGATAGAGCACATACTTGTCTCTCACCAGCTGAAAGCGTCCCTAAGCCTTCTCTCCCCGAGACGTGGGGAACTGATACATCATAATCATCGTCTATCCTTACACCTGTGTACGTGTCTTTTTTCCAGATCATTGCTAAGAATTGCTGACTAGTCCGCTTTTCAATCTCTTCCTTAACCTTTTTCATTATAGTATCTCTGACTTCCTGGGCGCATCTCATTCCTTCTTCACAAAATGACAAAACATTGAGAAGTGAGTCGTGTTTCTCTTCCTTTCTCAGCTCCTGATTTAACTCTATGGTGTTCACCCTAATCATGTTTTGTCGTCTCTGGATCAGGTCTTGTTTTTTAGCGATTTCTCCAATTAGGCGCTCCTTCTCCTTTTCGCACTTCTCTCGCTCACTTCCCCAAACCTTAATATTTTCGTAGTTGCTTTCACCGATCTCTTGATCAATTCTCTTTAATTTCTTCTCTTTTTCTTCCTTAGACTCTTGTAAGGCCTTCAATCTTCTGTCAATGCCAATAATCTCCTCCGGGAAGCCGCCAACACTCTCAATCATTTTCTGGATTAGTATGTTCGTTTCAATCAGCTCATTACTTCTTTCCGAGATCTCTTCGCTTTCCAGTAGCATCTCGACTTTCTTTCGACGACTAGAGGAATACTCATCATTTCCAGTGATGTCGCTACCGCATATGCATTTTCCCTTCTTCAAGAGATTCTCAATGAATATTCGTTGGTACAAAGGCGGTATCAGTCCTGCCTCTCTTCTCCCCTCGATCATACCCCTGATCTTGACAAGGGCGTCATAAGAAAATATTACTGGCATGTTCTTGTGTAAGAATTTTAGCTTGGTTTCTTCTAGTTGAGCGATGTCATTTCGAATTATTGCTAAGCTACTGTTGAGTTCGTCGCGCTGATCTTCAAGGTACTGTATGAGTTCAAGAGACGAATTCCTCAATTTCTCGCTGAGTTCCCTCTCCTTTCTTTCGGCTTCACTTTTCTGCAACAACAGCGACTCAAGCTGCTCTTTATCAACTTCGAGAGAACGAGTGTGGAGCTGAATCAGCTCCCTCTTTTCCTCCGCTTTCGAACTTAGCCCACGGGCATCTTTTAGGAAATCGTTTTTTCTAGCAGCAAGGTGCTTTATTACTTCCTCGATCAGTTCCAATTGGGAAATCTTGAAGACAGCCTTCTTTATCTCCTTACTTGTGGTCTCTTTGAAATAGTCGTCCATTCTCTCGCCATCAAAAAAGAAGTACTCCTCTATAGAAGACGGAATCAAACTATTCACGATATCTTGTGCGTCGTCTCCATAGATTGGACCGACCCATTCCCTTTCCGTCTGCCGCATCAACGAGAAAGAATGAGGAGAAGAGACTTCTTTCGGACTTCCATCTTTTTCTCTTTTGTATTGCTGTGTACGGGTCAAAATGATCTTCTTGCCGTCTCTCTGCACAAATTGGATCACGACTTCCAATTCGAAAAGATCGCTATCGCTTTCATCTATAGTTGTAGTGTTTAAGATGGGCAACCCTTTATACTTGCTGTCAACATGCCGTTCCTCTCCAAAAAGACACCAAGTTATTGCATTAAGGAGATTGGTCTTTCCCGCCCCATTAACACCCTGAATTACTGTGAAATTCTTAGAGGGAACTCGAGCAAATTCTATCTTCACGTCCTGGTACTGTCGGAAATTCTTCATTTGCACATAATCTATGTCCATTATTCACCCCCTCGCTTTCTGTAGGATTCAGCGAGCTCAACTATATTCCTATCATAATCCTTAGCGTAAAAAGGATATTTGCCTGTAAGATTTCTGAACTCGATAGTCAAAAGTGCTTTAAGTAGGTCCTTGATGTCTCGCGGGAAATTGCTTTCTTCAATGGTATCCAATATCTTTCTATTGACGCTTGACATCGTATACACCTTCAAAGGCCGTATTTTGCTTCAATATTCTCCATTAATCTCAAACATTCTAGTGCATTCAAGGAAGAACCCGCAAACTCTCTATATCTCTGTAGTTCCTTAATTATAATTTTCCTTTCAAGATCAGTCGTCTCTTTTGACATTCCTTGTTGCAGAACGGGTTCAACAATGATATCATGGATAATCGCTTTTTCTTTTCCTGTGTACCTTCTAAGCACTCTGCCTCTCCGTTGTATGTATTCTCTCGGATTTCCCGAGTTATCGAGCATAATCGCAAGGCGGGCAGAAGGTACGTCAACTCCTTCATCTAAACATCTCATGGAAACCAAAGCATCGTACACGCCGTCTGAGAATTTGCTGATCAAGAAATCTCTCTCCGACAGACCTCCAAACCTATCTTCTGCTCTGGTTCCCTCTCTCTCAGTGAATTTGTGCTGAATGATGTTTTTTCTATTTAGAATACTCTGTACCATTCGGATCTGCTGAGGAGAACAGTAAATCAGACAATGTTTCACCTGACCAATATCGTCTAGAATCCGGTCAAAAATATCCATCTTGTTCCTTGCATTGCGGATAATTCTTTGCCTCTTTATACAAAGTAAAGTGAACAGTTCATCTTTTTCATCTTCATCATCAGTGCGGTAATATGCCTTCGATATTTTGCGTGTCTCAGACTCATATCTTACCATTTCTTCAGGGGTCAGGAATGTGAAGTGGGGTTGGTAGACATAGGGGGTCAGAAATTCAGCATCAATAGCATCTTTCAGTGAGAATTCAAAAGCAACATCCCCAAAATAACCAAAAATCTTTTCAGTTCCTTCCAAGTCAAACCATCTTTTGGGCGTTGCGCTTAACCCCAATCTGTAGTCATATTCATTAATGAGCCCTTTCCTTCTTTCGGGTGCGCCTATCCCATGGACTTCGTCAACAACGACAAAGAATTTCGTGTCCGGTTTCCGTTCCTTGCTTTTCTTAATTATGTCCACAAAGTCATCTGAAGAGAAAGTATTGTGCGTGGTCAAAACCATAAGTCTCTCGCTGACACCATTCTCAACATCCAGAATACCATCAACCAATCTGTCCTTCCATTTTGTGCGACTACTGTCCGCAATAATCCTATCGCAATGCGTACCCAACTTCTCTGATTCTCTAATCCATTGTTCACTCAAATGAATGAAAGGACTACTTACCACAGCCACAATCTTGTTCTCCACTTCAAATGTTTTTTCCAGGCATCTTAGTGCTGTAACTGTCTTACCAGTCCCTGTGGCCATCTCAAAAATACCCTTTCTGTCATGCGCCAACCAATTCTGAACGGCTTCGTTTTGGTACGGTCTCAACACCAATGCGATGGTTCCTTCCTTTCGGCTAACCCACCTGTCTAATTTTAGTTCTTCAAAATTATCTGGAGCGATTTCAAGAAGCCTCTCTTCAATCGCCTTAGGCATGTCCACGATCATTGCTCTGCTTGCTCTTCCCTCCCAGAACTTGGTGAACTTCGACAGGTCGGCACATAGATATTCCCTTTCCTCTTCAACCCAGCTTCGAAAAACCTTGAACTCCTCTATATTATCTTGCCACCCTTGAGCACTTTCGTTCTCGGACCCGCTGAACGACACGTGGTTCCCCACAGCATCTGTGAGAATGCCCACTTTCTGGTGAAATATTCCTTGACTCTCAACGGTTCCAGAATCCACGGGGTAATCATCCTCTCCAAGAACGATAGCCACTTTCAATTCGAGTTTCTTATTAACCAACATCCATGCAAGTGCACGAACATGATCTTTGACGAATTCGTTTTCGAGATATTTGAGATCCCTTAACATGACCTCCTGAAGGACTTTTTGAGGCTCTTCATGAGCTTTCCTGATTGCTTCGATGTCTCTTCCATGAAACTTTGCACCTGTGATCAATCTCATCTTGCCGCCATTACGTACTAAACCAGAGATGCCTTTAGCGGCCACAGCTAGACTAGTTGATGAGAAAAAACCTGTCAACCGAAGATACTGAACTGAATAAGCTAAGGCAGGGACATAAAAATCTACCAGTATGTTATCAACATCTGAATCATAGGATTTCTTTAGAGGAAGATCCCTAAGACTCAATTTCTTACTCTCCGTATCGCTCCCCAATGGCAAGTTCGAAATACTCGCGTTTTGGGAAGCCCATGTGAAGAGCTTGGCTTATACTATCTAACCTGTGTTCATGCGCACAAAAATAATTTATTACAATCTCGCATTTAATATTGATTCCTGATGTGACCTCGTCATAGCAGGATATGGGACACGTTTCCACACATAAAATCGGTGGCGAAGCTTCACCTGCCTAAAAGATCCAATCTTTGGAATTGAATGTTGATAAAACCATTTGATCTAGGAAAATGTGTTTTTCTCTTGATCCCTTTCTATTTGCTCAAACTCGTGCTAGGGGTGGAATTCTCGCTTTCCTAATCTTGAATTGCGGGATTGTTTCTTTACCATAGGCCAGTGTGCCTTTCTTCAAGTCTTCAAGAACGATTCTGATGTATTCGTTTCGGCTTCTCCTTTCAATAGAGGCTTGGTCATCGATCCAGTCAACCAAGTTTTTAGGAAGGTAAATACTGAAGATGACGCTTTTGTCGCTCATTGCCCTTATCATATTATGTGAACTTGTTAATATTTAACTCGTTTTGCTATAACTTGTTAATATTTAACAAAAGAGTTTATTTTCACGAAACGCCAACTTTTCAGTTGTAAATTCATGAGAGAGTCATAATACTTGCCTAAAAAGAAGCCCGAAGCGTCAGAAAAACAGCCTCCAAAAGCCATGATCCTAGAAGAGTACACTCTTGAGTCTGATCCATGGAGAACTCTCAGCGATAAGCCAGGAATCAGAATCATAAACACCAGAGGAGGATACCGGGACAGTAGCAAGCGTGAAGTGGCCTGGGCTAGTTCCTCTAACTCAACAAATTCTTTTTGGCTCGAAGCAAGCCCAAGCGCCTAAAGCAACCTATTCGCCGGGATCAACCCCGACCACCAGCAGAGAATACGAGGGCATGAATCAGTATTACCGTTGGTTCCGCCAAGACGAACTCGTAAGAGGCTGCATAGTCACAAACGCATATTTCGCCTGTATGAGCCAAGGCTTCGAAACCGTTCTAGAACCAACTAAAACCCAAAAACTCTCAGATCAAGAGAAAGAGAGACTGCTCAAGGACTACGCTTACGTCAAGTCTAGGATAGACGAGCTGAACAAAGGGGTAAACCTAGATCAGACATTATTTATCTCTCAAGTAAAGAGAAGCATCTACGGTAAATGCGGCTTTGAAATCGTCGAAGACGAGGATCTAATTCCTGAAAGGCTCCTGCCTCTCGAAAGCACGAGCCCAAAACCTAAACTCAACGATTTCTGGGAGCTAACAGGCTTCGAGTATAAGGGAAAATCAGACTTCTATCAGCCAGAAGAGGTCTTATACTTCATTAACCTCGCCCTAGAAGCAGACTATGAAGGACTAAGCGACATCGAACCCGTCATGGACGTATGCAATACTCGACACGACATCCTCCGCAAGGACCTGCCTGAGATTGGCATGAGCCTTTGGGCTCCATTCCTCTTTATACGAGCTGACACAACCGGGCTATCAATAAGTGACGATCACTCAAGGAGAACTCGAGACCCCCGGATTTAGTTAGTAAACTGCTTGAGAGGGAGTAACGCCCTTCATGGTTCACGTCTGGATGAGTGAACAGAAGTTTAGGCAGGAATAAGAGAAAGAGGCGCCGTGAAAGGCGGAAACACATCTTATCTTCGTAGATATTCTTTATAGTATAATATCCCATGTTATCATATAACATCCCATAATGTAGGATTAGCTTAATTTAGTATGCAGCTTCCACATAGATTATTATGAGTTACGCTGTCAGAATCTTGGCTATCGTCTTCTTCGGTTTCTTAACAATTCTTGAGCCAGCATATTTGTATGTATACTTG
>Ga0315314_1003378_pt1 | contig 12513 bp, 12 predicted proteins | sample TDP9_MG_FD_203631 | JGI IMG/M metagenome (GOLD analysis project Ga0315314, IMG submission 203631) | Freshwater sediment microbial communities from Lake Towuti, South Sulawesi, Indonesia - TDP9 | ecosystem: Environmental > Aquatic > Freshwater > Lake > Sediment | place: Indonesia: South Sulawesi...
ACAGCTTCACCGGAGACAGCTTTGACGTGGCCGTCATCGACGCCCAAGGCTACCGAGAACTAGCTAAAGAAGAAAAGAAAGCCCTTTTGGCATAAGAACCCAACACCTCCTTTTTATTAACTTCTGATGATAAAAAAAGAGGAAGGCATGAATGCTGGCGATATCGAGCATATCATTTTAATTTAAAAAAGTGCACGCTGAAGATCCAACCCGAACTTTCCCACCTCCTCAAAGGAAGGGGCAAAACGGCTTCGTTTCCTAAAGGCGTTAAACCATGGTGGACCCTTATGGACAAGACAAGTTACGCGGCGATGCGAGTGTCCTTTATAAACTCTTTCTTCTCTAAGAATCTCTTCTATTGTTCTCTCGATCGTCTAGGAGAGGAAACTCAAACATACTTTCTAAAATTTAAAAATAAAAGGGGATGAGAGGACCGCGCTTTTCGCTCAACCGATCTATGGAGAAGACATCTTATCGCTCTAGCTCACGGTTACGGTGAATGTGCCGAGAACGACACCATTTGAGTCTTTCAAGGTGAATGTGTAGTCACCTGCTATGTTAGCATCGCAGACAACGTTTCCAGTCCACCCCATTACATCGTCCAGTTTGCTGACTGCCACATCATACTCCATCGAGTACTCATAGACCGGAATGTCATCAGCTGTTCCCAGTATTCCATCTAGTCCAGGTAGATACCATACATACGGGGCTACAATGAGATCGTCAGATGGGCTGATCGTCAGCCCTTGAGCTTCAAACCAATCATTCCACATCGTACAAGTGCCTGGACCCGACACCGAGATGTACAATTCTGCTAAATCGTAGTCTCCTCCGGAACCGTCTCCAGGATTCGTTTCGACCAAACTGTCAGCCACGTATATACCGATGTTGAAATTTTTACCTACTTTCGCCTTTTGTGGATGCCTCGCGACTAATCCATCTGCCAATTCTTCAAATCTTTCCCCTTGAGCCAATACAGGCATCGCTAGGATGGCTAATAGCAACACTGTCGACAGTATACAAAGGGTACTAAGTTTTCTCACTTTGTCACCTCTTCATTTTTCTAGATCACATATTAGTACCTGGGAGACATAAATACATTATTAAGCAGAGATATGTATTCATACTCTAGAATAAAGACATAGTTATATTTTACTTGAAGTTGCCTCTAATAGTTTTTCTTATACAGTTGGTACATCGATTTTAATACATCTCTGGCTCTGGCTCGTTTCTTAATCAAATCATGCGCCCAAGGATCACGAGCTATCTCCATTAACTCTTTACGCGCTTCTAATCGTTTAAGTTAATCCACTGCTATTTCCTTATTCTCTAGACAAAAGTTTCTCATCCTTAAATGTATCAACGGTTATTAGTTCACCTACGATGAAGTATGTATTTCATTTCCATGCTAACAAATCGAACTTTCCCATTAGAAGCTCAGAAATTCATATTTCCCTCTAACTTTTAATCACGCCAAAAAGTACGATATCGTTAAAAGTAATTCCTATATATCTGTTTGGGGTTACAATTTTGTGGATTAATGTAAATAGGTTTGGGCGTTAAAAGCTTTGCACGGTCTTCGAATTGTAATGCATGTGGACTTGGATTATTTCTTCGCTCAGTGTGAGGAAAGGGAGGACCCTTCCTTGAGGGGTAGGCCTGTGGTTGTCTGCGTCTATTCCGCCCGCGGTGGGGACAGCGGAGCGGTGAGCACGGCCAACTATATCGCGAGGAAGTATGGCGTAAGGGCGGGTATCCCCATCGCCTTGGCCAAGAGGCGCCTAAAGGATAGGGATGCGGTCTTCCTGCCCGTTAACAGGGAACTATACGAGGCCGTTTCTGAAAGTATCATGGGACTCCTCCGGGGATACGCCAACCAGTTTGAACAGGTTAGCATCGACGAGGCTTTCCTAGACGTGACCCAACGGGTCGGCGGCAGCTTTGAACGGGCCAGGGAACTCGCCCAAGAAGTTAAGGGAGCCATCCTGGCCAAGGAAAAGCTCACGTGCTCCGTGGGGATCGGCCCAAACAAGCTCGGCGCAAAGATGGCCGCGGCCTTCCAAAAGCCCAATGGCCTAACCCTGGTCAAGCCGGAGGATGTGAAGAGTTTCATGTCGGGTCTTTCCGTGGGCAAACTCTACGGTGTTGGAAGGAAGACGGAGAAAAGAATGGTGGAAATGGGAATAAAAACCGTGGGCGAACTGGCAAAGTACCCACTGGAGGACCTAATTAAAGTCTTCGGAAAAGCCTTAGGCCTTTATTTTCATAATGCCTCCAACGGAATAGACGAGGAACCAGTCCAAGAGAGGGACATGGCCGAATCCGTAAGCAGGATCGCCACCCTAAAGGAGAACACCAGGGACCTAAACACCATCCTAGAAAGCCTTCAGCGATTATCAGAAGAAATTTATGAGAGGGTAGTGGAACAGGGGCTTAACTTCAAGTCCATTGGCATAGTGGCCATAATGGAGGACCTGAGCATCCACACCAGGTCAAAAACCCTCAGCGGCCCCACAAATAACCTAGAAGTCATCAGGAAAACGTCCAAGGAACTCCTGGAAGGATTCTTAGAAAAAGAGTCTAACCTCCAACTCAGAAGAATAGGCGTCAAAGTATCAGGCCTCACAGTGGGCCAGAGACAGAGACAACTAACCGAATTTACAGGCAAGAATTAGCACGGTAGCCTTTTCCCGAGGAGGAAAAAACCTTAAAGGACGACTTAGAGATTAAAGGTTGTTTAACCCTTAATCTTCTCCCTAGGAGACTTCAGGAAGTATCTGTCAGCGTTTTAGAATGTTTTCGAGCCCGACGGGTGTCTGAGTAACATATTTAGGCTTAAGCTGATAGAATTGAAGCTGTATAAGCTAAAACAGAGGGATGCCTGTTGCCGGCCGATGTAGTCGCCCTCGGTGAAGCTATGGTCGAGTTTTACCCGGAAACCATCGGGCCTTTAAGGAATGTCAAGGTTTTCACCAGAAGCTATGGTGGGGACACGTCAAATGTAGTAGTTGCCGTCTCAAGGTTGGGTGGACGGGCTGGATACGTGACGAAGATTGGCGATGACGACTTCGGCGCATGCTTACTCGGAATGTGGCGGAGGGAAAACGTGGACACATCCCACGTAGTTATTGAAAAGGGAGGGTTCACTGGTATATACTTCCTCTCTGTGACTGAGGACGGGGAATGGGAGGCCACCTACTTCAGGAAGGATTCAGCCGCAAGTCACTTCACACCAGATGATATTGACCCAGATTACATAAGGAGGGCGAAGATTTTTCATTTTAGTGGAATATCACAAGCGATAAGTGGAAGCTGTAGAGAGGCAGCCTTCAAAGCTGCTCAGATAGCGAGGGATGAAGGCGTGTTAGTCTCGTACGACCCTAATGTGCGTCTCAAACTTTGGCCTTTGGAAACCGCTAAAGAAGTAATTCAGCGAACCCTCAAAATCACCGACATAGCATTGCCCAGCCTTAGGGACGCGAGGCTAATCTTCGGAGACAGGCCAGCGAAGGAAATTGCTGAAAAGATTCTGAGAGCAGGTGTGAAAATTGTGGCGATTAAGATGGGTGCTGAGGGATGTTTGGTGGCAACTAAGGAAAAGACCTTTACGTTTCCCGCATACAAAGTCGAAGTGATAGACACGGCTGGGTCGGGTGACGCCTTCGACGCCGGCATCATAGTGGGTCTACTCGAGGGATGGGAGATCGAAAAGGCCGCGATTTTCGCGAATGCTGCTGCAGCCCTTAAATGCTTAGGGAGGGGAGCTGTTGAACCCCTACCTTGTAGAGAAGCGGTTGAAGCGTTCCTTAAGCAACATAACGTTACGTTAACCTCGCGCTAACGTTGAACACGCAGGGTCAACTTGTTTCAAGGCACCTAAACGGAGGAGTTGCAATTGAGTACTTTAAAGCCGTGGCAAACGTTTGTTACAAGGGTCTGAAGGACTAAAGTTTTGTCAAACCTTGTCCTTTAAATACTCCATCGGATTTATGTATCCCCACTTTTCAAGGGCTCGTGATAGCTCTTTGTGGTCCTTCGCATACTCGGGGGTGGGTACACCCTTCTCTATCGCCTCTGCTGCTTGAATCATAGCCTTGGCACCCGCGGTTACGCCGTCAGGGTGCCCATGAATACCCCCTCCAGCAACCAGAGAAATATTCTGCCCCATAATCGCGACATTGACTTCAACGTTTCCTGGGTGCATGGCGGCGGACGCATTAGGCATGGCGGGCTTAATGTTATACCATTTTTTCGTCAAAACGTCCACGCACTTTTGTTTTTCATGGATGTTCTCCACGAATTTACCAGCCACCGTCCCCATGTGCAGCTGATCGGCTCCACAGAGTCTGCTCAGCTTTGACACAACAAGCTCGCTTAACCCAAACTGTGGAGACCTCGTGTACGCCCCGTGCCCTGCCCTGTGCACATGTAATGGAACCTTACTCGTTGTCGGATCCTCGGCTAACGCACGAATGGAGGAATACATAGCCCATGCGACATCAATCATAAGACACTTCGTTCCAGCTTCCATCGCCTTCTCCGCCATCTCAAGGATCTTGTCAGGGCGTCCGGTTACGTTAACCGCGTACAAAGTTGTTTTTCCGGTCTCCTGTTTCGCCTTATCTAAGGCTTCATATACGGCGTTGGTGCGGTCTGCAAGCCCGCAGTAAGGGGGGTTTATGAGGTCCTCATCGTCCTTGATGAGATCGATGCCGCCTAAGGCTAATTCGTAACAAAGTTGCGCTAAGGTTTTGGGGTCTAACCCAAGGTTTGGCTTGATTATCGATCCTATTATGGGTCTCTTCGACCCAGGAATTCCGGCGGCCTTCCTAAAGCCTTCTGGGCCATGTTGAGGCCCTGGAAAGTCTTTAACGAAGCTTTTCGGAAGCTCTATATCGATTAATTTAACGCCGTCGAGGATGGCCATGTCGAATACGTTTCCCGCGATGCCTGTGATAACGCCCTCAACACTCCCGTAGTAGGGGTCATAATTAAGAACAGGATACGCTATCCTCGAGAAGGCTTCACCGTTCTCCGTTTCCATGACGCTTAACACTTTGGCACCATACTTTTCCCTAAGCTGGAGTGTCTCATACTTTACTCTTGTCCACGTACCGGTCGAGCATTCGATGGCGATTTCCTCGGCCGCTCGGCGAGCACGAACCCCCGCCGGCTTCAAGTAATATGTCCCGACGATGTAGCCCTCCGATGCCTCCTCAGGCATCATATGAGACTCCTCTGTGAACTCCCTTAACGACATTCAAATCTCTCCTTTACTTTCAACTTGATGTTTTGTGAAGCTATATAGGCATTTAAGAATTTCGGCATTACGCTCTAGATTTTAGAAGGAAGGGAAGTATCGAAATTCTGTGTCTATACCATTAAGTGCTCCTCTAAGCCCTCCCAAGCTCCTTCATTTCCACCTTCGGAGGATGAAATACGATTTTCACTCATTGTCTAAGACAGGGTACTTTTTCGGAGATATGGTTCAATTACGCCCAAGGCGTATTCGGGATCCTGAAGGGCTTGTAAGGCATCGCCTTCTTTATACTCCTTTCTTGGCGTACGAATCCGCTTTCCTCGAATAATTGGATACCTTGATAGGGCGTAATGTTCAAACAGCCAGATGGTGCGCCTGAAGGCCTCCCGTAAATCTTCCGCTTCCGTCGCCTTAGCCCGCGAGATCACTTCGCTGGCGAATAAGCCCGAAATGTCGTGCTCATAGATTTGTGTAAGGCCCTCACGGGAGAGGGCGGCCCTCATTATTTTTTCTACACACTGCTGCGCTTCGAATATCACTTTATGGTACCTTTTCTCCCGGAGGTGGCTTTTAGCTGACTCTAGGTCCACCTTGGCTTCTTCAAGGAGTTCCTTAGCCATTTGTAGGGCGAGCCCAGAGGTCATCTTACAAACACCAGCCCCGATTTTTGGTAGATTTTTATTTCACCCTTCTCTAATTGCTTTCTGATTTCCGCTAAGGTTTTCTGGAAATAGCCCTTTGGATCATGGGCTAGAATATAGTTTTGAAAGATTCCTATGAGGAAGGGGTGCTTCATTCGCATCATATACTGGATATCGCTTTTATGGAAGGGGGCGCAGTTAACCTTGTTAACGTATTTCAAGGTTAGTTCCGTGTTAATACCGCGGCAAACTTCCTCCAACAGAGAATAGGGAACCTTATCCTCAGATACGATTATGATGTCAACGTCGCTGTCTCCAAGGGCGCGGCCATCCACTTGGGAGCCGAAGATTACGACCGATAAAAGTTGGGCTTCCAGCTTTTCAAGAAACATTTTCACCGTGTCTGCTGAAAGGCTCCGAAGGTCCAAGGCTTCAGCCATGCTCATTCATCCACATCTATCCATAAGAAGGAGTTGTTTAAATTCTTAACTCACGCTTTTTTATGTTAACTATATCCTCTCATTTGCGTTTCCTGAAGAGTTTGGCATCTTTTCCGCTGCAAAAACCGCAAAACAAGGGTAGTGGGAAAGCCCTTCATCTTCCCTGCGAGAACGCGGGCCGATCCCACTCACTTTTGGATATCGGTTATTGAGTTATGGTGGATAGCCGAGTTCTTCAAATGTATACAGCAATTCGACCTTTGACAACGGAATTTTCGGATGGGGGCCATACTTTTTCGTGTATGTTCTAAAGGCTTCCACTACTTTATCGAAGCTTGTTGTCTCAACAAGCAACACAGCATTCCACTCGCTTGATGGCATGAAAACACCCCTAAAGTTAACGCCTTTTATTCCATCACATATGCTCTTCGTCCTTCCAATGTATTCCTTAAATTCTTCAGGTGTCCCAACCCAATTGTTGTAGTATAGAACCAACAAGGACTTTCACCTCCTTTCACTTTATCGACAAACTGTTACTGTCGATGCTATAATATAAAACTTTTGCAAAGTACACCGCCTTCATGGCACCAACGCGACCGAATCGCCGATCGGCATAAAATCGTTAAAATTCTTAACTCAAACCACAAATTTTATACTAGAATTAAGCGTCTATCTTGGTTGGTGGTTTCACTTGCCTTATGATGTTGAGGTTAGGGTTAAGAGCGTAAAGGGAACCTGTGGCTTCGGCCACAGGGTTGGCGACAGGATATACTTTGACGGAAAAGCCATAAAGGGCGATGTCTGCTATAGCGCCCTGATGGTGCTGCTTCCCAAGGTCTATTCCATGAGGTACGGCGCGGAATTTCCGTGGGCTGAAGATAAGGATGCCATAAGCAACGCCTGTCCAGACCCCGAGAGCCCAGTTGTCTTTGAGATTAGAAGAATCAGAAAGTGACCAAACGTTTTTTATGCCTTTATGCCGATTGCTCACCTGGGACACTTGAAGGCTATGTTTATTTAAGGGCGAAACCTAGTTTATGGTTGGAGAGCGGTTATGGTTCTGGAGAACCTGGGGTCTTCCCTCTACGAGGCTCTGCGGAAGGTTTTTCGAGCCTCCATAGTGGATGAGGCCACGGTTAAGGAGCTGGTTCGGGACCTCCAGCGGGCCCTCCTCCAGGCAGACGTTAACGTGAAACTCGTCCTAGAAATTTCGAAGAACATTGAGGAAAGGGCGCTGAAAGAGAAGGTTCCTCCTGGGATTTCTAGGCGTGAACACGTGATAAAGGTGGTTTATGAAGAGCTAACCCGATTTTTAGGGGAAAAACCCGTAACGTTAAAGATAGAGGCAGGTAAAAGGAATGTCTTTATGCTGGTGGGGATTCAGGGCAGCGGTAAGACCACCACCTCCGTGAAGATGGCCCGATACTTCCAAAAGAGGGGACTAAAGACGGCGCTGATCTGCACTGACACCTTTAGGCCTGGGGCCTACGCCCAGTTGCAGCAGTTGGCCAGCCAAGTAAAGGTTCCCCTTTACGGAAATCCCAAGGAGAAGGACTCTAAAAAAATAGCCTTGGAGGGATTGAAGCAGTTTGAGGGCTACGATGTGGTTATAATTGATACGGCAGGGCGCCATAAGGATGAGAAGGGCCTGATCGAGGAAATGAAGACCCTAGAGAAGGCGATTAAACCCGACAAGGTAATTCTAGTCATTGACGGAACCATCGGTCAACAGGCGGCAACCCAGGCCAAAGCCTTCCATGACGCTACGCCCATAGGCTCCGTCTTTGTCGCAAAGCTTGACGGTTCTGCGCGGGGAGGAGGAGCCTTGTCAGCCGTGGCAGCCATTGGGGCGCCCATAAACTTCATCGGCACGGGGGAGAAAATTGATGACGTAGAATCCTTCAATCCCCCCCGTTTTGTTGGCCGACTCTTGGGCATGGGAGACTTGGAAAGCCTCATCGAAAAGGTGCGGGAGGCAGAGGTGAAGGTGCCCGAAAAGAAGGCGCGGGAAATCCTGAGCGGGAGGTTCACTCTATCAGATATGTATGAGCAGTTTGAAGCCATGAAAAGCTTGGGGCCCTTTAAGCGCGTTTTAACCATGCTCCCAGGCGTCGGCTACAACATACCAGACGATGTGATGGATATAGCCGAGAACCGCCTAAAAAGTTGGCGAGTGATCATCCAGTCCATGACACCTGAAGAGAGGGAAGACCCGAAGATTTTCGGCTCATCTAGGATAAAGCGGGTGGCCCGAGGGTCAGGCACCAACGAAAAGGAGGTGAAGGAGCTCCTTAATACTTACTCCATGATGAGAAAAATGATGAAAACCTTCAGGAGGAAGGGCCTCCCCTTCTTAGGAAGGAAGATCCAGATGAAATAACCCTTTTCAGGTGATGGGCGGAAAATCCCTTATGGAAATCCTAGAAAAGGCCCAAAAAATGCTTGAGAGGTACCCCTTATGCGATCATTGTTTAGGGAGGCAGTTCGCCCTCCTGGGCTATGAACTGGACAACCAAAAGCGCGGTGAGGCCCTTAAGGTTCTCTTAACCATGATGGTCCACGAGTTAACGTTTCTGGAGAAAAAGAAGGGCCTCTCCCTCCTCAAAACCATGGCTATAAATGGAGCCTCCGAAATAGCTGCGGGGCTCCTAAGAAAAATGGGGAAACGGGTGGGAGAAAAACGGGAGTGTTGTCTCTGTGGTGGACGGTTTAAGGCCTTACCCGAATTAGTAGGGAAGGTTACCGAAAGCCTTGAGGGTTATGAATATACTACATTTCTCATAGGCATAAACCTTCCCATCGAAGTAGAGGAGCGGGAGGACGAATTCAAGGCCGAATTTGAGGTTGAATACGGCGAAAGCATCCGGAACGAGTTCAGCCGCGAGATTGGAAAGAGAGTTTCTGCGATGGTTGAAAAGGAGGTGGACTATAGAACGCCGGACATGGCGGTTCTCGTTAACCCCTTTACGGGGCAGGTTACGCCTCAGGCAAACCCTCTTTACATTGCAGGAAGATACAGAAAGTTGGTTCGGGGCATTCCCCAATCCAAGTGGCTCTGCAGGGAATGCAACGGAAAGGGATGTCCTAGATGTAATTGGACGGGAAAGATGTATCCCGAATCCGTTGAGGAAATCATCGCCGCACCCGTGCTGAAGGAAACTGGGGGAGAAGACGCCTCTTTTCACGCCGCTGGGAGAGAAGACATTGACGCCCGCATGCTCGGGCACGGAAGGCCCTTCGTCATGGGGATAAAGAAGCCCAGAAAACGGTTTATAGATTTGAAGGCTCTCAAAAAAGCCGTTAACAATGAAGCCCAGGAAAAGGTTCGTGTTCTGAATCTCCGTTTCGCCGATAAGGAGACGGTTAGAAAAATGAAGAAACAAGAAGCGGCTGAGAAGGCTTATAAAGTTGTGGTCGAATTTGATCGGAACGTTTCTGACGAGGAGATAACGCTTTTAGAAAAAACTTTTTCGGGTGCAGTAATTCGTCAACAAACACCCCTACGGGTTTTGCACCGAAGATCAGACCGGCTTCGAGAGAAGCACATATATGAGACGAAAACAAAGAGGTTGGCGTCAAACCGCATAGAAATGAGGATCAGATGCCAAGGGGGACTTTACATCAAAGAATTAGTAACAGGTGACGAAGGTAGAACCGAACCCAGCGTCGCTGGTGTTATTAGCGCTAAGGTTAAACCTTTGGAATTGGATGTTTTAGGCGTAATCATGTAGGAGGGTCTGTAAATGCCGAAATCAAAGGGCTATCGTTCAGGAACCCGCTCCCTGTTGAGGAGAAAACCTAAAGAACGGGGCAAAACGGGGCTCAGCAAAATCCTTCACGAGTATAAGCCGGGAGAAAAGGCAGTGGTTAAGATTGATCCCAGCGTCCATAAGGGTATGCCCCACCGAAGGTATCAGGGCAAGATTGGGGTAATAGTTAACAGACGAGGAAGGTCCTACGTGGTGGAGGTCACCCAGGGAGACGCGATAAAAGAGATAATTATAAGACCTGAACACTTGGAACCCTACGCGGAGGTATAGGATGCCTAAAAAAGTGTTAAAGGAGCGCATAGTAACCCTACCCCAGGTAAGTGAGACACTGAAATCCATTGGCGAGGAAAACCTTGACCAGTTTCAGCGAAGATCCCTAGACTACGCAGCGAAATTCTCCAAGGCTGACGCCGGTGCGATAGAAGAATTTTTGAAAAAGCTCACCGAAGAATTCGGATTAGAAGAGGAGGAAGCCGTCCAAATAGTTAACTGCATGCCAGAAAGTATAGAAGAGATACGAACCTTCTTGGCCGGTGGACGCCGAATAATCGAAACCAGTAAGCTTGAGGGAATCCTAGACCTCCTGAATAAATATAGAAAACGAGAATAATGCCACTTATACACACGCTAGAATTAATTTCCTCCTTTCAATCCGCGGAAGGAAGATTTTTATTTCACCGCTATTTAGTTGACACTTCACGGTGAGTTAGCGTAAAGTCTAAGACAAGAAAATAAGGGTTCAGCCTTCAGCAATGGTAGGCGATTGAAATGAGCGCCCAGTGGCACGCCATGGAAATCGAAGACGCTCTATATAGACTGCAGAGTGACCGAAGGGGCTTAAGCGAAGAAGAAGCCAAACGCCGACTCAGAGAAATTGGACCCAACGAGCTAGCAGAGCGGAAGAAAATAACACCCCTGCAGATACTTCTTGGCCAATTTAAGGACATCTTTGTGATAATGCTACTGGCCGCCATCCTCATCTCCGTTTTAGTGGAAGAAACCGTGGATGCATTAACCATATTCGTTATCGTTGTCCTCAACGCTGTGGTGGGTTTCGTTCAAGAATACCGATCAGAAAAGGCCATGGAAGCCATGAAAAAGTTGACAGCTCCTCAGGCGCGATTGATGCGGGAGGGAAAAGGGTCGATAAAACCAGCAAAGGAGGTGGTGCCCGGAGATGTCGCCCTCTTAGAATCGGGGGACCGAGTTCCCGCCGACGGGCGGCTGCTGGAAGCCATAGACCTAAAGATGGACGAGGCCGTATTAACGGGTGAATCTGCGCCAGTGGAGAAAGAAATCGGAATTTTAAAAGAGGAGACGCTGGTATCCGACAGAAAAAACATGGTTTTCATGGCCACCCATGTCACCTACGGCCGAGGAAAGATGGTTGTAACAGCCACGGGCATGAACACGGAATTCGGGAAGATCGCTGAGATGGTGCAGGCCGCTGAAGAGGAGGAGCCTCCCCTCAAACATAAGCTGGATGTTTTCGCCAAAAAACTGGCCATGTTGGTCACGTTGGTCAGTGGGACAATACTCCTTCTCGAAGGAGTTAGAGGCGCCTTAATTGAAGCATTCATGACCGCTATTGCACTGGCCGTGTCCGCGGTTCCAGAGGGGTTGCCCGCCATAGTGACTGTGACCCTAGCCTTGGGCGCAAGGAAATTGACAAGACGCAACGCAATCATCAGAAGACTCTCCTCCGTGGAGACCCTCGGCTCCACCACCGTCATCTGCTCAGACAAAACGGGTACCCTAACCAAGGGCGAGATGACCGTGCGTAAAATCTACCTAAACGGTGACATCATCGAAGTAACCGGAGTCGGCTACGAGCCCAAGGGTGAGTTTTATCGGAACAGAGCGTATCTCAACCCGAAGGATGAAGCAGATCTCTCCCTTCTATTAAGGATTGGTGCGCTTTGCAACAACGCTCGCTTAGAGAAAACCGAGGATGGATGGCGCATCCTGGGTGACCCCACCGAAGGAGCTCTAATCGTGGCCTCGGCTAAGATGGGTATGTGGGAGGAGGTTGAGAAGTTCTATCCCCGATTAGATGAGGTACCCTTCAGCTCTGAACGAAAACTCATGACCACCGTCCACTTAACGCCGGATGGAGAAAAACATGCATATGTTAAGGGCGCCCCCGAAATTGTGTTGGATCAGTGCACCTACTTTCTGCAAGATGGCAGAACTGAAAAGCTCACTGAAATGAAGAAAGAAAAGATTCTGAAAGCCAACATGGAGATGGCCAGCGAAGCCCTGCGTGTGTTGGGCATGGCCTATAAAGAGCTGCCTAAAGGGTTAGACAACTCTACCGAGGAGAGCATGGAGAGGGATCTTGTCTTTGTAGGTCTAGTGGGGATGATCGACCCGCCTAGGGAAGAAGCCATTGAAGCCGTCCG
>Ga0315314_1003379_pt1 | contig 12510 bp, 9 predicted proteins | sample TDP9_MG_FD_203631 | JGI IMG/M metagenome (GOLD analysis project Ga0315314, IMG submission 203631) | Freshwater sediment microbial communities from Lake Towuti, South Sulawesi, Indonesia - TDP9 | ecosystem: Environmental > Aquatic > Freshwater > Lake > Sediment | place: Indonesia: South Sulawesi...
AGCCCATAAGCCTATGTCAGTGGTAAGAACAGAGAATTTGACGAAGGAATTCAAGGGGAATTCCATAATATGTCGGCACCACGTTAAGGCGCTTGATAGCTTGAATTTGCAGATAGAGAATGGGGAAATATTCGGCTATCTGGGGCCCAATGGCGCAGGGAAAACGACGACATTTAAGTTGCTCCTTGGGTTGATCTTCCCTACTTCTGGTACAGCTTGGGTTTTGGGAAAGCATATTAGAGAGGTCAAATTCAAGAAGGAAGTTGGGTTCCTCCCGGAGCAACCTTACTTTTATGACTATTTAACTGGTGAAGAGTTTCTCGACTTTTATGCTCAGCTTTTCCGATTTGATAAGAAAACAAGAAAGCAAAAAGTGCGCAAACTCTTGGAGATGGTGGATCTGGAGAGTGCTGGGTCGCTCCAGCTTAGAAAGTACTCTAGGGGAATGCTTCAGAGGATCGGGATAGCCCAGGCCTTGATTAATGACCCTGAACTTGTGATCCTGGATGAGCCGCTGACCGGACTTGACCCCCTCGGTAGAAAAGAGGTTCGAGATATTATTTTTAATCTCAAGAGTGAGGGTCGAACGGTTGTTTTCAGTTCGCACGTTCTGTCAGATGTGGAGGCGATATGTGACAGGATTGGCATTCTGATGCAGGGGAAGCTTCAATGTGTGGAACGCCTGGACGAGCTTCTCAATCTTGAAGTGGAGTCTGTGGAAATGACTGTATCTGGATTAAATGAGGTCGGCAAAGAGGCTATTCAATCTCTCGGCGGTCAGATAATGCACGATGGGAATAAGACTGTGATCGCGGTTCATGAGGTCAATTCTCCTAAAGGGGAAGAGGCGATCCCTGGGATCTTGTCGGCTGCAAGGGAATCCGGTGCCAAATTAGTTTCCATGATGTCACGAACCCAATCTCTGGAAGATCTCTTTGTAAGGTTAAACCCCCGCGTATGCGGGGGGTTGCAGGAGCATTCTCCCACGCTGATTGCTGAAAACTGTAAACTGAAAACTGATTATGGTTATAAGGACGATTGCTATAAACGCATTTAAGGAAGCTATAAGAGATAAGATCCTTTACAATTTGCTTATCTTTACGCTGATTGTGATCGCAGCATCTGTGCTTCTTGGCAGGCTTACTATCGGTCAGGATCAGCGAGTTATTAAGGACGTAGGATTGGCTGCTATGTCTCTATTTGGTGTGCTTATTGCCACTTTTGTGGGGACCAGTTTGGTTCATAAGGAGATCGGCAAGAAAACCATATATACCATAATTTCCAAGCCGATCCACAGATATGAATTCATATTAGGTAAGTATTGCGGCTTGCTGCTGACCATATTCGTCAATCTGGTCATTATGACTGTTGTATTACTTTTGGTACTTATGTTGCATAGTTTGCTGTTTTCTCATCAGCTTGTATCAGGTCCCGAACCAATAGGTTATGTATCGCTGCTGAAGGCCATTGCACTGATATTCCTCGAGTTGATGCTCATTACTTCCGTTGCTATCTTGTTTAGTACTATCTCCAGCGGTAGCTCCAGTTTGAGTGTTTTTTTTACACTCGCTGTCTACGTTATCGGACACCTTACGGTGGATCTCAAGGAACTGGGCGCAGCTTCAAAAAGCAGTTTGATAAAGGGATTGTCCTCTTTTTGCTACTATATACTGCCCAATCTGGACAATTTCAACATAAGAGCTGAGATGGTGAGGGATCTAAGTGTGAGTGGCAGATTTATATCCTATGCTATCGTCTATGGCATGCTCTATATGGCTGCTGTTTTGCTAATATCAATCTTATCCATGGAAAGGAAGGAATTTGCCTGATGAAAGGACGAAACCCAAGACTCAAGACTCAAGACTCAAGACTTAAGACTCAAGATTCAAGATTCAGTTTGCGGAAGCCTTCTGTCTTGTGTCTTGTGTCTTGTGTCTTGTGTCTGGTCATTATCGGGGTTGCTTTTATGCAGGGACAACTTGACCGGATAAAACCGTCGAGGGAACGGTTAGAGGAGAAGCTCATTTATATTCCCACCGGCCGGTTCCTCAGGACGGCGGCATTGGGATTTGATGCGGTTCTGGCCGATCTACTGTGGACGCGTGCAGTAGTATATTTCGGTGGGCACTTCCTTACGGATAGGGATTATCGTTGGCTGTATTCTTTACTGGACGCTACCACCACACTAGACCCAAAGAACATTCTCGCATACAGGTTCGGCGGGAGTTTGCTGGCATTGGAGGAGAACGATGTGGAGAAGAGCATCGCGATTCTGAAAAAGGGGATCCGGAACAACCCTGATGAAGATTGGAGACTCTATTTTCTGCTTGGATTCAACTATTTTTACTTTCTGGAGGACTATGCTGAAGCGGCAGAATATCTAGAGAAAGCGTCGAGGATGCCAGATCACCCCAAGTATTTGCCAAAACTTGCTGCGAAAATGTACGCTAAGGCTGAAAAGATAGATACAGCTATAGAGTTCCTAGAGGAAATGTATCAGCAGCACGACGATCAAAATGTCAAAGCGGCTATAGCAGAGCGAATAACTATCTTGGTTGCTAAGAAGCAGACGCGCTCCCTGGAACATGCAGCAGAGAAATACAAAGAGACTTATGGCAAATATCCCAGCGACCTGAAGTTGCTTACTCGTGCGGGATTGATCAAGGAACTGCCTGTGTATCCGGGTGGGCAATATGTAATTGATCCAGATACCGGTAGAGTGGACTGGGTGTCTGAATCAAGTCCACAATGGCCTTAAATCAGTGATCAGTAATCAGTGATCAGTAATCAGTGATCAGTAATGGGTAACTGATCACTGATTACCGACGGAGTTAAAGATGATGTTTAGTGTACGGAGAAATTCTTCATTAGGAGTAGATATAGGCTCCAGTTGTATAAAAGCTGTGGAACTGGAATATGGCTCTAAGGGGCCGGTCATACTCAACGCGGGGGTAACCGAGCCGTTAGCGGAGAATTCTGTCGAGGCGGCCAGTGCTGCTTTAGCCCAACTGATAGACCAGAGAAAATTCCGCTCTAAAAGAGCTATCGCGGTTGTGCAGACCGCATCTGAGGGCTCTGCCACAGTGCGGCGGATATTTATGGAACATGTAGCTGCTGATATTAAGCCAGCAGAACTCAAGGAACGTGTCAAATGGGAGATAGTAACGCGGGATTATATTCCTTTCCCTGCTGAAGAAGCTATTATAGATTGCCAAGTTCTTGAGGAAGGTACACAGGAGAATATTCCCGGTCTCTGGGTATTTATGGTCGCTGTACGTAAGGAGCTTGTCATAGATCGTGTAAACATACTACGAGCTGCCGGTTTAGTGCCCGTTGCCATAGAAGTTGATTTTTCTGCTATTCTAGGTCTTCTCAGCTATATGGGTTCGTTTCCAGATGATGAGGATGTGGCTGTGATCGACATCGGGGCCACTAATACTTCCATCGGGATCATATACCGTCGCCAATTGGTTTTTTACAGAGACATATCCGTTGCGGGTAATCATATCACGTCCCAGATAGAGCGCCGGCTCAGGATTAAAAGGCAAGAAGCTGAGGACTATAAGCTTACAGAAGACCTCTTCGAGAAAGTCTCCAATGGAACTGGTGAAATCTGGCGCGCTGCTTCGCCTATTGAATCCGTAATAGAGGAGCGGCAAGGACTATATCCACAGATTCGTGAGTGTTTCCGCTACTATGAAGGCGATGTTCCCAATGCTAGATTATCTAAAGTGTTCTTCTCTGGAGGTGCCAGTCAGTTGCATAACCTTGACGACTTTCTTTCCCAGCGACTGGCTATACCTGTTGAGAAGGTCCATTTCCTGGATCATATCCCGGTTGTCCATAACGACGGCACAAGTGAGATATTAGAAGGAAATGAACCTATGTTCGCTGCAGCCGTTGGACTGGCTCTTAAGCCATTCAGGGCAAAGCAGTAATCAGTGATCAGTGATGAGTGATCAGTGATCAGTTGACCGATCACTGGTTACTGATCACTGATTACTGTAAAAAGGGGTCTGCGACTATGATAGATATCAATCTGCTTCCACCTGAGTATGCACCTAAGAAGATGATCAGCTTGGGTGGTCTTGCCATTATCAGTATTTTTCTCTTCGTAAGCCTATCTTTGCTTCTGTCCTCATTCAAATTGCTGGCCGAGCTACAGGATTACTCCGGGAGAGTGGAGTACCATGACCAGCAGATTAAACACTACGCGGATCAAGTCAAAGACATTCGTGAACTCAAGAAAAAGGTGGAATTGCTGAAAGCTCGGTTGTCTTTAGTAAAAGAATTGCTTGAGGAAAAGGCCACCTGGAGTGACAAGCTGGTCGAGCTCTGCCAGAGTCTACCGCAGGATGGTATCTGGATAGATGGGCTGAATATTGACCGTCAGGAAATTCAACAGAAGTCGGGCACAGAGAAGTCCGAAGGCTCAGAAACTGGATATCTCTTAGTTGAAATACTGGGAAGTGTTGTCTCGGTTGATAAAGTGAGCCAATTTGTGGCAAACCTGGAGGAGTCCGAAACCTTTGGCAATGTCGTTTTCGATTCCGCAACCAGCAGTCCAGCGGGATTTGGTGCGGATCCACTAAGTGCTGGATTAATATCCTTCAGACTTACAGTGGAAATTGTGAACTTGTAGGAGGATTTAAGATTTTTGATTTTTGATTTGCGATTTTGAAATCAAAAATCGAAAATCGAAAATGTTATTATGGCTTCTGAAGATGTCAAAAGGTTATTTGTTCTCATAAGCTTCTTTCTGTTTGTCTTTCTCGCTTTCTTTTTCTTGTTCTGGCAACCCAAACTTAGTGATGTAAGAAGATATCAGAGAGAACTTAGGGATAAGCAGGCTGAGCTGATCCAATTGGAGCGAGATGCATCAGATTGGCCTGATACGGTCACGCGGGAGATGCTGGAGCAATATGAGGAGAAACTGGAGCGGCTCTGGAGCTTGATCCCTTCTGAAGAGGAGATAGCGGTTCTCCTTGATGAAATTCAGACGCACGCTAGAGCTGCTGATCTGGAGATTCTCTCCTTGACCAGGAGTGTACGGGCGGATTCGCAACTTGCCTCTACAAAAAGTGCTTCTGGAAACGACAAGCCCAAAACAGAAAGTGAGCCTTCCAAATATGTCAGAGTACCCTACAAAATATCCCTCGGCGGCGGGTACTCCGGAGTAGTCCGGTTCTTGCGAAGATTAGAGGATTCCGAGAGACTTGTTAGCGTTATCGGCATGAAGATGCGCGCTGGACAAGGGAAGTATCCCGTAGATGCCGAGATTCAGTTTAACATATTCTATTCTAAAGTGGGGGTGGAAACGGGATGAAGAACAGTGCTATCTCTATCATCCTATCGGTTTTTTTGGTTATGACAGTACTTTTCTGGTTCCAGGTGTTGAGAATTAGAGATATACCTCCTGCGAAGCAAGTTGCCACTCCTGGGCTTACCGGGGCGCAGACGGAGGCTTTCATCAAGCTTGCTGAGGAACTATTGATTGATTATAAAGAACCTCTACAGGACATGCAGAGAAGCGATCCGTTCGTTAGATGGAAGCCCAGTAGTGCCCCTGAGGTGGAAGTGGAATTGGAAACGCCTGATAAGTTTATATTGTCATCCGTGATTTACAGCGATCTGCACGCCCTTGCGGTGGTAAATGGTAGCATACTAGCAGAAGGCGATATAATACCCGGATACAAGTTTATGATCGAGGATATTAAATCCGGCAAAGTGGAAATTAGCAATGGCAAAAAGAGATATACTCTGGAGATAGCCCCAGAGTCTGTTGGAGGTAAATAGTGAGGGATCAGGGGTCAGGGATCAGTCGCTAGTCAATAGTGACTAGCGACTGATCCCTGATGACTATTCCCTCTGAGGGATATAGGCATTTTCGATTTTTGATTTTTGATTTTTGATTTCAATCGAAAATCGCAAATCAAAAATCCAAAATCTAAAATACACTTCGGGAGGATGTAACTTACCATGGCACGCCTGTATTCAGATCGTTCAAGTCGTTTAAGCCGTTTAAGTCGTTTAACGATTTTAACGATTTTCGTCTTATTTTCTATGCTTTTTGCTTCTTACTTATACTGTGATACTCCAGCCCTAGGGAATAGGGATCAGTCAATAGAGAATAGGACAGAATCCCCGATCCCTAATGACTATTCCCTAACCCCTGGTGATAGGCCAGCTATTGTGTCCACAGTAAAACCTATTTATCTCCCAAAAACTACAAAACTGGAGATAGTATCTGATAGGCCGCTCAACATAAAGCAAGTGAAGCTATCCAAAAGCGGCGTTTTGCAAATAGAGATGTTCAATGCAAGGACCTCCCTACCTGATTCTATATCCATTGATAAGGGTATACTCCGCAGTATCGCGTTCGAAGTGGAGGAAGATAGCCGTATAGCAGGGATGTCTGTTCTACGGATGTATATAAACTTGACAAAACCGATCATTTATGAAGTGGAAGGTACGGATCAGGGACTAATGGTGGTGTTCCAGAACCCTTTGCTGGAACAGCTTATCTCCCTCAATATCAATAATGAGACTCTTAGTACAGTATTACTGCTGTTATTTATGCAATATGGAGCCAACATTATTGCGGGGAGCGATATCTCAGGGAAAGTCACAGCACATTTGGTGGATGTACCACTCAAGGCAGCACTGGATGAGATACTGGGAGCCGAAGGGTACGGTTATGTAGAGGAGGATGGATTGATTCGTGTGCTCACAGCCGAGCAGTTGGAGGCGAAAAAAGCCGCTGAAGATGCCAGCAAGACACCCACACTCCCGGAGGTTCCTTCGGAGACTGAATCAAAGCTTTTCCAGTTGAAGTTCGCTAGTGTCGCAGATATGCAGCAGATAATACAGAAGCTGGCTGAACCCGAAAGTACTATACTGGCTGACCAGCGAACCAATTCTGTGATTGTTATCTCGTCATCGGAAGATATCCAAAAGGTCGAGCAAGTCATCAGTCAATTGGATATAGAATCTGTAACACCAGTAGGGCAGGCAAAAAGAGAGCCTCAGCCTGACGAGGAAGCCCTGCGAGCCTCGCGAATTGTCAAGCGAGTTTTCAAATTGAACTATATAGACCCTAATGAGGCCAAAGCCATTCTGGACCCGCTTCTGAGCGATGAGGGAACTATAGAAGTCGTCGAGGAGAAGGAGAAAACAAAAACGACGGGCGCTGGTGGGGCAGGCGGAGGTATGACTGGCGGAGCCGGAGCCACGGGTATGGGCGGCGGGGCGGCCGGCGCAGGAATGCAGCTTGGCGAAGGCGTAGGTCAGGGCGGATACATAGTGGTTTCTGACAGGGAAGAAATTGTCAGCGAAATTGGGGAAGAAATAGCTAGACTTGATAAACCCGTCCCACAGGTGGAGATCGAGGCTTACATTGTGGAGGGCATGTTGCAAGACGATAACGATTTGGGGATTGACTGGACAGTTGTTAGTAAAGATGAAGATATGGAATTGTCTTTTTCACGCGATGGCGGCGCTATTCTCACCAAAGGGATTATTACAGCAGAGAAGTTCGTCGGTATCCTGAATGCCTTGTCCACCAGATCCGACCTGAGAGTCTTATCTAATCCCAGGATTACCACACTAGAAGATCAAATAGCCACGTTCCACAGCGGCGATAGAGTTCCTTATAGCAAAATAGTTATACAGCAAGGTATTGAGCAAGTAGAAACCGTTTTCGAGGATGTAGGTATTGTGCTTGCGGTAACACCCCAAGTAAAAGAGAACGATATGATCAGCTTATTGCTTGCCACATCCGTGAGCAGCGAAGCTGGATTCACACCGGCGGGCCAGCCTCGCATATCTACCAGGAATACTCAGAGTCAGGTGCTGGTCAAGAGCGGGGATACTGTCGCCATCGCCGGGCTTATCTCGGAGAGAAGCAGCATAGCGGTCTCCAAAGTACCAATTATAGGAGATATTCCCCTTATTGGGAGAGTGTTTTCCACAGAGCGCGAGATGAAACAAAGAAGCGAAGTTACGGTATTTATCACTCCCAGGATCGTAGCCAATGATGACTTGTCACTAGTCAAAGGAAGTCAATAGTCATCAGTCGATAGTCAATAGTCAATAGTCAATAGTCAATAGTCGATAGTCAATAGTCAATAGTCAACAGTGACTGGCGACTAGCGACTAGAAGGAACGATGGATATGCTAGAACGTTTCACGTTTCACGTTTCACGTTTAATGATCGTTAAAATCGTTAAAGTCGTTACACGTGAAACGATTTCAACGGTTTTAACGATTTTGACAGTTTTAACGATTTTAACGGTTTCAATGCCCCTATCCGCCCAGATCCTCAATGTGCAGGTTTTGTGGAATCCTGAGGATGAACCCCTGAATATTGGGGATGTAATGCATTTCAAAGTTACTACTGATGGCCCAGGCAGCGTTGTTGTAGACATCAGCACTGTTCATCAAAGCATTCAATTATACGACGACGGGACCAACGGTGACGCGATAGCCGGCGATCATGTCCATGAATTGGACTACACCATCTTTGAAGGAGATACTGTAGAGGAAGGGCCAATTCTCGCCCATTTTGTGGCTCCTGATGGTAAAGAAGCCCGGACTCATGCAGAGGATAATATTACGCCGCGCGTTACCATTGATGGCACTCGTCCCGTTATTACTAATGATGGCGTCTCGCCCGATCCCTTTAACCCTCATAACCAGGTTGCATACATAAGATATATCTTAACAGAAAACGCCTCCGTATCCATTAGCATCTATGGAGATCAGGGTCAACTGGTGAGAAAACTAGGAACGCCCTCTGGCAGACCAGGGGAGAATCACACTACCTGGGATGGTGCGGATGATGTGGGGAATACAATGCCCGATGGAATATACACCTACCACATAGCAGCAAGGGATAGAGCCGGCAACGATGCTATACCTACCAGAGGCGGTTGTGTTTTGAGTACCGTGTATATGGAGATTGATAACTCTCTCATTGCACCCAACCCTTTTTCCCCCGACGGCGATGGCGTGGACGACATAGCGTGGATCACCTTTGATATTAAACTTATCGCCTCGGAGGAACAGTTGGCTGCCCTGGGATTTGGCTTTGAGAACCTCATGACCGCATCCACCGAGGATGATGACATTATTTCGCCATTTGCCGTCATCGGGATCTCTGTATTCGATTCCTCCGGCGGGTCAAAAAAAGTCTTTTCACACGATCTATCGCCGCAGGCCGATAGCGACTTCGCGCCCAACGGCTGGCCCAACGGAAAGATGCCACCGGATGTTCCCCCGGGTTCTGGCAACATTCTGGGAGTACCTGGCGGATTCACCGATTTCTCTGATGAGATAAAGGCAAATGACTGGGATACACTGATACCACTCCATGGCCCCTTCCAATCCCAAGAGGGATCATACTATGCCGCTTCTTTCTCCATTGGATGGGACGCCGCAGGTACACCAGATGGCACGTATCTGGTCGGTATTGAGTGTGAGTTGGTTGGACGGACATGGGAATTTGCGGATTACATGAAGTCAGAATCGGGCATGATCTTGGGTGAGAAATGGCATGCCGTTCCTGCCAGACATCACGGCATCACTGCTTTTCCAAGAAGAAAGTCTGTCATCATTGACAGAAGAGAAGTGATCGCTGTGGATGATGACCCGCCTATTGTTACTTCTACTAATCCAAGCGGCGGTTCGGTCATCGACCCCACAAGGGAGCGGATCAAAGAGATCGTAGTCATTCTGGATGACGGCGCTGGCGGATCCGGCGTGGATCCCATCAAAACATCCGTTTCTCTTCTGGATCCCTTGGGGAATAAGCTGGGCGGACAGCATGTCCCATTCGGGATCAACTCCGTCAAACTGGTATTGGAGTCCGAACTGGCTGTTAGTGGTAAATATACAATTGAAGTGATCTCCGTTGACAAAAGAGGAAATAAGGCTAAAGAGCCCACAGTTAAGGCATTTATTATTGAGGATACAAGCGCGCCGATCGTTGTTCCCAATACAGTCCAGCCCAGACCCACAGACTTTGATGACGAAGGTAACCCTATCGATCCGTACACCCAACCTATCGAGGAGATCAGCGTTGTTCTTACGGATGGACTCACAGGGTCGGGTGTGGACCTTGATAACTCCACTATCTACCTCAGGGACTCCTCTGATAAGACTGTAGAGGGCGAGTTAACTATTGATGAGGAAAACACAAAGCTAGTATATACATTTAAAGAACCGGTTGCAGCTTCAGATACATATACAATAGTCGTCATTGCCACCGATTACGCGGGCGCGAAAGGTATATATACTTACCGGTTTGTCCTCGATATGGCAGAGAATATCGCTGTCCGGTATGCGGGGAGAACTTACCTGATGATATACACTTCGACCATCGCGCTCACACCGAAGGAGGCCGATCTATCCGACATCACTGTTGAAGAGACGGACGCCTTCCCAGCCATCGTCTCTGAGCTTGTTCCTCTTAATCTTGCGATCAAGTTCGATCCCTATGATATCGAGTTATCACAGGATGCCGACCTCACTCTATACTATGATGATACCCGACTGCCTCTGGGGATCGCGGAAACGGAGCTTTCCATATACGCATTCAAGTCCCAAGCGAAGGATTGGGTACAGTTGCCTAATGTCGTCTTATCAGAGGAGGATAACCAGTTGACGGCCAAGATTAATTACATAGATCAATACTATATAATCGCTTACACAAGCCCCATAGCCCCGTCGCTTGTGGAAGAGGTCTCATTAAACCCGCCTAAATACTTCAATCCTGATAGAGAGTTGCTCACTTTCACCTTCGGCAACGATACAACTGATTATCAGGTTTTTGTCTACAATGTCGCCGGCGATAGAATAGTCGCCATCAAAGAGGAAGGAAGACCAGATAGATCCCTGGGATGGGATGGCAGGAACGAAGATAACGAGATCGTCAGAAATGGTATTTTTATATGCAGTATTTCATACACCATAGATGGTCAGAGAAAATCACTAAACAGACTCATAGCAGTTATAAGATGAGTCGATTAAATCGTTGAAATCGTTCAAACCGTTCAAATCGCTACACGTTAAACGACTTTAACGATTTTAACGACTTCGACGATTAACGGAGAGATAATGATGGAATTTTTGAAACATTTTCGATTTTTGATTTTTGATTTTCGATTTCCAAGCCTTTGGAAAAGGCTTGGAAGCTTTTTTTCAAAAAGCCTGCAATCGAAAATCGCAAATCTAAAATCAAAAATACTTGCGTCTTGTGTCTTGCTTCTCACGTTATGCCTATTTACCGAGATCCCCGCGTACGCGGGGGATTCCTCCATAAGGGGCGCTTTCTCGTTCTCAGGGTTCGCCACGGGGATCGGCACACGAGCCATGGGGATGAACGGTGCTTTCGCTGCCGTTTCCGATGATTCATCGTCTGCATATTGGAATCCTGCAGGGCTTACGTCTAGCTGGTACAAGGAATTGTCTTTTACCCGTGCAGACCTGTATGATCTGGATCTCATTACCAGCAACACCTTGAATATCTCCGCCCCAGAGACCAGAGGCGGTGCTATGTCCTTTGGCTGGACTCGGTTGCAGTATGACTTTGAGTCTTGGCGGGAGGAAGCTTTCCTTATGTCCTATGCCAAGACGCTCGTGGGAGAGAGAATGGCGAACACAGGGCAGGCACAGGGGCCTGCCCCTATATTCAGCCTGTCGTGCGGCGTTACGCTGAAGTACCTCAGGCAGACATCAAAATTAGAGCTTACACCCACGCTGGTCGCTGAGGAGAGTGAAGTCTCCACCGAGGCCGCTGCCCAAGCCTTTGAAAAAGGCTTGAGCGAAAGATTCTGTAAGGCGAGAGGAATGGGCTGGGATGTTGGGCTGCTTGCACGCATAAACGCGAAGGATGGCAGAAACCGTTTCAGCATAGCCATCACCGCGCAGGATATTCCAACAGTTATAAAGTGGAACTCCGGAAGCGATGAGGAAACCAAAGAGTATATACCCTATAGATACAAAGCTGGATGTAGCTTCGAGCCGATCCCCAGATTGACTGTCGCTCTTGATCTGGTGGGTGAGCAAAACGTGAGCTTCAAAGAGATACATCTGGGCATGGAGCACTGGATCTTTTCTAAAAAAAACAACTTCCCAATATCTGAGAAAAATCTTGCCATCAGAGGAGGAATCGCGAAGCAGTTATCCGGTTCCAAACGCATGACCTTTGCCGGTGGCATAGGCATAAGATGGTCTGCATGGCAATTGGATTATGCCTATCTGATGGATAACGATGGTCTGGGAGATACACGTAACAGATTCTCCGTTAGCGTCAGATTCTAATCAGCGACGAGTGACGAGTGACGAGTCACTGGTCACTGGAAAGGTGATTGACAATGAACATTTTAGATTTTAGATTTTCGATTTTCGATTTGAAATCAAAGATCAAAAATCAAAAATCAAAAATAGCTTGTGTCTTGTGTCTTGTGTCTTGTGTCTTCTTACTTTGCGTATCTTCCGTAGTCTGCGATG
>Ga0315314_1003380_pt1 | contig 12509 bp, 11 predicted proteins | sample TDP9_MG_FD_203631 | JGI IMG/M metagenome (GOLD analysis project Ga0315314, IMG submission 203631) | Freshwater sediment microbial communities from Lake Towuti, South Sulawesi, Indonesia - TDP9 | ecosystem: Environmental > Aquatic > Freshwater > Lake > Sediment | place: Indonesia: South Sulawesi...
TGAGGCAACAAATGTGGCATAAGGCGTTTTACCTACACACTACTTCCCCTAAATTTACTGCACGCCAACGACCACCAGCGTTGCCACGCAGAGGGGCCTTTATTCGCTTTACCTACAGCGGGTGGTCGAAGCATGTTCCGCGGGCTTCTCCTGAATCGGGAGTGCCCGTGCCAGGATGCGCCACACCTTACAGAGGACGCATTAAGGCATGTAACTGAGGCTAGTGAGTAGCTAGTGAGTTTTTTTGGAGGCGCTTATTACGTTAACACTGATTTCAACCGTGCGCTGGGCCGGTCGCAGGCAGATGCGGTCGTTACAGGCCTGATAGCGCAGCGCAACTTTCAGCCGGTGCCTGCCGTGGCGGGCTGCGGCGACGCGCAGTTGCAGGCTTATTTCGAGCGTGCCTGCAAACACCGCGACCTCCTCCGCCAGCGCAAAGGGAAAGCGCTTTAGCAAGGGCAGGGGATATTTCACCTCCACCAGCTTGAACGCGCCCGTCTGGGGGAGAAATACCTGCGTGGGGATGAGAAATTCCTGCAAAGGTTTGTTGGAGTTGATGTGGAAGCCGGGGCGAATTTCCGCCACCAGCTTCAGGCTGGCGAGGCCATCGGCAGACAGCGTCAGCGCGGTCGGCACCGCCCGTAGCTCCACCACCTCTTCCGGCTTCGGCAAGGCTTGCGGGGCCACCTGTGCAGCCATAAACGCAAGCGCGAGGAGCAGCGCGAACATTTGGCTCATACTCATAGCAGACGCGCGAGCAGGGCGCGCAGTTGCTCCACCGAGGTCAAGCCCACCTGCTGATAAGCGAGCCGACTTTGCCGGTTGAAAAACAACGTGGTCGGCATTCCGGGTAGGCCACCAAAGGCTTCCTGGGCCGCTTCGTTCGCCCAGAGCACGGGATAAGCAATGGGTACTTCTTTCTCAAATTCGGCGATGGCTTCCCAGCCGCCAGCGTCCACCGAAACCCCGAGGAACTCCACGCCCCGCTGGCGGTACTCCGAGTAAAGCTGATTGAAATAGGGGATCTCCAACTTGCAGGGCAGGCACCAGGTGGCCCAGAAGTTGATGACTAGCACCTTGCCTGCGTAATTGTGCAAGCGTACCAAGTTGCCGTTGCGGTCAAGTAGGGAGACGTCTGGCAGCGGCTCGAGCAAGCTCACGGTGCCTGCCGGGGCTATGTCTGCGGCTGGCGGCACTGGAAGTTCCAGCACGTTCAAGAAACTCAGATAGCCGGAAAGGCGGGTGAGCTGGTTCGAAAATATCAGCACGCCCACCGCCATCAGCAACACACCGGCCGAGCGTTCTACCCAGAGCAAGTGCGGGCGAAGGCGTTGCGCGAAGGCGAGGAATTTGTTCAAGCCAAGCGCGGTGAGCAGGAAGGGCACAGCCAAACCCGCGGCGTAGATAGCTAGCAGCAAGGTGCCCTGGGCAACGGTTTCGCGGGTAGCCGCCAGGGCCAGGATGGCCCCGAGCACCGGCCCGATACAAGGCGTCCAGCCGAAGGCGAATGCCAGCCCCAGCACAAACGCGCCCACCGGGCCGCGACCACCGGTGCCGTGAAAGCGCCGCTCCCGGTAGAGGAGGCCCAGCTTGAACACGCCGAGCAGAAACAGCCCAAAAAATACGATAATGCCGCCAGCAACCTTGTAGAGCAGCGCTTTGTTTTTAAGCAGGAAGGCGCCCACGCTGGACGCCGCCGCCCCCATGGCGACAAAGACCAACGAGAAGCCGAGGACAAAGGCGGTAGCACTGACCAGCAGGGTGCGCGTGGCTTGGCCGTTGCCCTCCCTTAGTCTTTCGATGCTGATGCCGCTGATGAGCGAGATATAGCCTGGCACCAACGGCAGCACACACGGCGAGAGAAAGGAAATCAACCCAGCGAGAAAGGCGGTGACGACAGACAGGCTCATTCAGCTCGCTAATTGCGCTCCTCGACAGCGCAGCAATCCACCATTATACAGCGACCGCGCGCCACTATTGAAAGCGCGCGCGCCTCCTCGCTAGAATGAAATTGGAGTAGGACTCGCCGGCAATGGAAATCCCACGCAACCATCCCTTACGAGCCCTCTTTGCCAGACTTGTGGCCCAGCATTTATTCGACGACGTGAAGTTGCGCGACGCCCATATCGCCGGCTATGTGACCGACGTGCTCACCGACTTTACCCACGTGGACAACCTCTATCGCATTCGCAATGCGCACGGGCGGCGCTTAGAAGACGTAGGCGAGATGTTGATCGAGTCCAACCCACTGCTCGGGGCCAGCTCCTTCGACCGCGAACGCGCCGTGCGCAAGCACATCGGTGACTACACACTCTTCTTCCTCGGCCTCTTCCCCGAAAGTTTGACGCAGCGCGCCCGCCGGCTGCGCCTGGATGCCTTTGTGGACTATGTGAAGGCGGGCAAGGAGTCCTACTTCATCGTGGCGGCGTTTGACCAGTTTGAGTATCGGGGCGAGGCGCCGCTGTTTCGCAAGCTCTCGGACAACTTCGAGCTGTGCGTCTATGGCTTGAACCTGGTCAAGCGCGACCTCGCGCGTTACCAGCGCGACTACTACCAGCGGCTGCGGGCGATGGTCTTGCCGGAGGCGCTGTGATGCAGGCCGCAGAGGCTGCTGCCGGAAGTTGACCTAAGGGGCTAAAGCCCTTGATTTTTTCTCCGCGACACGGCAGAACGGGCAGGCGTGCCCTGAGGTAACGCAGATGGCGAAGATTTGTCCTATTTGCCGACGCCGGCGGGCAAAGCGCTCTTGCCCCGGCCTGCCCGGGAGTCGTTGGGCGAGTCAAGCCGCGGCTATTTGCGCCCCTTGCTGCGGCAACGAGCGTGAGGTCACGATTGATTGCCCTTCTGACTGCACGCATCTGGTAAGCGCTCGCGGCTATGAGGCGGCACACAAGAAGCCGCCCAAGGAACTGGCCTATCCCGAGGTGGAACTCACGCCAGACTTCCTTGCTGCGCAGGAGCAATTCATCGGCGGGCTGGGCGTGCTCGTCTGCCGCTTTGCGCAAGAGCAGCCCAAGCTAACCGACCCGAAGATTCTGGCGGCGCTGACGGCACTGGCTCAGGCTTACCACACATTGACGAGTGGCCTCTACTACGAAAAGCCGCCCGACAGCTTGCAAGCACGACAGCTATATCAGACGTTCCAAGGCTTCATCGCGCAGTATCAAAAGGAGCAGCAACAGCGCACCGGCGTGAGCCAGCTCCGGCCGAGCGACATCCTGAAGGCGCTGGTCTTCCTGCTGCGCCTGGGCCAGACGCATAGTAACGGCCGGCCACTCTCTCGCGCCTACCTCGACTTCCTGCGCGCGCAGCTTCCCCGCCAGGCCTGGGCTAAGGAAGAGTCGCGCATTATTGTGCCCGGCAGGTAAGCCCTTGTTGCTTGTCGGCTGCCGCGTTTCGCAAACTAGCTACTTCAGGTCGTGGCGGATGACCTGGCCGCCTTTCATCACGAAGCGGACACGCTCGAGCAGCGTGATGTCAGCCAGCGGGTCGCCTTCCACGGCGATCAAGTCAGCGAACTTGCCGGGGGCGATGGAGCCCACCCGGTCGGCCCAGCCGAGCAGCTCGGCAGCGTTGATGGTGGCCGCCTGGATGGCCTGCATTGGCGTCATCCCGTACTGCACCATATAAGCAAACTGCTTGGCGTTGTCGCCGTGGGGGTGGACGGCGGCATCCGTGCCGAAAGCGATGCGGACGCCAGCTTGCACCGCGCGCGTGAAATTCTGCCGCTGTTGGTCGCCCACCTGGCGCTCCTTTTCGAGCGATTCCGGTAGCATCCCCATCTCGGCGCCGTGTTCGCGGATGTAAGTCGAGTTGTAGATATCCATCACCAGAAAAGTGCCACGTTCGCTGGCCAGGCGGATACCTTCGGCGTCAATCAAGCTGGCGTGCTCGATCGAGTCCACGCCAGCCAGGATAGCCTCGCGGATGCCGTCGGTGCCGTGCGCGTGCGCCATCACCTTGCGTCCCAGGCGATGGGCTTCGTCCACCAGGGCTTTCATCTCCTCCAGGGTGTACTGCTGCGTGCCCGGCAGGTCGCCCTTGGAGAGCACGCCGCCGGTAGCGCAGAACTTGACCACGTCAGCACCGTACTTGATGACCTCGCGCACTTTTTCCCGCACTAGCCACGGGCCGTTGGCAACACCTTCTGCGCGGTACTGATACTCGTAGGGCAGAAGATTCTCATCGCAGTGGCCGCCAGTCATACCAAGTGCCGGGCCGGAGGCGATGAGCCGCGGGCCGATCAGCTCGCCGGCGTTGATGGCGTCGCGCAAGGCGACGTCGGTGTAGCTGCGGGCGGCGGCATTGCGCACGCTGGTGAACCCTGCCTCTAAGGTGCGGCGCGCGTGAACGGCGCCGTAGAGTGCCTCCCGCGGGACGGAAAGGCTTAGCCCGCGATAGCCGTGCAGGTGCGCGGGGAAGGTAATGTGCACGTGCGCGTCAATCAAGCCGGGCAGGACGGTGGCATGCGAGAGGTCAATCACCGTGGCTTCCCGGGGAATAGTTACTTCGCGCGCAGCAGCCACGCGCGTAATGCGCTCGCCCACGATGACGATCACCTGGTCGGTAAGCGTCCGGCCCGCTACGACATCAACTAGCTTGCCAGCCTTGACGTAGATGGTCGGTGGCGGAGAGCTTTGCTGCGCCGCCGCCACCCCAGCCAGTAAGAGAAAAGAACACACAAGAGCAAGACGCCGCATGACAGCCTCCTCAAGCACAGAATTCTTCCTCAGTGGTCGCCGATTCTACCACGCCCTCAGCCGCTTAGCGGGAGCACAAGCTGCTGGCAGGAGTAGGGTGCCGAGGCTGCACAGGCTCCGGGTGGCGAGCAGGCGAGGCTGGCGCTTTGGCTGTGCGGGCTGGGGGTGTGCGGCGGACTGCCGGGGAGATGGTACTTCTGACGCAGGTGGCGCAGGAGCCGGGCGATGTGCTTGCGGTATTCAGCCGGGGCGTAGCCACTGCGGGCATACCAGCGCCGGTACTGCTTGAGCAGCCGGGGGAACTTCTGCTCGAGGAAGGGGAAGAATCGCCTGCGCGTACAGGACATCAGGCGGAGGATGTCGCCGCAGAGGTAGCGGGCGTCAGCACGGGTCGCGGCGGCTGCAACCGCTTCCAGGTCTTCCGGCTGGTCGGTGATCCCGGGCAGGATGGGGGCGATGAAGACACCGGCGGGAACGCCGGCATCGTTCAGCTTGCTCACTGCTTCCAGGCGGAGCGCGGGTGCCGGGGCACGCGGCTCGAGCAAGCGCGCTAAGCGCGGCTTGCAGGTGGTAACGGTGAAGTTGACGTGGAGGGCGTTGCGCAAGGCGAGCTCGCGGAGCAGGTCGGCGTCGCGGAGTATAAGCTCTGACTTGGTGGTGATGGACAGGCTGAGCCCACCGCGCTGCGGAAGTTGCAAGCTCCAGGCGAGCAGCGTTTCCAGAATTTCGCGGGTGACCCCGAAGGCGCGCTCGGCGGGCTGGTAAGGGTCGGTGGCGGCGCCGATGGCAATGTGCTCGCCGAGAACCTTCTCCGGCCGCAGGTCGGCTAGCAGCAGCCGCCGCACGTCCTGCTTGGCGTAGATCTTGCGCTCGAATTCGCCCGATTCGAGTTCCATATATTCGTGGGTATAGCGGGCGTAGCAGTACTGGCAGCCAAACTCGCAACCACGGTAGGGGTTGATGGACCAAAGGAAGGCAACGCGGTTGCTGCGCACGCGGTTGAGCAGCGAGCGGACTGGCAAGCGGTAGTAGGCGATTTGGTTCCGCTCGCCTGCCTTAGGCGCAGCAGCCGCAAGGCGCGCGATCCCCACCAAGCCCGGAGCTGAAGGAGCCGGGGCAGGCGGGAGCAGAGTCAGGGCCGCGTTCGGCGCAGCACACGCTGCCAGTGGGAGGGAAGTTCGCGTCCGCGCTAGTCGGCTTTGGGGGGAGTGGTCAGTGGGGAGGAAGTGAGGCCGACCACGGTTGACATAGGGGTAGCCGAGCAAGGAGAAGGGGGCCGGACTCTGCGCCGAGTCGGGGGAGGCGCGCCTTGCGGTGGTGGTTTCGGGCACGGAGCGATTCTATTCGCCTTTTCTTCGCCTTGTCAAGCAAATTTCTTCGCTTTATATTCGCTAAAGACCTCCCTGCCGCGCTGGTCTAGTCCAGCGCTTCAACAAGCCAAGTGCGAGAAAGAAAGGGAGTTGCTTCTCCTTCCCAGCCGCCAAGCCTGGCTGTGAAGTGCCTGAGGAAGGCGGCCTCTTAGGTGAGTCGTAGGCCACGGATTTTCTCCCGCTCGGGGAAGACGTGCAGGATGACTTCGATGGGGTAGGCGATGTCGCTCTGCGTATAGCCGCGGCGCTACGTCACTTCTTTGGGTAGCCCACCGTCTGCGCTAAGATGATTCTCTGGTCTGGGCGCAGCCGCATGACCTCTGCCAACGCCACCCGGTCGATGCTGCCGCGAACGACAGTAGCCAATCCCTCCGAAGCACAGAAGAGGTAAACATTCTGCGCGATGAAGCCCGCGTCGGCGGCCACAAACATGTCTCGGTCAGCGGAGCCGCTCCCGGTCTTTGCGAGGTCGGCGACGTAGACCAGGTTCAGGGGTGCATCCTTCACGTAAGGCTGTGTTCCCGTCTGGGCACGCACATCATCGCGGAGAACAGGATTCAGTTGATGCGCCTTGGCGTCGTAGATGTAAAGTCCGTCCGCGGTGGCGACGTAAATGTCGATCTCCTGCCAGTTCCTGGCGGAGGGCGCGGTACGTTTGCCGGAGTCGGGACGGTTCACTCCGAACGCTGCCCAAAGCAGATTCGACATCACCTGGGCGGGCAATTTTTCCGGGCTGAAGGTACGCGCCGAACTCCGGTCGTTGAGCACTTGCATCAGCGGGCGGCCGATATCGGTTTGAGGTTTGGGAAGCTGGACAGGCTTGAGTTCCTGCGCGAGACCAGCGACTGGACACAGGAGCAGAATCACGCTCACTAAATGCGTTATAAGCGAGCACGACATTTTCATCAGGAGACCTCCTTAGGTGGAACTCCGCCGTTGGCGCCCCGCATAGCTGATAGTGTACACCAGACTGCCTTACCCTGCACGATTCCAGCCCAGTTTTTCAGTCCTCACGGCACCCGGCAGGCACTGAAAGAGCTGTTGTCTTCGCCCATTTTCGCATGGTTCAAAGAGCTATTTTGTTGATTCACTGGCTAGCGCACGTCTGATTCATGCTAGGATGTGGCGGCGGTATTTATCTCTAGAGAGAAGATGTTTATCCAGCGCACTAGTTCGTGGGGAAAACAAGGAGAGGGATAAATGAAATCAATGGTCAATCTCAAGTTTGAGGAAATGCCTGCCCACTGGTACAACATCTTACCTGACTTACCCGAACCGCTGCCGCCACCAATGGACCCGCCCGAAGGGCCTTCCCGAATTCAAAACCTACCCAACCTGCTGGTGGGTGAGTGTCTGCGTCAGGAGTTCGCCAAGGAAAGATGGATTGATATTCCGGGCGGCATTATGGATTTATACGCCAAGGCCGGCAGACCCAGACCGCTCTTCCGGGCAACCAATCTGGAAAAGAAGTTACAGACCCCAGCGCGCTTGTACTACAAGGGCGAATTTTTCAGCCCCACTGGTAGTCATAAAGTGAATACGGCACTTGCGCAATGCTGGTATGCCAAGCAGCAGGGCTTTGAAAAGGTGACCACCGAGACCGGCGCCGGGCAATGGGGCACGGCACTAGCTTATGCCGCGGCCGTCACGGGTTTGAAATGCATCGTCTTCTGGGTGCGCAGTGTCTATAACTGGAAAAAAGACCGACTCAGTTTTATGAAATTGCTTGGCGCAGATGTTTATGCCTCACCCAGTCCGATGACCGAGTTCGGCAAGTCCCTATATGATAAGAATCCCGAGCATGTTGGCTCGCTGGGAATTGCCATTTCTGAGGGCCTAGAAGCTGCCCAAAAAGACCCCCAGGCAGTCTATTGCCTGGGTTCAGTTCTGAATCATGTTCTAACGCACCAGACCATAATTGGCCTGGAGGCTCAGAAGCAGTTTGAAATCTTCGATGATTACCCCGAGGTAGTGATTTCCTGTGTGGGTGGCGGTTCAAACTTTGGTGGCTTTGCTCTCCCATTTGTCGGTGAGGTATTGCAGCAGGGCAAGCAGATTAAATTTATTGCGGCGCAAAGTCAGGTGGCACCGAACCTGCAAGGTAAATATGCGTACGATTTTGCCGATTATGCCGAAATGACCCCGCTGTTAAAGATGTACACTTTGGGGCATCAGGTGGATATGAAACCTATCAAGGGTGATGGGCTGCGCTACCATGGCTGCTCGCCAATCATTAGCCTTCTGCGAAATAAAGGTTACATCGATACCGTCGCCTACCCGGCTGATGAGAAGTACGTCTTTGCAAATGCGAAATTATTTATGGAAACCGAAGGCTGGCTGCCAGCGCCGGAATCATCTTATTCGATCTGCTGCGCGATTGATGAGGCCATAAAGTGCCGTGAGTCTGGTGAGAAAAAGGTGATCGCCTTTAATATCAGCGGCCATGGGTTTCTCGATCTTCCTGGCTTTTGCGCTGTCTTGGGGTTGAAGTAATCACAATTGTTGAAGGCCACTTAGAAACTAAAATCATGCCCCGAAGAGTTTTCCTGTAGCAGGGCACCCTACCACTGCGCAACGGCTGGTGCTCCTAGCTTGCGGCTTGCCTCGCGAAGGAGCCGGTGCGAGAATAGGCGGAACTCGGTGACTCAGGAGGCTGATCAAATAGCTGAGGAGGGTTGGCAATGGCAGGGTTGCCAGTCGGGGTGGTGTTGCGTAGTTCCAAAAAGGTTCCTCCCACCAAAGTGCAAGAGCTCTTCCGGGCGGCGGGCTGGCCGGAGGACATCCCGCGCTACCCAGCGCGCAAGGTGCAACGAATGCTGGCAGGCTCGCATCTGGTGCTGACGGCCTGGAAGAGAGAAGCACTGGTAGGGCTGTTGACGTTGATTTGCGACGGGGTAGTCTGCGCCTACATTAGCAACTTGCTGGTCGCGCCGACCGCCCGTGGCCGCGGCATTGGCACCGCACTGCTGCGGCGGGCGGTGCAGGAGTTGGAGCGGCAAAGGGTCAACTTGGTCTTCACGTTAGGCGAGTCTGGGGCGCATAGCTTTTTTGGCAGACAAGGCTTCGTGCCGCTGAACTGGTCGATCTTTCTGCGCTGCATGCGCTAGGCTGCGTTCGACCAGCAGCCTCGTCTCTTCCTGTACTCTGCAAACGCGTGCGGACAACGGGCAGCGACTCAGCTCAGAAGCCTAAGGCGTAAAGTAGCAGCCCGGCGCTCAGGCCAAAAGCTAAGTTGATGACCTTGATCCAGAAGAAATCGCGAAACGAGTAAGAGAGCAGTGGCAGCATGCCGTGGCCGTCCTGGACAAAGGAGCTGGTAAAGAGGACGGAGAACGGGATGAGTCCTTTGGCAAATAAGGTCACAAAGAGCAAGTGCGGGCCCGACTCCGGGATGACGCCGATGACGGCGGCGCAAAGCAGCAACCAGAGGGTGGGCTGGGCAGTGAGTGCTTGCAGGGTGCCGTAGCGCAGCCCGAGTTCGATGAGCAGCAGTGCCCCGGTGGTCCAGAAAAAGACGCGCAGCAGGTGTTTCTTTAAGATGTGTTCCCAGACGTGGTGCCGGAGATAGTGCGTAAAGACTTCCTGGCCGGGATGGTGCTGGTGCACGGGACAGCTTTCGCTGGGGCGCAGGCGGAGCAGGAGCACCAGCTTGTCTACCAGCCAACCAAACACCATTCCGCAGAAGAAGAGCAGGGCGAAAAGCAACGCCGCTTGCTTAGGAAACATAGCCAGCATCACGAAAGCTTCATCGCCGGAGCCGGCGATCATGCCGCCGGCCAAGGCACCGAAACTAATCAGGCCGTGGATGTAAAGTGAGACATTGGTAAACATACCCACGCAGCCGGGCACCACGCCTACCAGCGGCGCGACCACATACTGGCGGCTGCCACGCCCACGCACCAGCGCCGCCAACTTGCCCTGCGTGAAGACGTTTACAATGTCCACCACCACCATCATCACAAAGACCAGGGCGGTGACCTGCAAGGCCCAGCGCAGTACGGAGGCCAGAAGCTGGCTCACGACGCTTTTATCCTGGCAAGGTTTCTTCTCATGCGTCGCTGCAGTTTAGCACAACTGGTCTAGCAGCTACGTCGGTTGCTGCGGGCGTGGTGCAGTAAGGATGAGGCCGAGGAGCGCAACCGCAGTGAAGACCAGATTGAACGCAAGCATGGGGTTACCCAACTCGCGGTCAGCTACGAAGGCCATCAGTTGCCCAAAGAGTATCACCCCGGTCAGGCTCCCCCAGGCCCAGCGCTGGTAGCGGCGGACGCCATGCCACAGCACCACTAGAGCGAGGAAGGCGAAGCAGGCCAGAGCGGCGTTGGCAGCGATGGCTAGCGAGTCAATCACGCCGCGCAGCTCGGCTGGCAAGGCATTGATCTCGCCGTAGCTAAGAAAGAATTGCAACACAGCCGGTGGGAGTTCCCAGATGGCGACGCGCACGATAGCCACCAAGGCCACGAGCAGGATAAGTGCCAGCCAGAGCGTGAGGGCGACGAAGCCGATGCGAAACGCCCAGGAAAACTGCGCAGCCATGGCATGCCTCCCTCGTCACGAATCGGCGAGAGCATAGCAGAGAGTGACAGGGTGGAGGTGAAGTTTGCGTTGCGGGAAGGGTGAGCGTTAGAATTCTCGTCGGAGGAGTGCCGGAGTGGTTGAACGGGCCCGCCTTGAAAGCGGGTAGTCCGAGGAATCGGGCTCGGGGGTTCAAATCCCTCCTCCTCCGCCAGCCTACGCTCTGCCAGTGTCGCCTTGCCGCCTAGGGGAGAAGATAAGGCCCGGAATAAAGGGTCAGGGTGCTCCGCGGCTGGCAATGTTCGTGGATGTGCGTTGCGCAGCTGTGGCGGGAGTGCGCATCCGAACTTCCGGGCGCAACACATTTCGCAAGCGGGCGACGATGGCGTCAGCGTCAACGCCGTGGATGCTCGCGGCCTGCTCGAGGGTGACGAACGCGGGTACGGATTTGATGCTTTCGAGGTGGTGCAGGCCGGCACGGATCAGCTCCGCGCGCACCTGGGGGAAGTTTTCGAGCAGCCAACGCAGGTGCGTTTTGGGGGTGATCTGCTCCTCGGTGTAGAGCACCTGCTGACGGCCGCTAAGCGTTTTCCAGATGCTGATGCCGAACAGCGTGATGGCCGCAAGCTCCATCACGCCGGAGCTGCCCATAACGAGATACGCCCAGGCCGTGTTGGTGGCGGTGGCTAGCTGGAAGCTGACGCGGGTGACGTTGCCCACAGCGAGTAACCAGAAAGAGGCACGCATCCAACTCGGCCGCCACAGGTCCACGCCGGTGAACAGTGGCAGCAAGCGATAGCCGAGCCCCACCATGATGGTGGTGATGAAGCCGACGGTGATGGCGTGTCGCCAGGCCCCGATATAGATGTGCGGCGGGGTTGCGCCGCTGAGGTGCGTGTAGAGGTCGCCGCCGAATACCATCGTGCTAGCGATGGCAAACCAGGTGTAGGCCAAACGCAGGAACCACGGAAATGAGGCGTCCACGCCGCGGGCTTTGACGTAGGTAGCCGGGGGCGCGAAGATGCGCAGGGCGAAGATGTAGATGGCCATAGCCGCAAAGCTCAGCAGGCCTGCGAGGAGCGGCTGGTCGAACACGCGTGCCAGCACGCCGGCGTTGAAGAGGCCGAACGCCGGCATCACTAGCGCCTGCCGAGTGGGCCGCAGGCCGAGGAAAATGGGCAGCAGCCGCAACGAATAGCCCAGGATCATGTTGATGATGAAGCCGAAGACAGCCAGGTAGAGGAATTTGCTATTAGCGGGCTCGGGAATGACGCTGGTGTGGTTTCGCCAGAGCGGTATTACCAAGGCGAGGTTCCAGGCGGCGAGTCCTACCAAGGTGGCCAGGCTAGCCTGGATGAACCACTCATAGTTTTGCCGGGGCAACTTACTGCGGACGAAGATCAAGCCAAGGTTGGCCACAAAGAGAATCACTGCCAGCAGTTCGGCCACAGCCGAAGCCAGCACCAGCCAGCCGAAGGTTAGTTGCGTCGCCAGCGGTTGCGCCACCGCACGCAGCAGGACGCCCGTCAGCATCAGGCCAAAGACCGTCCAGGCGGGCACTAGCGTACGCAGGCGCGTCTGCATGAACTTCGGCACACTGAAATAAGCCACGCCCATGATGAACAGTCCCACCCAGCCGTAGAGCTGGGCATGGCCGTGCGCTTGCGTGCTGGCATAATTGGTTGCCTCGAACGATTGGTGCAGCGCGATCTGAGCCAGGATATGCACTCCCAAGGCCGTGCCGAAGGTGAGCGTAATGCCGATAGCGGTTCTGATGAAGGCTTTGTAGAGCCGGGCTAGGTTCCGCTCGAAGGCGAGTGCGGGGGTAATGGTGTCGGGGACTTGGTCGCCTTGGCTGGCGGCGCGCTCCAGTTCGGTAAGCAGGGAGTCGAGGTCGGCGCGATGAGCGGCAGCAAAGAAGGCC
>Ga0315314_1003381_pt1 | contig 12508 bp, 5 predicted proteins | sample TDP9_MG_FD_203631 | JGI IMG/M metagenome (GOLD analysis project Ga0315314, IMG submission 203631) | Freshwater sediment microbial communities from Lake Towuti, South Sulawesi, Indonesia - TDP9 | ecosystem: Environmental > Aquatic > Freshwater > Lake > Sediment | place: Indonesia: South Sulawesi...
TCGGTAGGTTGCTCTAGGTAGAGGAGGTTGTCAAAGGCTATCGACGAAACTCTTTTCAATCTTTTGAGATATTCCAGCGTCGCGTCGGGATTCGGATTCATCTCATTGGCATCCACCGAGAGATAAAATCTGTCGAGACCCCTCCCTTTCAGGGTTTCGTTGGCTATCTCAGCTACGGCCTCGGTCCTCTTCACATCCCAATCGATATTCGTCCCGCTCAACTTCACCTTTAGACAAAAGACGCCGTCTCTTTCAATCCATTCTTCCAAGCTGACGGGCAGTCCATCCTTCGGATCACTGGCATCAACCTCGTCCTTCGTCAATTTATCCAAGGCACCCACCAAATGGAAAACTGGGAGCTCCTTCGCATACTCCGGTCTGAGACAATCTGAGATGTATCTGTCTCGAAATTCATCTCCCAAGTAGAAGCTGAGATCGTGTTGCATATACTTCGATCCGTATCCATCGTAGGAACATATCGCATTGACACGCCCAAAAGCATCATGAAGAGCGGCGTCTATCGGTGAAGTAGCGACAAGAACGCCGAGAACAGGAGTACCAGCTCCGAGCTCTGCTTCTTTGTCGACGCTCTTGGCGAGCTTGAGAATGGCTCCCTTCGCCTCCAACATGATGTCGATGGGGTGGGCAAATCTGCTACCTGAATGATCTTCCAGAAACTTGCAGGTTTTCTCGCCGATCAACATCATGGCCTTAAGCTTCTTTTCATGGGGGATTGAGGGGTCAGGGAAAGCCCATTGATCTATGAGCGGCATTGATCCCAGGCCCTCCCCAACCTCACCCCTATTATTCTCCACGGTAGCCTTCACAATCAGAGAAGTAGAGTCAGCGACGACGACTCTGCCGAACTTTAAGGGCACCCGCAATCTGTCTGTCCTGAAGCGAGGTTCTAATCCTATTATTCGAATATCTGAATCCAAGAAACTCACCCTTTCGTGTTTGAAGATGAAACTCTTATAAATATTTGAGCGGAAGTATTACGCGATCTGCTAGAAGGGTCTGAAGTGAATAGTCGAGAAAGGTTCATTGCAGCACTTTCACGTGAGAAAGTGGATCGGTTCTTCAGAAGGGAGATGGGGTTTTGGCCATCGACCATAAAACGATGGAAGCAAGAGGGTCTTGCCGATAACTGGCACAGTGCAAACTTTTTTGGCTTTGACAAGGAAGTCAATCTTGCTTTCTTCGAACTTGACTCGAATATGACAACCGTCAATCTGGGGATCGATCTGGGATGGGTTGACAGTCCTTTCTACCCTCCGTTTGAAGAAATTGTACTAAAGGAAGATGCAACAACCCGTACGATTCAAGATAGAAATGGCGGAACACGCTTAGAATTCAAGAATGATCCTGATAAGTCAATGCCCCTTTGGACCAAACGTCCAATTGGAAATCGAGAGGATTGGGAGACCCTCAAATCGCGACTCCAGCCAGATTCCGAAGGGAGATTGAGAAATCTCAATAAGATAGCGAAAAAGATTAACGAAGACAAACTTCGAGATTACCCGTTGGAACAAGGAATTATTGGCATTTTCATGCATTTGAGGAATCTTTTCGGATTGGAGAAGTTGTGTATTGCTATGTTTAACGACCCCGACCTAATAGACGACATCATCGAGAACTGGCTAGATCTTAACAAGTACGTGTTAGGTTCTGTATTGGAGGTCATCGACCTCGATGTCGTTTTCATAGCTGAAGATATTTCCTACAAGAAGGGACTCCTTATCTCTCAGAAGATGTATCGACGTTTTCTTCTACCCTATTATAGGGAACTCGTCAGATTTCTGAAGTCATTCGGAGACATAAAAACCGTTTACGATTCAGATGGGAAAGTAGATCAATTAATCCCGTTACTTGTGGAATGGGGCTGTGATGCTCTCCTTCCCCTAGAGGTTCAAGCGGGTAACGATGCCATTAGTATCTGGGAATCTTACGGGGAAGAAATCGCCCTCTTAGGAGGAATTGATAAGAGGCCTCTTGCTGAAGATTTTGAAACGATTGATAAAGAGGTAGCTCGGGTTGTTCCTTTTTTCCTACGCAGATATGGTTACGTCCCGATGATTGACCATACTGTACCTCCCAATGTGTCACTCAAGAATTTCATACATTACCTAGAAGTGCTGAGAGAATACGAGAAACTTTAGTGCGAAACCGCTAACCTTGACTTCTTATCCTCTTTCTCCTTCAAAGCGTTGGAAACCGCCTTAATACTCAGGTTTTGGATAAGATGTGGTTCATTCGAGATTCCAAAGATCGCAGCGCAAAGCTTATAAACTCAACGGGAGCTAATTTGAGCTAGCTAGATATCTAGCTCATAAGGTTGTGAATAGATGAAAGAAAGAGAACTCTACGGAGTGACATCAAGAGTAATACTGCTGTCGATAGTGATTCTGGCGATTTTCTTACCGATTTCAGAGATCATCCTATTCTACAACAATAAGCCTGCAACCTTCTTTGGGTGGCCTCTAACTACCTTCTGGTTGATCATAATCTTCTACGCCCTCGGCAAACTCAATAGGCTGTTCAAGTTGACCCCAGCTGAGTTTGCAATGTTAACAATCATTGTGAATTTCATCGCTGGATCTAGGGGAGTAGCATGGTGGGTGCACACTGAGAACATTCTTCGCTTAATTGACTTGAATTTCGGGGTTATACCATTAAGTCTTCATACATTTCCTGAATGGAATGAGTGGGTTCCAGATGTACTTTATCCAAAACAAGAGAGATCAACTATAACGAGAATGATAATAAACGGTATCTCACCCGGAGAAGCCTTTCCTTGGAGTACACTTATCCCGTCACTAATGGTTTGGAGCATCTTTGCCATCTTGCTGATGTTCATCTCGATGTTCGTTGTCTTCGGATTCATAGGTCAACCGTGGGTCGAAAGAGAGAATGTGCAGTTTCCTTCCTTCGGTCAACCGCCGATCTACCTTATCAAGCATGGGACAGAAGGAGGAGAGGAACCTAGCATTTTCAGCACGAAAACCACTGAATCAAAAGTCTTCTGGGTTTTCTTCCTGATCGGCCTTTCGGGTGGAATAATACCTTTGATCTTAGAAATCTTTCCAGCTTTGCCGCTTCTCAGTTCCTTCCAATTCGGTTGGTTCTATGTTCCTTTACTTAGCTTTCTTCCGTCAGTGTTACCGGGAGCTTTGGCAGGAGGATGGTTCGGTTGGTCAATGTTCTACGTTGGTCTAATAGTCCCAAACGAGATTCTGTTCACGTCTGTCATTGGCCTCATAGTGATTGACATAATCTGGAATGCCGTGGGCTTGAGTGCAGGGCTTTACGTATCATACACTCCTGGCGCTGAATTGGGAGGCTGGCCATATCCTGGTCTACCCTATGGACAGGCGCCTTTCCCAATCGGCATAATGTCACCTGAAGGCATGGCTATAGGCGTGGGGTTACTGCTCTTCTGGTCGTGCAGAGATCGTTTCAGATTGCTCTTCAGCACTATGCGAGGAAAAGATCAGGTTGAGGAAGGCTTAAGTCTGCGGTTCCTCGGATACTTCGGTATTGCCTCCTTCATCATAACATGGATACTTATGAGCGCACTTGGCATACCCTGGCTAATCGCGCTTGAATGGCTCATCCTTTTCATTCTAGTCCATACCTACATGGCTAGAATAGCATCAGAGTACTACGACATCTGTTGGGGTCTGAATCAGGTAGACTGGAAAGTCATGTATCCTACCGGTGCAGCCCTAGGCTACTGGTCTGCAACGCCGCCAGCAAACCAATCTTGGTTCATCACACGTAGTCTCACAATGGGCCAAGCTTTTTGGATACAACGCTGCGGGGGATTCTACGGAATCATTGGACTGGCACCCTTATACAAGATGATGAGGGAGTTCAAGGTGAATCTCAAGCATGTTCTTTACCTGCTGATTCTGTTTGCAGTGATAGGAACGCCCTTGGTTTACATTACTGGTTACTACATAATGATTCACGGTGGTGGCTTTCTAAAAACGAATCTTTACAACTGGCCACAGTACAGTGTTGGTGGCAGTGGTGTTTCATCGGTTGACTTCGGGATCCCGGGTGCAGATTGGCCTCTGCAGATTCAGTGGATCTTCATAGGTCTTGGGATTGCGATACTCTTTTATGTGATAAAGATGGTCTTCCCAGTGATCCCCATAAATCCCTACATGTTAGTAGCTGTCATTGGTCTCAACGTTTGGATGTGGGTTATGGCTTTGGCCTCACTTATAGTGAAACTAGTGGCAACAAGAATCGTTGGAGCTCAGACTTACATCAAGTATGCTCTACCTGTTGCTGTAGGCGCCATCTCTGGTTACGGAGCTGTTTTTGCAGTAACATCCTTTGTCAACCTATTTCAGGTGTGTCTGCCAACGGTCTCATCACTGTGGGTACCTTAGCAACCCTCCTTTTTTTTCTAAGAGCACTTGAAGGATAAAGACATGCAAGAGAAAAGCTTTGTTTGCGTAATCATGCTCTTTTTTGCGATCACTCTACCATTCTTTACTGTCTCAGTTCGAGCGCTTGAGGGGGAAGTCACGCAACATTCAAGTAGCGGGCAAGCGCTTGCCACATCCATTAATGTTAACTACAGCAGAGTTTTGGATCACATTATCAGATTGACCGATTTTGGGTCTAGAGTCACCGGGTATCAGGGAAATCGTTTGGCAGCGAAATACATAGCTGATTCCTTTAATGAGTCAGGTTTGGAAGTTAAGGTTCACAATTATGGAGTCGTCGTTCCACAAGGTACGGGAGCTACATTAGAGGTAACTTCGCCTATTAAAAGAAGCTTCGAGGCATACTCTCTTTGGCCCAATGGCATTCAGACAAGTCCAGCAAACAACTTGCAGGGTAGACTCGTTTATGGGTCCGGCATTAAGAAGGAAAGTTTCGACGGGATTGATCTTCATGGCTCTATAGTCCTTATGGAATTCAATAGTGGTGATAACTGGCTCTTCGCAGCGGACATGGGTGCGAGTGCGGTGATATTTATTGAACCGGACGACACTTCGCGTAGTGAAGCCTTGGACAAAATGACCCAGGCTCCTGTGAATTTCCCTAGGCTCTTTGTTTCAAAGAGTATTGGCAACGAACTGAAAAATCTCGTCCTAGGTTCTACCGAGAAGGTTTGGGTAACGATAGATTCTAGGGTTAGTTGGAAAGAGGTAACAGCCGAGAACATTATCGGAATCGTGAATGGCAAGCAAAGGAATGACATATTAGTAATAGCATGTCATTATGACACATGGTCCATAGTTCCAGACAAGGCATACGGCGCCTCTGACGCCTTGGGAATAGCTTTTCTTCTTGAACTGGCAAGGAGCTTCCAAAACATTGATAGCGAAAAAACCATATGGTTTGTAGCCCTTTCTGGTCACTGGCAAGCTTTGGCTGGAGGTAGGGAGTTTGTGGAAGATCATTACTTCAGCGACCAGGTTCAGAATGGGACACTAAGGCCGTGGATGTTCATAAATCTGGGTCCATTCTCATGGGATACAAATGAAATTCAACTCTTAGGAATAAGTCACTATTCAGGTGCAGGTCAACAACTGGGAACTCTATTTGACAGGTACGTTTGGTTAGTGAAAAGGATTAGCGACTACTACTTGCAGGATCAGGGTCTAACTCAGACTATCAAGGAGTTGACAAATCAACCTCCCCGGAATCTACTAAATGAAAGGTTGAGTAGCCTAATGTGGTGGGGCTCTATGCAAACTCCCTACATTCTAGAAAGTGAGGTTGTGCTGATGACCGGCTCCATTGGTTTTACTATACTAAGCTCCCCAGCCTCCACTTATGATCGGCTTTTTGGGATCCCAATCAACGACCTAGAATATGTCAAAGACAAAGTAGATCGACTGAAACCACAGTTCACAATCATAAGTTTCATACTTGGCATGCTTGCCAGTGAAAGCGAATGGCCTCTTAAATGGGACAACGTAAGACCTATACGTGCAATCACGGCAGGATACACATGGAATCCATCCATAAATGCAGGATTCATAAAGCTGATAGGAAAGGTCACATGCTTCGATTATATTAAGGCATGGTACAAAAACATTCCCAATGCCATCGTTGTTTTGCGTTCTTTGTCCAACGCTTTTCCATTTTCCAGAGTGATAACCATGTCTGATGAAAATGGAACCTTTGAGATTCACGGATTAGCTCCCTTTACACTGTGCTATGAGAGAAGCGGCTATGATTTGGAGGCTTGGGTACTAAATGAAACGGATGGCACCATCTTGTATGCCCCGGATAAGGGCATTCATGGAGCGAAGACCTTTACCACAATGATCTTGCCGCTTACCCATCCGGCAAAGTCAACAGTAGTTGTAGCCGACCTGCGTCCTATAACCATGTTCAGTATACTGGATCCCAACTACATAAGACCTCTGGCGATGCTTGACCCGAGATCAGGCTTGCTTCGGACCCAAGACTTATATGTAAGCATCGGTGGGGAGGTTAAGACTTTGGATTTTCACCTGAGAAGTGAATTGCTGGCCTATGGAGATTTCTACAGACCTTGGGAAACTATCGCTATGTCCTTTGCTCCGCCCTATTCGAAGGTTGCTGTAACAATCACGACAGGGACGTTGGCAACCAGAGCTCAATGGCCAATTTTTCTGACCAATTCGACTGAGACGGAGCCCGAAGGCGTTGGGATTCAGATCAGTGCGAAGCCTGTCTCAATCTATTTTACCGAATATCAAGTGGCTAATGACATGTACTTGGTAGCGAGAAACAGATACGACAACTTGAGATCTTTCAATGTGAGAAGCATAAGCGTTGAAGAAGCGTTGATTAACTCGGAGCATTGTCTAAAGCTTGCTAATACTGCCTATACTAGTAAGAATTACAGCAGAGCTCAAAGCTACGCAATGTTTTCCTACATATGGGCCAACAAAGCCTACCTAGAGATTATGAGCCTGATCCAAGACTCAGCTGCCGTTACGATTGCTATGTTTTTTCTGATAGTATTGACATCGCTCATTTTCGAACGTCTCATATTTAGTTATGAAAGCGGAAGCAGAAGGTTGATTGCTACATCACTTATTAATGTGGGTTTGATATTGGCTTTAAGTCAACTACACCCGTCTTTTCATCTAATGAGTAACTCTGTTGTGGGTCTTTTTGGCTCCGTGTTGATGATTATGTTTTTCTTAGTAATAGGGATCTTGTCTCTGGAAACTGAAAAAGTTGCAAAGACCATCTCGGAACGCTTTCTCGGCAGACATGCCTTAGTGACCGATCGAGTAGGATCTGTATTCCTAGGTTTTTCTTCATCGACAAGATTTATGCGAAAACATGCTCTCAGAAGCTTCTTGACTCTTCTTACAACCTTCACTATGGTCGCCTCGCTCATATCCTTAACTTCGACTTCATCCTACAATCAGCTTCGGTCTTCACCGGTTTCGTACCAAGTGGAAGACACTATATACGAGACAGGTGTTTTTATAGAGAGGGATTATGGGATCCCGCCCTTCGGGCTTCTTTCGCCAGTGTTACCCGACATTATCCAACAATTCTATGGCGATAGCGTGACAGTTATGCCAAGAATCGTCTATTATCCACAGACTGTCAGATACTGGGGAGGAACGACTATAGAGCTAGTCTCTCAACATAACTTCACGCGGATAAACGCAGTTATCGGCCTGTCTCCGACCGAATCAGAGATCTTAGTAGGAAACGTCTCAGTTCTTTATCTGAGAAGCTTTACAGATGAGGATTATGACGTTTGCCTCCTGACAGCATCTCAAGCCCGTGCCTTAAATGTCACGATCGGAGATGCGGTGACTTTTAAGAACTCCAAATTAAAGGTCATAGGCATCCTCGAGGAAGACATACTTAATACTCTCAGGGATTTGAACGGGCTGTCAATCGGAGCTCCAGATCCCTTTTACGTTTCACAATTCGCAAAGGATTTTGTTTACCCTGAACGTGTTGTCACGGTTCCAAGGCTCAAGTGGAGTAAGCTTCTGATAGTCCCACTAAGATTTGCTCTAGATCTAGGTGGGCATGTTTCGTCAATAAACATCATTCCTAGAGACGAAGCATCGATTCCTCGCATCGAAAAACTGGCTCGGGACTTGGCTATGAACTTAGATCTTGGCATCTTGCTGAAATCTGGAGGAAACATCTTCAAGTTCTCAAGGGTTCACGCCTATTACACATTGGGTTATGAAGCTGTAATGGTTGTTGTCGCTATGGGCACACTAAACATAGTTCTTACCATTTTTTCCAGTGTGCGGGAGAAGATCAGAGATATCAACACTCTTGCAGTCTGTGGCTTGTCCCCTTCGGGCTCCATGTCTATGCTTTTAGTGGAAGCACTCATCTATGCTCTCATAGGAAGCATCCTAGGATACTTTGCCGGTTACGCCTTTAACACCACGATGAGGTTTTCAGGACTGCTCCCGGAGTATTTTCCTTTCAATTACTCTTCGATGGCAATCGTATACTCCATATTAACGGTTATAGCCGCGACTTTCATAGGGGCTCTTATACCTGCCCGAATGGCCGCAAGAACCGTAACGCCCTCCCTGAGAAGGATATGGGAATTGCCGACGAAGCCTCGAGGAGACGCGTGGAGTATTCCCCTTCCCTTCCGCGCTTCTACTGAAGAGGAATCGGTTGCCACCTTATGTTTCTTGCGGGAGTATTTTGAGAAAGGAGGCCACGTCAGTAGAACATATATGGTTAGCAAAGTAGGCACCGTTTCCTATCAAAACAAAAAGCTTGAATTGGAGGTCAAACATGTTCCCTACGAAATGTCTATTATCAGTAGTGTCACCATTGACACCCTGAAAATGAATGATGTTTTTACCTTTAGCGTCGACTTGAAGCGGATTAGCGGTCCCTCACGCATGTGGGTCTCATCATGCCGCCATTTCATAGATGCCGTAAGGAAACAATTCATGCTATGGGGGACCCTGCCAGGGTTGGAACACAAGAAGTATATGGATGCTGAGAAACGTGAATGAAAAGACCTCCGGAGTAACTTGGCGTACGTTTACAGCTTTACTGACCACGATTCTGTTTTTCACTGCGCCGTCTGTATATTTGACTCTGACTGTAGGGGCGGGGGCTATATCTCAAGCCGCAGTATTCGTTGTTTTGATAATCTTCAGTGAAATCACAAGATACTTCGGCAAGCCCCTTTCAAAACAGGAACTTTTCATTCTTTTTTCCGTGATCGCTATGGTAACCAGCCTGTCCCCGCCGTATTACTGGCTCATATGGAGAGTTTTCGCGTATGTCCAACACCCAGTGTTCTCCAAGGTCATCTTACTTGATAAACCTCTTTTCGATCTTGTCCCTTCTTGGCTCATCCCAAAGGACCTGATGATACTCGAGCAAAGGACCTTTTTCGCAAAGGACTGGTTTGTCCCTTTAGCAGTCAATCTTACAATCGTATTTCTGGCTTATCTTCAATCTGTTTCACTTGGTATGCTATTTGGCTATGTTTTTGTGGAGGTTGAAAAACTGGATTACCCAATGGGAAAAGTCCAAGCCTCTGTTATATCAACACTATCGGAAAGAACAGAGGAGCATATGAAAATCTTCATTTTTTCCATTATTGTTGGTGCAGGGCTTGGTATTGCTGTATATGCTCCGCAGATCATAGGGAGTACGATTATCCCTCTTCCTTGGGCAGACTTTACCTCGATTACTCAAGACTTCATTCCTGGTGCAATAATCGGCCTATCTACAGACCCGTTCGGTTATGTTACAGGGATGATCATTCCTATCAATGTAGCCGTGTGCGCTTTGATTTCTTCAATAATCGTGTATGTCCTTATGAACAATCTCTTGCTAACAACATTTTCCGATGTTTTTCCGCGATGGAGAGAGGAATTCTACTACGGGATGAACATAGCAGCAATACAATATCGGTCTTATCTTAGAATATGGCTCCCGGTGCAGTTTGGGATGACTATAGGTATGGCGCTTTTGTACATAGTAGTGATCAGGAAAGATATCTATAGATCCATGAAACTTTTGTTAAGAGCTACCAGGACAGGCGAACGATCGGATTTTCCATCGCTTTCAATAATCTTTGGGCTATTTCTGGCATCATCCCTTGCGTCATGCTTCACTTATATCTACCTGGTCCCGGGCTATAATCCGTTTCTGGTAGTCACGGTTTCCCTTGGATATAGCTTCCTGGCCTCGCTTATCTCAGCTAGGGCATTAGGAATAGGGGCTGTGAGTCCCACAATTGCATGGCCCTGGAGAATCGTCACCTACTTCTCGGGTTACAAGGGCTTTACTGGCTGGGATTCTTCTCCAGCGATTGAAACAGGTCTCTCCGCGCAAATCGTGCAAGCCTTCAAAGTAGCCCGTCTGACTGGAACAAGGCTTATGGATTACCTCAAGATGCTGACGATTGGGTATGTTTCCGCTTTGCTGCTAAACCTGTTCTTTTATGATTTCTTCTGGCGAATCGCGCCAATACCATCAAGCGTTTATCCCTTCACATTAATGTACTGGCCGCAGTACATGCTGGAGGTTCTAATGTTTTCAACAGGGCAAATAATAATAGAACCGCACGTTATCTTACTGTCTATCATCTGTGCCATGATAGTTGTTGCCATAGAAACCGGGTTGAAGCGATTTCGAATACCCTTTTCCGCAATGGGATTTATGATAGGAGTTTTCCAAATACCTCCTTACACCATAGCCTTTTTGATAGGGTCACTGATGAGCAATCTGGTTATACCTAGATTCATTCCTGATTGGAGAAAAATGATATTTACAACAATGGCTGGGATCGTCGCGGGCTTGAGCATAAGCGTGGGAATCGGCGTAGCCGTTTCGTTCCTAATGAAAGCTCCTTGGATTTGGCCTTGGTAGTGACGCTTCACGCTATGTCCATTCCAGCATTTGTGTCAAAAAGTCTGGGAATGTTCAGTATTGATTCTAGTTAACTCAAGAAGATTTCAATGAGAGTAGTCCTGTGTTAATAACAGTTACGAATACTATGGCCCCCATTGTTCATGTGCTAATCCTGGGAAAATGACTCCGAGGAGTCTCAAAGGTCAGTTCTTTCCGCCCCATGATGAGGTTCTCATTTTGCTGTTTCGGCATCTGAACCTAGAGAGGAACTGACGACTCATCGGATACTTCTCAAGACGTTCCTGAGGTAGTCAAGATCCTGTTTTGTCTGTCGAATCAACTCTTCGAGGTTCAGGTCCTCATATTCGCTGTGAATAGAGACGCAGCCGTCGAACCCAATCATCTTCAAGCATTTGAACACCACAAGCCATGGTACGATTTCCTCCTTCAAGGGCATCATATGCAGCTTCCAGCTTTTTCTGCCGGTCTGCTCGTCGAAAATCCGTTGCCAGCGATAATTCTTAACGGCAACAAGCCTAATGTATGGTCCAAGCAGGTCTATTCTCATCTCCAATCCCGAAGGCCCGCTCTCAGCAAACAAGTGGCCCGGATCGATATAGGCGCCTAAATATTCAGGTTCATAATCTCTCAGAAACATGAACAACAGCGCTGGGTCAGCACTCAGATACGGACCTGCATGAGTGTGTATGGTTGCAGTTACGCCGTACTTCTTGCTTAGGCTGTAGATTTCATTGATCCGTCTACGGGTATCGTCGATCTGTTGAACAACCTTGCCGAAGCCTTCATACATCCAGTAGCCAAGTTTGATATATTTCACGCCACACTGCGAAGCGGTCTCAAAGATTTCCTCCGCGTAGTCCTTCTTCGCATCAGTTATGTTCGTAGTAATCATGGGAACATCCAAACCTTGCGAGTTGAGCATACTGATCGCATGCGGCAGCTTTTCTGAGGCTTCTTCAGGAAGGACGTATCCTCCCTCTCTTACTGTGAGGTCCGCCCCGTCAAAGCCCATGCTGGCCATGTAATCCCCAGCCTCCTCGAGCGATAAATTGCCTATGTTTTTCAGCATCTTGGTAAACATCAGTATCTGCATAGTACATGCCCTCAGATCAAATGCATCTAGAAAAGATCGTTCATATAACGCTTTCTTGACACCTATTCATTCTTGGAAAATATGTGCCCTAACTTCTTCACAAGGGCTGTCTATGCCGGGGAGAATCATCTAGCTTTACTTTCCCGGTAGGCGTACTGCAGACTTCGCGTTCGTGGTTACTGCCGAACCAGTTGGAAAAATCTTTAACGAGAATGGTGAGATCAAGCATGCTTATAAACTGCGGGAATTAAGTATGAATGTCAATCTCCGTCCTGGAAGGAGACTTATGTTCAATCCTCGAATTCAGATACCTCTTAAGACTAGCATTCTGGAAATGATGCACGAGAAAGCTTTGGAGATTCTGTATAACATAGGCATGAAAGTATCTAATCAGTATATTCTGGGGAGAATAGAGAAAGTTGAAGGCATCAAGATTAAGGAAGGAAGAGTCCGGATCAAACCTGAGCTCGTGGAAAATCTAGTTGAAGAGTATAGAGTTCGCGCCAGAAAAGAAGATCAAGAAGCCAATAGCAGTTCAGAAGAAGTGACTATACT
>Ga0315314_1003382_pt1 | contig 12507 bp, 9 predicted proteins | sample TDP9_MG_FD_203631 | JGI IMG/M metagenome (GOLD analysis project Ga0315314, IMG submission 203631) | Freshwater sediment microbial communities from Lake Towuti, South Sulawesi, Indonesia - TDP9 | ecosystem: Environmental > Aquatic > Freshwater > Lake > Sediment | place: Indonesia: South Sulawesi...
CCATCATTTCCTTCAGCCCCCTTGCTTGGCTCCCACCCCGACTTCTCCATAAACCCCTCATCTAGCCTGCCGACGAAGCCAGCCAACAGCCTCCCCGTCCGCTCGATATCCCTGGTGGAGAGGGTCTCCACGGAAGTATGCATGTAGCGCAGGGGGATGGAGAGGAGGGCGGTGGGGATGCCCTCCCTGGTGACCTGCATCGCCCAGGCATCGGTGCCGCTTGGGCCGGGGATAGGCTCCACCTGATAGGGGATCTCCAACTCCTTTGCCACCTTGACCAATTGCTCGTGGAGCTTAGGGTGGATGTTCGGCCCGAAGGCGATGGCCGGCCCCTTCCCCATCTCGATGGTATCCGCCTCGGGGACGCCGGGCTGTCTGCCGAAGCTGACGTCAATGGCGATAGCTATGTCGGGGGCCAGGTCGTAGGTCGAGGTAATAGCCCCCCGCAGGCCTATCTCCTCCTGCACCGTGGCCACGGCATAGACATCCCAGATATGCTTGATGGAGGCAAGGCCCTCCAGGCAAACCAAAATGGCTACTACCGCTGCCCGGTCATCGAAGGCCTTGCCTGCCACGAAGCCATTCCTCAGCTCAACGAAGTCCCTGGCGATGGTCGCCAGGTCGCCAACCCGCACCAGCTCGCCGACCTCCTCCTCGGGCAGCCCCACGTCAATGAAGAGCTTATCCATCTCGATGACCTTCTCCCTTTCTTCTTTAGGGAGCACGTGGGGTGGGCGGCTGCCGATCACTCCTGGCAGATCATGTCTGCCGTGCACTACCACCTCTTGCCCCAGGAGGACCCGCTTGTCGAACCCTCCTACGGTGGTGAAGTGCAGGAACCCCTCCTCTGTCTTAGACACGATCAGCCCGATCTCGTCCATGTGCCCGGCCAGCATCACCCTCTTAGCCGATCTCTTGCTCCCCCTCTTGAGGGCGATGACGTTGCCCAGCTTGTCCACCCGCACCTCGTCGGCGTATTTCCCGAACTCCTCGACGGCGATCCCTCGCACCTCGGTCTCGTAGCCGGAGACCCCGCTTGCCTCGGAAAACCTCTTCAGCAGAGGCGCTATCTCCATCGGTGTCCCTCCTTTGATTAACTGTCTCTGATTAGCTGTCTCACCGCTTATCTGTATAGAGTCTCTCACGCATAAGGTGAGACAGCTAATCATCGCCGCCTTTTGCTCTTGCTGCTTGTGTGGATATGGCGAGATAGTTAATCATTGTCAGGATAATTGTAATCTAGCTTTAGCTCCTTGTCAAATAAAGGAGTCACTGTCGGCGTCAGGGTGGGGGTTGGGTCGCTGTAGTTGTCGGCGTAAGGGTTTCAGTGGACGTCACGGTAGCCGTCGCCTCCGGCGTCGGGGTCTCGGTCAAGGTCGGCGTCAGAGTTGGGGTGGTGGTTAGTGTCGGGGTTTCAGCTGGGGTCGGTGTGGCGCTAGCTGTCGGCGTCGCCTCCGGGGTCGCTGTGGTGGTGGGGGTCGGGCTTGGCATAGGAGTAAATGTCAGCGTGGGAGTGGAGGTCCCGGTGGAGGTTGGCGTGGGGGTCAAGGTCTGAGTAGCAGTAGGTGTCGCTGTGGCGGTGGGGGTCGGGCTTGGCGTAGGAGTAGACGTCAGCGTGGGAGTCGAGGTCCCGATTGAGGTTGGCGTGGATGTCAAAGTCTGAGTAGCCGTAGGCGTTGCCGTGGCGGTGAAAGTTGGGCTTGGCGTAGGGGTAGATGTCGGCGTGGGAGTCCCGGTGGATGTTGGCATAGGGGTCCAAGCTTGGGTTGGGGTCTTCGTAACAGTAGCTGTAGGCTTTGTTGTGGGGATGGGCAACTGCGTGGGCGTCGGCTCCAGGGTCGCCGTGGGCACCGGCGTTGGGCTGGGCCTTGGGGTGGGACTGGGCGAGGTTGGAACGAGGGTCGGCACCATCGTCCAGGTCGGGAGAACCGCCCTCTCCCGAAGGAGGCGTGGTCGTAGGAATAGGCTGGCGGCCCCCAGGAGATAGAGGAGCGATGCGGCTAGGGCGAAGATGCCTAGGACAATGTAGGCTATCCTCTGTCTGTTAGACAGGCCGTCGTACCAATCGCGGATGGACCTCACCTCCTACGAAAGCGAACTATCGTCCGCCAAAGAATACACTTGAACGAAATCTTTAACACGCACGTCCCAGTAGTATTGCTCCCGCATTTCTAACGCTGCCTCGGCCATCGCTTTGGCTTGGCTCCCGTCCCGGAGCGCGGTCAGGATGCCCTCTGCCAATGACCCTGCGTCGCCCGGCGCAACCAGGAGGCCAGCCTGGCCCAGGACCTCCCCCCGATCCCCTACATCGCCCGTCACCACGGGCACGCCCAGGGCCATGCTCTCGAAGAGCTTAAGGGGGGACCTAGCCCGCGCCACTACATCGTCGTAGACCGGATCAACGGAGACGTCGCCGAGCTTGAGATAATAGGGCACAAGGTCCGGCGATGCCCTCCCTGCCATGACCACCTTATCCTTTAACCCCATCTCCTTAACGCGGTTACCTATCAAATCATAATCCTCGCCTCCCCCCACCAATAATAAAACTGTATTTTGGAGCCTCTGGCCCACAATGGCGAAGGCTTCGAGCAGTAACCCCACCGGATGGTTGGCCAGGCTCAGGCTGCCGACATAGAGGACGACCCGCTTGCCCTCTAAGCCCAAGCTGTCTCTCAATTTCTGAACCCTTTGTGGATCCACATGGCCGAAGCGGTCCCGGTCAATGCCGTTGGGCACATAGATGATGCGCCCCTTTGGGTAACCAAGGGCCGCATTTCTCTCGGCGAGAAAGTGGGTGTTGACCGTCAGCCCCTTGGTGAACTTCGGCAGGTTGTCCTCGAATAGGACGAAGGTCCTCTTTTGCCAAAGGGCGGAGAAGCGATTCGACTCCGCCTCGTAATCGTCGCAGTCCAGATAGAGGGGCTTGCGGCGAAATAGTTTTGCCCCCACCAAAGCCGCCACGCCATTGATGGGCTGAGGCTTGCCCAGATGGACGACGTCCGTTTTAGCGAAGATAGCCCTCACTGTCATGCTCCAAGTGGAGGCGGCCACAACCCTCAACAAATCCAAGGTGTTAAAATACCACCTCCTCGCGCCCACCTGGCGGACGTGCATCTGGCCGACGTAGTGAATCCCCACCCCCTTTTCCTGCCAGCTACGCCTCTTTAGATTGCCGAAGTCATGGTGCAGGGCTATGATGTCTACCTCATGCCCCAATCGCACCAGCTCCTTGGCCAAGGGCCAGTAGCGCCCCAAGCCCGAGGGATAGGTGAGGTCCTGGGTCAGGAGAAGGGTGATTCTCATCGAGAAAGCGTCTCCTCGATCAGCTGCACCAATTTGAGCCAGGAGAAATCGTCCTGCCGCTCCCTGATCCCCTGGACGAAATCGGCTGCCAGATCGTCTTCGAAGAACCTGATGATCGCCTCAGCCAAAGCGTCGCTGTCGCGTGGGGGGACGATGAGCCCTGTCCGGCCGTGGCTTACCGTCTCGGTGAGCCCCCCTACGGTGGTGGTGATCACTGGCCTCTCGAAGCCATAGGCCAATTGCACCACCCCGCTCTGGGTGGCTTCGAGGTAAGGGAGGACGACCACATCCGCGGCGGCGAAGTAGAGGCTCACTTCCTCGTTGGGCACATATCTGTTGAGGATCGTCACGCTCTCTTTGAGGCCCAGGCGCTCGATGGCCCTTTGATAGGCCCTCTCGCTCTCCCAGAACTCGCCCACGATCAGCAGGTGCACCTTGATCCTCTGGAGGACGCGAGGCATGGCCTTGAGCAGGTAAGGGAGCCCTTTATAGCGGCGGACGAAGCCGAAGAAAAGGATCAGCCTCTCATCCTCTGAGATCCCCAGCCGCTCCCTGGCCTCCACCTTGTCAATGCTGCTATTGCGATGGAATATATCGTAAGTGGGATGGGCGGCCAGCCTGATGTCGGCTTTGGGCAGTACCCGGCGCAGGCGCTTGTAATCCTCTTCCGATAGGACGATGAAGTGGTCGCCGCTGGCCAGGACCCGCCTGGCCAGGAAGAAGTCGAAGGGGCCGCCGTCGGGAGGGGTGACGTGGTGACAAATAAATAGGATCTTTATCGGCGTGAACCTCTTTATCAAGTAAGAGACGGCTGCCAGGGTCGGCGTCCAGAAGGGCGCCCACCACTGGAGGATCAGGGCGTCCGGCTCGTCCTCCCTGATCCTCTCGAAGGTCTTGAACCAGGTCCAAGGGTTAAAGGGGTCGAGGATATATTCGCAGTCCACTTTCAGGATCTGCTCGCTGGGGTCCTTCTCGGTGCTGCCTGGGAACAAAAGACTGGGATATTGCCTGGTGTAGGAGTAAAAATTCACCTCATGGGCACAACGCAGGTTCTGCACCAGCAAGGTCGTGTAGTGGGCGATTCCTCCCCGAAAGGGATAGGTTGGTCCGATGACGCATAATTTCAAAGGTCACTCCTCTGCTCTCGCCTCGTAATCAATCTCGAAGATCCAAACCCCATCATGCTGATAGATTAGCCGATAGTTTGGGCTATTGATAAATTTTTGTGGCTTAATATCTCCGCCCCGTTTCCCGATGTAGATGTGAGTCACGCCGTGGCTCTTTAGGAGCGGCAACATCTCTTCAGCATCTGATAGAGCCGCGATGCCTTTGGCTAAGGCGTTAACTGCAGCGATATACTCCGGAGAGCCATCATTGTTATACATCATCGGCGGGACGGTGGCCTCGCGTCCTGTCAGCAATGGTATCCAGAGGCCAGCATCGGAGCCGATGATGGCGTCGGGGAGATAGAGAGACGAATTGCTGAAAAACTTCGCCTCCTCAGGGGTATTCCTCTGAATCCAATCCATGGCCAGCATATCCGATTCCGACACCAGAGCGAAACTGGGCTCTGTGATCGTCAGCATCCTTCTAGCACCCAGCAGGGCTGCCAGCACTATCGAAATAGCGACAATGGCTCTGCCCGACGCCGACCACTTGGGGCGCATTTTAAGGAGGAAAGCATCAATCAAACGATCCAGAAAGTAAGCGCTCAATATCGAGCCCGGCAGATAGAGCCCCACGATCACCGCCCCGTTGTCCACCAGGCCCGAAAGGGGCAGCTTCGACAGATAGAGGTTAGCCACTATGAAAAGAGCGACCACCCAGAACGCTATCAAGATAATGGGTTTTTCCCTCTTAAGTGCTCCCCAGACACAGCCGAGCAAGGATAGGGCGATGAGATAGCCGTTGAAGCTGAGCAAAGTAAGCTTCATGGAAAAGCCAAAATATTGGCGGACGAGGGGGTCTGAAAAAATATCATCGCTTGCTAGATTGTAAGCCTGAAGATGTCGGGGGACAAAATTGGTAAGTATGTTCCATAACCAAGGGAGGGTGAGCAGGATTGCCAAAAGACCGATTAAGAACATCCGGAAAGCGGGTTCGATGAGTTTCCCCTTTTTGGCCTCACTTGCCAATGCTTGATAGAGAAAGTAGACTAGCATGAAACACATGTAGAATATAAAAATACGGTAATGAATAAGGAGGAGTCCAGCGAGGGCCATGCCCGTTATGGTCAAATATCTAGGGTTTCTCTCCTCGCCTTCAAGGCTCTCCAGGGTGATAACCAAAACAATGGGCAAGACAACTTGCCCTGCCAATTGGGTGTATCGGCCCCAGTTCACATAATAGGCAGGCATATTGGCCAGCAGGCCGACGATCAACGCGCTGAATAAGCCTGCCCTGCGGCTTAGCAGCCTGGCCGCAAGAAGGTAGATGGTGAGAGGGGAGAGGGCATTCAGGATCTGGCCCACGATTATGACCGAGCGCAGGATGCTGATGCCCGTCAGCCAGTAGAAGAAGGCCACCAAGGCGTGGAAACCGAAATGATAGGTGAAGGAATGGAGGTGAGCGTAAGGCTCATATGAATCGGGGACACCGCCCTGTTCCACGATCAACTGCGAGATCAGGGTGTGGTGATAGGAATCGGTCCACATGGCAACTGGCAAATCTCGGACTATGAACAAGCGCACCCCAAGAGATAATACGAAGATGAAAAGGAGCCAAAAATAATCAGAATCTACCCCTATCGTGAGGGTTTTGAAGGATGTCTTAGCCAGTCGGCTCAACTTCTTTGTGCTCTCCTTGGCTAAGCTGCATATAACTATACCGCCGAAGATCGCCAGCACCGCTGCGGTCCTAAAGGCATTAGCCTTGAGCCCGATTAAAGTGCAGAGGAGCAAGAATAAGGGGTAAAAAGCAACGCTCAGACCTAGGGAGACGATGAGGCGTTGAACAATATCGAATTTGGATTGAGGCAGCAATAGGACAAATAAGGCATAGCCTGAGAGTAGAAAAAGCGCTGTGGCGAGAAAGATGAGTGAAATATCATTCATATCAACACTATCGTTAATAGCTGTTTTGCGTAGCCCGTTTGAGTTTCAAGCAATCTTAGGTTATCATAGAAAATATGGAGCGCGAATACTCAATACCGATTTTGCTATTTCTGTTATCGCTGGTCGTTTTCAATATAAAGTTCAGATATGTAGAATCGGGCGATACAGCGCCCAATGAGCTTCTGCCTATCTCAATCATGTCTGAATACGACCTCGATTTCAATGAGTTTATTCAGGTGCCATATCAATTCACCCATAGTGATGGCAGCGTTACCATGTTCATCCCTGAAGGTGATGAGTTGCCCTATTGGTTTCGTAATATCAATGGCAGAATCGTCTCTACTTACCCCATAATACCAGGCATACTAAATCTGCCAATTTACTTTCTAGCCTCTCTTGTGGGTGTTAACCTCCTGGAAAACCGCTATGCGCTATCTATGCTGTCCTCCTCTATCATCTCTTCACTTTCCGTCGTCTTTATGTATCTTTGCCTGACGAAGGTTTGTAGACGGCAACACACGGCATTATTCTTTGCCCTCATCTATGCCTTTGCCACTTGCGTTTGGAGTGTGGCGTGTAGAGCGATTTGGCAACACGGGCCTTCGTTGTTATTCCTCACCGTATCGTTGTTTATGTTATTTAGCGGTATCAATAAACTGATTCCCTATACGGGCTTCTTTCTTGGGATGGCTGTTTTTAACAGACCAGCCAATATAGTAATAGCTTTGCTCTTGACCTTATACATATTTTCCCATCACAAGGATGAGTTCGTTAAATATCTTGCATTGGCCGCCATACCTGCGGTCTTATTAGCCTGGTATTCCCACACATATTTGGGTTCCATCATGTCTTTGGGACAAGCACATAACAGCCTAAATATGTTCAGCGGCAGAATTTTGCCTGGACTGGCAGGACTGTTGATAAGTCCAAGTCGCGGCCTGTTTGTCTTCAGCCCCATATTCATTTTCAGTTTTGCATATTTGTTTCGTATGCTGTTGTCAAAAGAAACGCAGTCCATTTACCGGGATTTGGCAATATCTGTTATTTCTTCATTGCTGTCGCATTCAAAATGGGGCATGTGGTGGGGAGGACATAGTTTTGGGTACAGGTTGCTAATTGAGCTAATCCCTGTATTGGTCGTCTTTGGCGCTCTTTGTTGGGAGAGATTAATCCTCAACCACTGGCCTTTGCGAGCTATTTTTCTAGGCTGTGTGCTCATTTCGGTGTTCGTGCATTTCTTGGGCGCATTTTACTACCCTTGCGGCTTCAATCGCTTCCCTAACGATATTGACGCTCATCCAGAGCGGCTTTGGCGTGTTTGGGATACAGAGATAACCAGATGCACTATACGACTATTAGCTGATTTATGGTCCATGATCTCAGGAAGCGCGCGATGACTATTGCTGCACCCCTTTATATCCCAAGTCGATGCATAATCCTCATCAGCCGCTCCTCGAAAGCTTCTCGGCTATAAAGCCGGCTCCGCTGTATCGCGGCGCGGCTCATCCTTTGGCGCAGATCCTCCTGATGGATCAAGTCCATAGTGTAGCGCCGCAGTTGGCCCAGGGTCTGCCATTGAAAGCCATCCACCCCGTGCCGCACGACCTCCAATTGCCCAGCTTTGCCGATGACCACGGGCACACAGCCGGCGGCCATGGCCTCTACGGTGGTGATGCCAAAGTGCTCGAAGCGTATGGGCTCCCTCGCCACGTCCTCACCATAGCCGCTGGCATGCCAATAGATCTTGCTCCGGCCATAGAGTTCTGCTAGGTCGGAGAAGGACACGTCGGTATAGATGCGGATGGGATAGCCCATAGCCGCGTCTTTCACCTTATCCAGATACTCTTGGTGGACAACGCCCGGCGTCGTCCCTCCCGCCAAACAGAGATCCCAGCCTGACAGCCCATCGTCAACCATGTCTTTGAAAGCCCTGATCATGGGGATGTGCTTCTTGTTGTGGCTTCCGGCGAAGAACCTCCCCACGCTGAGGATCATGTTCCTCTTCTCCAAAGGGACGAAGGCCTCGACGTCAACGGGAGGGTAGAGCACCTCGCTCTCCCGATGCCAATACCTTTTGATCCATTGGCAAGTGAACTGGGAAATAGCACAGATCAGGTCGTAGGTATCCAGATGATCGAGGCAGAGCTTAGGGGGGAGGTTGTCCAGCCGCACCCCTAGCTCCTTGAACAGCCTCTCGAAGAGGAAACGGTATAGCCTGTAGCGCGGGTGCGTCACCTCCACCGCAGCGATGGCCACCCCTAAATCCCTCGGCTCCTCCCAGCCAACCTCACCCTTGGGCCAGAAGGTGTCGGCGTGGATCTCCAAGGCCAAAGGTGAGGACGCGATTTCCCTCACAATCAACTCATAGGGCGCAAAGGATGCCCCAGCGGCCTCAAGCCGACAGCGCCCAATCTCCCGGCCATCAATGGAAAAAGCCGCATTGACAGGCGATGAGCCTGGAGGACGAAACCCACTCAACATCATCCTGAGCTTCAGAGCGCGTAGGCCCCGGGGCACAGGGATGGTCAGCTTGGCCCTTCCCTTTGTCCAGCGATAACGCCTTCCTGCGATGTCTTCAGGGCCATAGAACCCCTCGGTGTAATCGGGGACCATGAAGCGTCGCTTCAGTTGGAGGCCGACCCGCCGCTTGAACAGGCCCCAGGGGGAGAGCCCCACCGGCGTGGGGAAGTAAACCAGCATGAGGCTCCTAGGGGCGCGAGAGGGGATGAAATTCATGTGAGAGGCGTTGATAAACAGATCGTAGTCCGCGGTGAAGGGAGCCAGTCGCTCATCGGGGAGGTCGGGGATGCAACGGAGGGACACCCTGCTGAGGTCAACGTTCAGCTTCTCCTCCAGCTCCGCTTTACCCACCCTCTGGTGGGTCAGCACCTCAACGGTGTGTTCTGCGCTGAGGCATTCCGCTATGGCCAGCATGTGCTTCTCGCCGCCGCCCCTGGTGGGCAACCAGCGGTTGTAGATTCCTACTCGCACCTATCTGCTCCTCACGCCTTTATCTGCTCGCTTTCGGGAGCAGCCACCTCTCGATCTCGCCCTGAGGCACGACCCTGTCCCTTTGGACCCGACGGCGCTTGCGCCACAGAGCAGGGAGGGAGAGGGTCAAATTGGCGCACACCCTGGCCTGAAGCCAGAAATAGGAAAGGGTAGGGGCTAAGTCGCCACGGTGGAAGATGAGAGAGCGCACCGCCCTCAGCCCAGCCAGAGCCGTGGCTGCAAAATACTCCCCCCAAGCCGCCATGACCTGTCGCCTCGTCCCGTTCTTGAAGAGCATGGCCAGGCGATTGCGATCCACATGGTAGATGAAAAAGGGCGACCACTCAGTGGCAGTGCCACAATGCACGTGGCGCACCACCGAATAGGGCGTATAGACGATCTTCCACCCCCTGAGCCTGGCTCGCCAGGCCAGGTCGGTATCCTCATAATACATGAAGAAGTCCTCGTCGAAGAGGCCCACATCCTCAAGCATGGCACGGCGGTAGAGGACGCTGGCCCCACAGGCGGCGAAAACCTCCTCCAGCCGGTCATACTGGCCTCGATCCTCCTCATAGCACTGCTGGTTATCCCTGACATAGGTCCCCCGATCCCGCCCCGACCCATCGGTGAAGACGATGGAGCCAGCGTTCTGGACGAACCTCTTCGCTCCCTTCAAAAGGGCATGTGGTATGACCAGTTGATATATCCTGGCCTTATCACCCTTAATCTCCCACTCATCCAACTCCTGCCCATCAACGCGAAACGTGACGCGGACAGGCCTCGAGCCGGGGCGCGGGGCAGCAACCTTCAAGCTTACCGATAGATCGCCTTCCTCGCATACCACAGGGATGCCGAGGACCGCCTGGCCCTTCGTCCAACGGAAGGAATGCTCGCCGGCCCTCTCCGGGCCATAGGCCCCCTCCAGATACTCTATCTTACCCTGTTCGTCTCCGCCCCCCACCCAAACCCCATAGAGCTGTAAGCCCAACTCCCGCTCGTCGCTGGGGCCAGGCCGGAACACATCGTCCACGCAAATATTAAGCGGCAAAAGGTTGTAGAAAAGGAGCATCTTGGAGGTACAAGCCCCGATAGTTGGATCGCTCTCGCAAACCTTGATCAGCTCAATTAACCACGCCCTATCCACCTTCGTGTCGTTGTTGAGCAAAGCCACATAATCGCCTTGGGATTGGCTGATAGCGATGTTGTTTCCCCCAGCAAAGCCCAGATTGGATTTATTTTCGATTATCCGCACCCAGGGAAAGCGTTTCTTCACCAAAGCGACCGAGCCATCAGCGGAGGCGTTGTCAACCATTATCACCTCGAACCTATCAGCGGGATAATCCAGCCGCTGTAGGGAAGAGAAACAGTCCTCTAGGTACCGCCGCCCATTGTAATTGACTACGATGATCGACACAAAGGGAAGCGCCATCCTCTCTTACCTCGCTCGGAACAGCGATTTCAGCCAAAAATACACCTTGAAAGGGGGGCTGCGGTGGTATCTATCCAAAATGACTTGCAGTTCATCCTTATGGCGGATGACCTGCTCAAGATAAGCATCCTTCTCTTTGATGACTCGCTCAAAATAGGCGTCCTTCTCCCGAATGACCTGCTCCAAAAACCGGTCTTTATCCTGCACTATCCTCTCCAATTCGGTCTGGTATAAACCGTAATCGGACGCCCGATGCGGATTCTTGCAGAATTCGATCAGTGGCTCAGCGACCCTCTCCCAAGCCAGTTGACGCCTTGCTTTCTCGAAGCTATGGCTATACATCTGCCGTAGATTGGGAGTATCCAGCAGGCCCATAAGCGTATCAACCCATTGGTTCACATCGGCGTAATCTACCGTTTGCCCTATCCCATATCCTTCGATAATCTCACTGGTCGCATCCCCCTTGGTAGCCACAACAGGCAACCCTGCCCAGGTGTAGTCGAGGACGCGAGTCCGGAAGGCGAGCCTGGCCTCGATATGCTCGAAATGGGCGCTGATGCCGATGTCTGCCTCCAAGAGATAGTTCTGTCTCTCGTCATAAGCCACCCAATCATTGAAAAAGACGTATCGGTCGTATAAGCCTAAATCCTTACTCAGTTGCACTGCCTGGGCATACATCCTCATCTCGGGCACCACTACATTAGGGTGCCTCGTGCCCATAAAGAATAGCTTGACATCATCCCTCTTCTCAGCGATCTCACGCATCGCCTTTATCGGCGTCAGGGGATCAAGCCATTCCCAGATCCCTCCGGCCCAAAGTATCACCCTATCCTCCTCGCCGATGTTTCTCCACACCCCCTTCAGGACCCGTTTAGTATGCCTTGGCGGCTCCGAAGGCAGCCCAAAGGGAACCACATTGACTAAATGGCGCAGAGTCGCGTCCTCGCGGTAGATATGGGGGTTGATCCTCTTGTTGGCGCTCAGCATCCCCAGCCAGTAATCGCGCTGCCTCTCGCTGGCGCAGATGAAGAAATCGCCCGCGCGCAACTGCTCGTTGAGGACGCGCAGATACTCCTGATAGGCCGCTATCCACTCCTCAGCATCTTCTCCGGCATGCATCTCGAGGCTCTCCAATATAAAGGGGATATACACATCAACGACGATGGGCAGGCCAGCGTCTTTGAGGAAGGGGAAGAAATGGAGGATAAATCCCTGGACAACTAAGACATCGCTATCAACCACCAGCCTTCTCAGTGCTTCGCCCTCTGGATCGTATCTCTGCACTGCAAGATTTGGGTGGCTGATCCCCGTCTCATTGGGCACGGCTAGGGTGACAATGTTATCTCTGCTTAAGACCTTAGCCAGCTCCCAGTTGCGGACGCCGGGCCCAGCCATATTCTCACCGACGACGTCGCCACTGACAATTAGGATTCTGGACATTGGCCATCACCCTTCACAGCGCTGACATAACATTCAAAGGGGCGGTCAAGCTGCTGGAAAATTCTGGCCACTTGGGCGAATCCCTCGTTGGCCTGGTCGAACCCACGATTCACCTGGGCTACGATCTGATCGAAATAGGGCTGCACGATGAGCCTGACGAGGAACGTCTTGCCCTTCTTGATGAGCCTGCGGAGGATGTCCTTGTTCGGGAGCGGCAATTCGCGCTCATAGCTGACAGGAGACACCAGATCTTGTCCTCCGGGTGCTCGATGAGCCTGCAGCCCCAATGGG
>Ga0315314_1003383_pt1 | contig 12503 bp, 14 predicted proteins | sample TDP9_MG_FD_203631 | JGI IMG/M metagenome (GOLD analysis project Ga0315314, IMG submission 203631) | Freshwater sediment microbial communities from Lake Towuti, South Sulawesi, Indonesia - TDP9 | ecosystem: Environmental > Aquatic > Freshwater > Lake > Sediment | place: Indonesia: South Sulawesi...
CGTTACCCAGTACATGTCAGCGATCTCCAGCGAGAGCTATGGTCCGGGCAGCGCAAGGACGTTCTGGAATCAGCTTTGGAGAAGTATCAACGCAGAAAATCTTTACCAATATCATGAGGTTCTACCGAAACAGGAAATTTTAGCAAATTACCTTGGAGACATTATGGCAATGCAAACTGGGTTATAAGCTCGTCAGAAAAAAATTCAGGAAATTATAGCGCAAGAGCTGGGTTAATTTTTAATGACGAAAGTTCGAGCTTGGAAATAGAATTTGATTGTGCAGAAGGGGCAATGAGTTTTTACAGAAAAGTTTCTTCTGAAGATGGTTATGATTTTTTAAGATTTTATATTGATGGAGTTGAAAAAGGAAGATGGTCTGGTGAGTTAGACTGGCAAAAAGTATCTTATTCTGTAGGAGAAGGCACACATACATTCACATGGACTTATTTAAAAGATGAATCAGAATCAAGAGGTTATGACTCTGCTTGGATTGACGATGTAGAGTTTCCTGTTCGTTGAAATTAAAATGGTGCGAAATATCGCACCCTACATGCTACATGCTGCCACGCGTGATTCGTCATTGGGTGGCAGCGTCATCCCTTAGGGATGGCGATGGCGCTTTCCCACCGTTCATACTCAGCCTTGAGATGCTCAGCTAATTCTGGCCCGCTAAACAGACGGCGGGCGGGTTTGCAGAGCATTGAGGACCTTTCTGTCAAGAGGGTCTGTGAGTTGCTTTTTTATCTTCGCTCGCCATCCTTTAGGCATGGTATCGAACGTGCTTTTCAAAATATCTTCTTGGCCCTTATCAATGAGGGCCTGCAGGATCCTAATGGCGGCCTCTTTGTCTTTTGCCTTTTTTTCAGGCATCGGTCTTCTGCTGAGAATAAGCAGCTTGTGAAATGCAAAATTGGCAGGATGGGGCAGTGTCACTGTGATTTCGCGGAGCTTTATTGTGATCGTATTCTGAGCAAGGAAATCCAGAAACCTCAACGCCTGAGCATTCAGTCCAAGTTTAGGCAACGGATAAGGCTTGTCAGATGGTCTGCCTCTCTCGGGGACCAGAAACTCAATGATGAGCTGCGGATGCTCCAATCGGATGTAGCCTTTTCGACCGGTGAAGCCGACAACGAAGCCGAGGTCTTTCAATAAATCTGCAACATCTGTTCGCGACTCAATTGCCGAGGGCCGCGGAACGAGCAGGTCGATGTCGCGTGTTTTCAGCGAAGGAGAATACGTATGTGACGGGAAATACTCCCGATACAGCAGCGTGCACCAGCTGCCGACCAGAACAATGTGTTTTAGAACACCGGCCCGGTCCAGCCGCCTCAGAACCTCGATACATAGCTCATACTGACTCTTTTCCACGCAATGTGGTCCTCAGAAATTTGATCTGCTTTTTCACTTCTGACAAGAGTTTTCGATACTTGGCTCTGTACTGCTTGGCTTGCTCGTATTTTTCAATCTGGTCATCAGCGAGCTTGCCCTTGTATATGAACCTAACCTTTCCCTTTTGGCGGACCTGCAGGTAGTAGTACACGTGTCCCTTGATGGTTTTCCTGACGAGACTGCCTTGGGGTAGTCTGGCCAGTTCCCTTTCGTAGCTCTTTTTCATGGCCAGGGAGTTGATGAGCTCTTCTTTCAGAACGCTCTTAATGACTTTCATATTAGTTTCTCACACAGAATAAGAGTTACCATACGCTTTTTATTGGATTCTACCTTGTATGGTAAGTCGAGTCAATGGTTACCATACACTGGTATAGTTTTTGCACCATATATGGTAAATCCCAGTTACACGGCCAGGTAACTTGAAGGCGTCTGATACCTTTGTCCAGTGACATGCCCGCGCCAATGTCTATTGCCAAATAGGAGATTGCTTCATCGGCCTAAAAAACGGATCTGCTCACAATAACCCATCAATTGATTTGTGACAGACCAATAGTTGCCTCCTTTTCCCAACGCTCGTACTCAGCTTTGAGATGTTCTGCTAATTCCGGTTTTGCAGAGGCAAGGTTAGCTGTTTCGCCAATGTCGGTTTGCAGGTCAAACAGCTGCCAGTCCCGGTTGGTGCTGTTTTGCTCGCGGATAAGTTTGTATCGGCCCATACGAATCGCGGTACTGCTTGTCCCCCAGCGCCAGTAGAGATACTTGTGGGGCGAGGGGGCCTGGCAGACCAGCGCGGCTGCTGGGTCTTTTCCATCGAGGATAATATCTGCACCGAGAGTGCCACCTGCGGCGTGGAGCATCATTGGTACAAAGTCCATGCTGGTAAGAGGCTCGCGGCAGACCGTCTCAGGCTTGATTAGCCCAGGCCAGCGAACGATGCACGGTACCCGGATGCCGCCCTCCCAAAGTGTCGTTCCTCCGCCTCGCAGCGGGGCGTTTGACGCACATTCCAGCCCACGTGCCGGAATGAGAAAAGCTCCGTTGTCAGAAAACAGGATGACGATTGTTTTCTTAGTCAGCTTCAACCGGTCGAGCTGATCGAGAACACGGCCTACACCGTCGTCCAGCGCCGTGACCACGGCCCGGTAGCGCTCGCGCTCATCGAGCGTTTTCGGCGAGTAGCCGTAGCGTGCAAAGGCTTCATCCGGGGCTTGCCATAGACAAGGCGTGCCGGGCGGCTGGTTTCTCGGATTCGGAAAGTGGGCGGCGTTAAATGGGACATAGCAAAAGAATGGCCGAGCCTTGTTTCGTTCGATGAAATCACACGCCGCATCGGCAAAGACGAAGGTGCTATAGCCATCGGCTTTTGCCGGCTCGGTGTTGCGGAAGAGGTCGTTGCGACCGTTGTAGATGTACGTGTAGTAATCGCAGTTTCCGGAGATATTGCCGAAGTATTCATCGAAGCCGCGATCCGTTGGGCGGCTGCCGGGGGCAAAGCCGAGGTTCCATTTGCCGAAGCAGCCGCTGACATATCCAGCCTCGGCCAGATAACGAGGCAGGATCACCTCAGTCTGCGGCAGCCCGATCTGCTGAAGTTCATCGATCTTCCAGAGTTGCTCGTTCAAACCATTGCGGAGCGGATGCCGACCGGTGAGCAAAGCCCCGCGAGAAGGCATACAAGACGGTGACGCAATGTAGAAGTCGGTGCAACGAACTCCCTCGGCAGCGAGACGATCGATCCGTGGCGTTTTCATCGCCTGGTTGCCATAACAAGCTAAATCGCCATAGCCGATGTTATCAAGAAGCATGATTACGATGTTCGGTTTCTCGATAGCGCCAGCAGAATTGCGTAGATGGGGCAAGACAAGACCGTAGGATGGGTAACTATATGTTGCCCATGCTGAAATAATCCGCATGGGCAGGGAACCTGCCCATCCTACACCTACTGCACCTTTTAGAAAGGTTCGCCGTGAAAAACCGGAACTTGATCCGGCGGGATGTCCACGCATTATAATTGTCTTGCTCATTTATCCTCACCGGCCTTTTCTCTCAACAAAGGTTTTTTCAATCTAGTATTTTCCAGAGACAGATTTTTGTGTTATGAGATAGTTTTGCGAGGTGGGTAAAAGTAACTCACAGAGAGAATTTGTATTATGGCCTTATAACTCGTTGGGTTCTGCGCATACGCCGGCGGTTTCTTTCGGAGGGTTTCTCGTAATAGGCGATGCGCTTCATATCTCTAATCAGACCCTCTTTTTCGCATAGTTTTTTGAATCTCTTGATCATTTGTTGAACTGATTCACCTGATCGCGATTTAACTTTCAACATAAAAGGGAAAACGTCCTTTCTTTGCTTCTAATATTGCAATCAATGAAAAACAACAATTTATTATTCTAAAGCGGCTTTCCCATATTTCAAGTTAAAAAATCTCCGCGTGCAGTTTTTAACGCAAAAAAATGTATGCAATTGTCCGATAAAACAGCGCCGTTAGCTCGAAAACACTGTAAATTTGCCGAACAATTTGGTCTTATTGAATAATATTGACGAATATGGTAAAATATAAATAGATACCTGCTCCCCGCCTTTACGGGGACGATTCCTGCTTTCGCAGGAATGACCTCACCCCCGCGCAAGCGAGGGTTATCTCTGCAAAAGCAGGGACAGGTACGGGTTTGGAGGTATATTTTAGTTGGAGAAATTGCGTCAGACCCTAAGAGTCAGAAAAGAGCGGGCCATTTTAGTAGCGGCTGTTTCACAAACCTACGGACAGGGAGACGATTTAATTGAACTTACCGCCTTGGCTGAAAGTGCCGGGGCGGTCATCGTAGATAGGTTGCAGCAAAAAATCCGCACCATAAATCCTTCCACATACATCGGTCACGGCAAAGCCGACCAGCTTGCCCATCGGGTCAAAAGATTCAAAGCCGATGTAGTGATATTTGATAACGACCTCTCGCCCGCTCAGATTCGTGAGCTGGAGGAAATCATCAAGGTAAAAGTCCTTGATCGCAGCGAGCTGATTTTAGACATATTTGCCACCAGAGCAAAGACCAGGCAGGCAAAACTGCAGGTTGAATTAGCTCAGCTCGAATATACATATCCGCGACTGACCCAGATGTGGGCGCACTTAGATACCTTAGCAGGCGCAGGCGGGGCAACCGCAGCAGGCGTGGTTGGTGGCATCGGCACAAGAGGCCCAGGCGAACAGCAGCTCGAAATCGACCGCCGATTGGTTAGCAAGCGCATAATCGAACTCAAACGTGAGCTTGTCAATATCGATAAGCGCAGAATCCGCGAGATAGATGGCCGAAAAGGACTATTCAAAATCTGCATCGTTGGCTACACCAATGCCGGCAAAAGTACGCTCCTAAACGCACTTACCGATGCGGGCGTCCTTGTCGAAGATAGGCTCTTTGCAACGCTGGACACGCGAACAAAAAGATGGTCTCCAGCCAGAGGAGCAGAAGTTCTCATCAGTGACACCGTCGGCTTCATAAAGAAGCTGCCTCATCAATTAGTCGCCTCGTTCAAGGCCACGCTTGAAGAAGCTATCAACGCTGATTTGCTCCTGCACATAATTGATGTCTCCAACCCAGAAGCCTTAAGGCAGATCGAATCTGTAAATGCCGTTTTGGATGAAATCGGCTGCGGAGGAAAGCCGATTCTAATGCTGCTCAATAAAGTCGATTGCCTGCAATCGCTCAGCCAGCTTGAGATGCTGCAAACCTTATTTGCCGATGCAATCGCCATATCAGCTAAGACCAGTTACGGCCTGGATAAACTTGCAGAGAAAATCACCGAAACGTACAAGGGCGGCGAGATTATGGTGCGGGTGAGCAGCCCTCAATCAAACGGCAAAGTGCAAAGCTTTCTGCGCGCCCACGGCCAAATCATAAATGAGCAATATTTAGATGGCTTTGTCCTGATTGATGCCCGCCTCGGCCAAAATCAGTTACCCGACCTGCAAAGACTACACCCAGAAAAGCTCGAAATCATTCAAGCGTGAATCGATGCTCGATGCTCGATCCTGGATACTTGATTCTGGTCCAATGAACGAATCACCAATTAACTAATCAACCAATCTTTTTGCCACGAAGACACAAAGAGAAAATAACCGCAGATTTCACGGATTCACACGGATTTTATTTACCAATGACAAAAATAACCCAGGTTTCTATGGCTTTTTAATGGACTTGATGGTAGAATACTTTTATGGAGTACGAGTTCACCGATTATTTTGAGAAGGAAGTATTGCGAAAAAGGCCGTATATTAAAAAAGAATGGTGTATTCAGGTGTTAGAAAATCCTCTTCGCTTTGAAAAACAGGAAGGCAATCGTTTTCGTTTCTGGGGCATGGTTGAGCAGTTAAAGGGCAAAGTACTGCGGGTAGTAACACTTGAAGACAAAAAAACGATACATAATGCTTTTCCTGACAGGAGTTACAAAATATGAAGCTAAACTATTATCCAGAAACTGATTCTTTATATATCGACCTTGCTGAGCGGTCGAGCACCGAGAGTAAGGAAGTTTCAGAAGGCGTTGTTCTGGACTATGATGCTGATGGCAATCTTGTCGGCATAGATATTGACAACGCCAGCAAGAAACTCGAGCTAAAGAGACTTGTTCTAAGCAAACTGCCTACCGATATACAGAGCCTTTCAGCATAGTGCTTTGTTATAGATCAACAGTAAACTCCGGCAGAAATCCACACGAGATGCGTTTCACGAGATACGAAATACGAGTGACGAGCGACGAAATTCCCCTTGCCACCAATTTAATTTCCCGCTATTCTGCGCCGTGAAAGAGGGAAATGTTCTTAGCGAAATTAATTTTCTGGCGGCAATTGCAGGTTATTTTTGAGGGTAGAAAACGCCTAACACCATAAAGTGGTTACGAAAGCGCTTCATATTTCCGACGAAAAAATATACGTCATTTTTTTCAGAACATATAATATCCAACCAGCGCTGCTTGATTTTTTGTAGCAACTGTTTTTGGGATCTGTACTTATAACGCCAGTTCCTATAGGCTTGGCCGATTTCCCAATCTATTATTGGCAATTTGTGTCCGGAGCACTTCGTTTGGCCATAGCACTTAAAGTGATAGTAGAAGTCAAAGGGTATTTGCTCTATTGTCTTTTTCTTTACGTCAAAGAATGAAAGCTGAGCGTAGCAAGCTTTACGTTTAGCTTCGTTTTCCACAGCGGACTTTTCCCAGGAGAAATCGATGTCACAAGGCTTAAAGGTACCCAATGACTTATTCATTGCGGCGTCTTGCAAAATGCTACAGAATGAAGCCGAAACAGTGGGTAAAACAATCTTCTTTCTGGCTTCCCACTTCTTCTTAGTGTCGAGGTGAGATACTATCTTTATACTATCGGAATCGACCTTGTAGCTTTCCAGCCGGTGATCGTCGGGGGCCTTCCAGCATCGGACGCTAACGATCGTATACTTCTGAAACTTCTGGGAAGTGTCAAGGTCTCTGAAGGGTATCGGGTATAACCGCACCCACTCTATAGTCTCGAGGTCAACACCAGCACAACAAACCGTTTCACCGTATGTTTTGCTCGGATTCGGGTAAGATTTCACGGTGATCAGAACGTGTTTTGTGAGGGGTGTGACCATAGGTCTTCGCGCGTTAAATTAAATGTGCTTTATCTGGAGCCCATCTCCATCTCTAGCTTTGATTCTGTCAGCTACTATTCTTCGGTGACACTTGGCTGCAAGTCGTTCAAAGCATATAAGGCAGCATCGTCCATTTATAACGTGACGATAAGCCTCTTCAATTGCATCTTTCTTGGCATCAAGGTATTTGTCCATCTCTTGGAAAAAAGCTGAGTAATCGCCGGTCAATTTCAGATCTTCTCTTAACGCCTTAGGAGCTCCAAGGTCGCCCAAATGAACATAGTCGATTCTTGTGCGTCTGAGGGATCGCGCAAGTTTATTTTTCGAAAAGCCAGGTTTTCTCGAGAAAGGAGCTTGCCTTACATCCACAACGCAATTCACATTTTTACTGCGTAAATGGGCTATCAACTCATCAACAGTTCTACCCTCATATCCAACTGTAAATAGTTCTCTTGACATACAGGCCCCTCGTAAAAAGAGAATCATATTTCAGTATATCAGATTCTTCGACAAGTTGACAAAAGAATCTACAGTCTTTTTTAGGTTTTTGTCGGTCTAGATTCAACGATGCAACCTCCTCATAATGTTTCTTCACTGGTTTTTTTCGCCCCGCCTACGGCGGACTTTCAGCACGGTGGATAAACTGCGGCTTTTGCGGCCGTAAAAGATTTATTATTTACCGTTGTCTGTGTAAATCCTTCGGCTAGGCTTTGCCTCACTCAGGACAGGTCTGTGTTAATCAGTGTCTAAAAAAGTAGAGACCCTGCCATAAATGGCAGGGCTAAACAAAATAAATCTCTGTGGTTTCTATGTCTTCGGTGGCAAAATTTAGGTTTGCGAATTCGCCATGATATTTCTTTGCGGCTTTATCATAGGCCTTTGCTGCTTGCTTTTGGTCATCGAAGCTGCCGAGATATGTCGTCTTTCCGTTGACGGTCAGCATCGCCTTCCATTTTCGGCCTCTTTTGTTCCTGGAGACGCCTTTGTACTTCGAGAGGCTTTTGGGTCTGCGCTTACGGCTGTTCCAGCAGTTCTGCTGGCGCGTGGCAGACCTTAGGTTCGCCTTTCGATTATCGAGACTGTTGCCATTGATATGATCGCATTCCAGTCCTTCGGGAGTATGTGCTACTTCGCGGTGCATGCGGTAGGACTTTCGCTTCCCGCTTGGCTTGCTTCCCTCGTATCGGACGGCGTAGAATTTGGTATAGACTCTCGCAACAGTCCATTTGTGCTTGCTTAGCCAGTAAAAATCATCCGGGTCTACGATAGCGTATTTGCCCTGGGTCAAGGGTATTCGCCTGAACCGGTAACCGTAGCGAATCCGCCGATATAAAAGTAGCGGCTCAATGAAGGCTCTGACCAGCCAATCCGGAATTGTAAACGACAAAACAACCTTGATAATCTTCCCTCCTTAGTCGGTCCTCCGCCCTTCCGTCTTCTGTCCTCCGTCCTCTGTCATCTGTCCTCTGTTCTCCGTCCTCTGCTCTCCCCCACAATTGGCTGGGTCTGCGCGTTTGATTCGAAAATTGGCGGATTTTTTAAGATGCTAATTCCGGTAAGTGCTTAGACAGAAAGAGGTAAAAAATTTTTTAAAAATTTTGATTTTTCCTCACAACTATCTGCGTATTTGATTGAAGGATTGCTTCTGCAGCCTTACCCCATAGACACACAGAGTATGCTGTCCCTCCCTGCTTTCTTGCGTGCCTCTGCGACTCGCATCGCAAGATGTGGCAGCAGGCGAAAGCAAGAAGGGGGGCAAGAGCGTCGGTTTTTTGCACAAACTCGTCACGGCGAAGCTGCCGTAGCAGGAAAGGAAAGTCAAAATCGAAATGCTTGTTCATACAATGGATATAGTCTTTTTGACTAATCAAAAGACTATTAACCTCTAATGCCAATTGTAATTAAATGTTGCGCTTTGCATAACGCAGCAAACCATCCCCCCGCCCAGCGCTGGGCGGGAGCGGTGGCTTCCCCCGACTGAGAAAAAGAAAAAAATGTTCTTGAACTTGACGGCTGATTTGATAACATAATAAAAAAGGGCTGAGGTTTTTTGGGTTTGCGGTTAAAGGGCTCTCCTTACCATACGCAAACCTTTTTCCTCAGCCCTTTTATTAATGAAGCCAGATTAAGGTTTTTTTAAAGGAGATAAGAATGAAAAGAGTAATTGGTTTGCTATTGGTTTTTGCTGTTTTTTGGGCTGGCTGCAAAGGCAGACAGGCTAATCCTACACCTGTCGAGCTATCCCGGGACGAGAGCCGCAGCGGCACAGCGGTTGAAGCTCCTGCCGCCGATGTGAACAACCAGCGGCAGGTAAGCCAGCAAGTCGAGGCAGCCCGCCAGGCAGTGGTTGAGGCTCCTGTCCTCGATGTGAACGCCCAAGAGGTAAGCGAGGAAACCCGCGAGCCAGACGTCATCTTTGTCCCTACGCCCCAGGATGTGGTGGACAAGATGCTGGAGTTAGCGCAAGTCACAAAGGACGACCTGGTTTACGACCTGGGCTGTGGGGACGGCAGAATCGTAGTGACGGCAGCTAAGAACTACGGATGCAAAGCCGTAGGTTACGACATAGACCCAGAGCGTATAAAAGAATCGCTGGAAAACGTAGAAAAAAATAACGTTGGACACCTGGTTACGATTAAGCAAAAGGACATCTTCACCCTCGACCTCAGCGCGGCAAACGTAATCACTCTGTATCTTCTTCCGGAGCTGAATGTCAAGCTGATCCCGCAGTTGGAGAAGCTCAAGCCCGGCTCGCGGATTGTCTCACACGACTTCCGAATGAGAGGAGTTACGCCGGACAAAGTAATCACCGTCACTTCCGTTGACGACCAGCGCGAACACAAGGTCTATCTGTGGACCACGCCGCTTAAGAAAAGAGAAAAGGAGCTTGCTCCCGCTGAGGAGGATTCGGGCGAAGGTTTGTAATAAGAATTTTTCAAGTTGATGCTGAAATCAGTGCGGCCAGGATAAGGGGAAGGTTTCCGCACGTGTATGGGCTTCAACGTGCCCATCCAAAAAGGCGCAATTGCCCTTTCCGCCCATCGGCTCGCCGCTGGGAGCATGATGAAAACCAGCGATAACATCCCAGAACTGGCCCACCCCTTCCGGGCCGGGTCGGATGTTGCGATAATTGCCCTGGACGGTAGGATGGCTGAGCCAGCCTGCAATCATACTATCGGAGCCCGGAATCATATACGTATCGTTCAGCCCCGAGACATTGTAGCGAGTGTCAACTAAGGCGCTTTCCTCGGTAAATGAAAACGTCTCCGCGGGACGCTTCACCTGCGATAGCTTCTGCACGGCTGATTTTTTGACACCCAACTCAGGGCTGCCCAGATACGCGTTCATCGTGTAATTATACCAGGGCCTGTAGTTCCTGAGCCTGTTGGCGTCAGCTTGATAGAAGTGATCCTGCGAAGTCCTCCTGGTTATGCCGGCAAAGGTCGGACAGATGAATGCCTTTGCGTCCCGCAGATAATTGAAAAATGGGCCGGCATATTGCGGATGGTCTCTTAGATACAAGTCCCCGTTGCACCAGCGAAGATGGATGGGGCTGGCAAGTCCCGATTCCACAGGATAAGGCTGGGTCTGCGAAAAATAAACACTGCGTGGGTCGCAGAATTTGCCGTCGTTATCATCCGTGTACATAATTATCGCCAGTGTATAATTCTTGAGGTTCGACTGGCAGACTGCGCGTTGTCCTTGTTCTCTGGCCTTTTTAAGAGCCGGCATCAAAATTGCCATCAGCAGCGCCAGGATTGCAATTACCACCAAAAGCTCTATTAGCGTGAAAGCCTTTTTCCAGCGCAACACTACCGCCTCCCACAAAATATGTGCTTTTACTTACAGTCGGTCACTGCCCAGCTTTATATATTTTACCAGTTCAATATCATTTATGCAAATATCTTTCCGGCAAAACCAGGCGATATATAAATTTGACATTCCTGAAAAGGACTGTTCTAATGCCTATTCGTAATGCGTTCCCTCGACCGTGCTCGTGGCAGACGTGCGTATTGAGTATTGCGTAAATAGTGAATCGAACGAAACACGAGATGCGAGATACGAGATACGAGAATATTTCCATAATCGGCGATGGCGGAATGGGCACCGTCTTGGCGATGCTGCTGTGCGAGAAAGGCTTTGTTACGCGGATATGGGGCTATGACCGCCGGCAGTTGGCTGAGATTGCAAAAAGCCGGGAAAATAAAAGATTTCTGCCGGGCTATAAACTGCCTGAAGCTCTTATTTTTGAGCCACAGGACGCGCGCATAATGGCTGGAGCCGACTTGATTGTCTCTGCTGTGCCGTGTCAATTTATGCGTAGCGTTTGGAGTAGGCTGAAAGAATATGTCCCTCGCAGTGTCCCCATAGTCTCTACTGCCAAGGGTATTGAAAATGATACGCTTTTACGTCCAACTCAGATACTCGCTGAGGTCCTGGGCAAGGAACGAGTCACGAGTCACGAGTCACGAGTCACGAGATATGCGATGCTCAGTGGGCCGACCATCGCGGATGAATTAGCCAGAAAGCTTCCAGCGACCATCTGCGCCGCCTCCAGCAATGAGGAATTGGCTAATCGCGTTCAACATACATTTACTTGTCCCTGGCTGCGGGTTTATACCAATACCGATATTGTCGGCGTAGAGTTGGCTTCGGCTTGCAAAAACGTCATTGCTATTGCCGCGGGCATTATTGATGGCATCGGGGCCGGCGATAACGCAAAGGCTGCACTACTAACCAGGGGACTTGCCGAGATAACCCGCTTAGGGGTCGCGATGGGTGCTAAGCCTGCGACTTTTGCAGGATTAGCGGGCCTGGGTGACCTGGTGACAACCTGCATCTCGCCAAAGAGTAGAAACCGCTCATTCGGCGAACGGATAGGGGAAGGCTTAACACTCCAGAAAGCGCAAAGTGCTACCGAATCGGTTGTTGAGGGCGTTGCGACCTGCAAGTCGGTCGTTGCTCTTGCTGACCGATATGATGTTGAGATGCCGATAACCCAAGCGGTTTACCAGGTGCTGTTTGAGGGCAAATCGGTCCAGGCTGCCATTGATGATTTAATGAAACGCCAGCTCAAGGCTGAATAAGCTTTAACCGCAGATTTCACGGTTAACACGGACGAACACAGACTTCAAAGACACAGACTAATTTGGTAAATGGTAAATGGTCGCCTTCGGCGATTGGTAAATGGTAACTGGTAAATGGTAATTACCAATTTCCAATTACCAATCACCAATTGCCGATTGTCGATTTGAAATCGAAAATCGAAAACCACCAATTTCCAAGAATTCAAGGAATAGGTAGAACCACATGATATTGGCATACAATAACGCTAATTTTCAAGGCCAAAAGGGCTTTTTGCCGATGAATGGTAGAACCACATGATATTGGCATACAATAACGCTAATTTTCAAGGCCAAAAGGGCTTTTTGCCGATGAATTATCAGTCCGATAACTCATTTTGGCAAGGAGATTGCCCATGGCCCAAAACTGTTT
>Ga0315314_1003384_pt1 | contig 12503 bp, 10 predicted proteins | sample TDP9_MG_FD_203631 | JGI IMG/M metagenome (GOLD analysis project Ga0315314, IMG submission 203631) | Freshwater sediment microbial communities from Lake Towuti, South Sulawesi, Indonesia - TDP9 | ecosystem: Environmental > Aquatic > Freshwater > Lake > Sediment | place: Indonesia: South Sulawesi...
TCGTGATGTCAACTGACCTGAGCAGTGCAGAGAAGATTCTGGTGCGGGTGCCGAACTGGGTGGGCGACGCCGTGCTATCGCTGCCCGCACTGCACGCCCTCCAGAGCCGTTTTCCCGCCGCCGAGACAGTGGTACTGGCGCGGCCCTGGGTAGCCGAACTCTATCGCGCGCACCAAGCGGCGGCCACGCCAGCTACCCGGGTGCTCGCATTTGACCATCACGGCCGCCATCGTGGACTAGCAGGTTTGCGCCGACTGGCAGCCGAGCTGCGCCGCGAGCGATTCGACTTGGCGATACTTTTCCAGAATGCCTTCCAGGCGGCACTGCTGGCAGCCTGGGCTGGCATTGGCCGACGTGTTGGCTACCGGCGCGATGGGCGCGGCTGGCTGTTGACGCAGCCGATTGCGGTGCCGCGGCCGGGAGAAATTGCGCGCCACGAGACTTTCTACTATCTCGAGCTGCTGCGCCGGGCTGGGCTGCTGGAGACACTGCCCGTGGTCGAGCACATTCGGCTCACTGCCGACCCGCAGTTGGTAGCGGTGACGCGCGCGCGCCTGCGGGCAGCGGGCATCCGCGATGGCCAACTGCGCGTCGTGATAGCGCCCGGTGCGGCCTATGGGTCGGCCAAATGCTGGCTGCCGGAACGCTATGCGGCGCTGGCTGATCGGCTGGCAGAAAAGCTGCGCGCCGCCATCCTGCTTTGCGGTACGTCAGCGGAAGCTGAGTTGGCGACGCGCATCGCGGCGGCAATGCGGGCCAGCGCGGTTTCGCTGGTGGGGGAAACTTCACTCGGCGAATACTTGGCGCTGCTGGCGACGGCAGACCTTTTCATCGGCAACGACTCCGGCGCTATGCACTTGGCCGCTGGAGTGGGGTTGCCGCAGGTGATTCTTTTCGGGCCGACGGATGAGGCCGCGACCGGCCCAATCAATGCGCGGGCGCGGCTGGTGAAGCAGCCGGTCTCCTGTAGTCCGTGTTTTTTGCGCCATTGTCCGGTGGATCACCGGTGTATGACCGGCATTAGCGTGGATGACGCCTGGCAAGCAGTGGAGACTGTTCTGACGTCATCAGGCGCAGCGGAGAAGCGTGATGCTCACTGAGAAGCAAAGTCTGAGTGAACTGGTGCGCCGCTTTACCAGCCGGCGTGTGCTGGTATTGGGTGACTTGGTAGCTGACGAATTCATCTACGGGGAGATGAAGCGGGTTTGGGGCGACATTGCGCGCACCACGCGCGAAGTAGCCTTCGGGCTGGTCTTGCGCCAGCGCGAAGTTCACCGGGTGCCTGGCGGCGGCGCCAATGCGGTCAACAACCTAGTGGCCTTAGGTGCACACGTGCTGCCCTTCGGTTTTGTGGGCGATGACGAAGCCGGGCGCGGATTGCGCCAGCACTTCCGGCGGCTGCGAGTAAATGTCGCCGGTATTCAAGCCTTGCCGGGCTGCGTCACCACCACCAAGTCGCGCATTCTGGCGGGCTCGATGCACTCCGCCGCTCAGCAGGTGCTGCGACTCGACCGCGAAGAGACCGAGCCGCCACCTGCGGGCGCGCTGCGCCGCTTGCTAGCCGCGGTGCGCCGGGCACTGCCTGCTGCCGACGCGGTGCTTATCTCCGACTATGGCTACGGCGCAGCGACACCGGCGCTCGCAGCGAAAATCCTGGCTGGCATGCGCACTAGAGTGCCAGTGGTGGTCGATTCGCGCTTTCGTCTGCGCGAATATTGCCACCTCACCGCCGCCACACCGAGTGTGCCGGAGCTAGAAGAGGCCTTCCATTGCCAAATTGGCACCAACGACCGGTTGCTCGTCCACCTGGGACGGAAGCTGCTGGCGGAACTACGTGCGCAAGCGGTGCTGGTCACACGTGGCCGGCACGGCATGCTGCTTTTGGAGCCGGGCAAAAAGCCGCTGGCGATTCCGATTGTGGGCAGCGACCAAGTGGCTGATGTCACCGGCGCCGGCGATACCGTAGCCGCGGTCTTCACGTTGGCGCTGGCAGCCGGCGCTAGCTTTGCGCAGGCGGCGAAGCTAGCCAATCACGCAGGCGGCCGCGTGGTGCTGAAGCGCGGCACCGCTACCGTCAGCCGGGCGGAATTGCTCGACGCGCTGCAAGAAACTTCCCCGTGACGCAACAGAAAATCATTTCGCTGGACGAACTACTGGCGCGCCTGGCGGAACACCGGCAACGCGGCCAGCAAATCATCCTGGCCAACGGCTGCTTCGACCTCCTCCACGTCGGCCATATCCGCTACTTAGAAGGCGCGAAGGCCTTGGCGCGGGAAGGCACGGGGATACTCGTGGTAGGCGTGAACAGCGACGCCAGCGTGACGCAACTGAAAGGCGTGGGGCGACCGCTTCTCGCGGCCAGTGATCGTGCCCAGCTTGTTGCCGCGCTGCGGGCTGTGGATTACGTAGTCATTTTCGATGCGCCCACCGTGGCCGACCTGATCGCTCAGCTCCGGCCTGATATTCATGCCAAGGGGACTGACTACGCCACCGACAACGTTCCCGAGCGAGCGGTGGTAGCAGCTTACGGTGGCCGGGTAGCTATTGTAGGCGACCCCAAGCGGCATTCCACCCGCGAGCTCATCGCAGAAATCGTGCGCCGGTTCCGGCGATGACGGATGAGTCTTTCCTGGTCGTGCGGTTAGGTTCGATGGGCGATATTGTGCACACTCTGCCCGCCGTCGCCGCTTTGCGTCGGCGTTATCCGCAGGCGCGGCTTGATTGGCTAGTGGAAGCGCGCTGGCAAGAACTGGTGGAAGTGAACCCGCACATCACGCAATGCATTTCCGTGGACACGCTTGGCTGGCGGCGCCAACTGTTCACACCTGTAACCTGGCGTGCCATCGTCGAGAAGCTGCGAGCCCTGCGCCGCCAGCGCTACGATTGCGTTATTGATTTTCAGGGCCTGTACAAGTCGGCGGTCTTGGCTTGGCTGGCTGACGCCCACCGGCGCCTAGGTTTCCACGAGCGCTTCTTGCGCGAGCCGGGCTGCTTTGTCTTCTACACGGAGCGAGTGGTGCCAGTGGCTAGCTTAGCAGGTGCAGCCCATGTCATCGAGTTGAACTTGGCACTGGTGGCGCGCTTAGAAGCGCAACCGGCGCCGCCGCTGGCGTTTGACTTACCGACTACTGCCGATGACGAAGCTTACGTGGAGAACCAATTGCGTAAACACCGGCTCGGTGAATTTTTCATTCTCAGCCCCGGTAGCGGCTGGGCGAGTAAGTGTTGGCCGGTCGAGCGCTACGCTGAGTTGCACGACGCCCTGGTGCAACAGCGCGGCTGGCGCGGCGTGGTCAATGTCGGCCCCGGAGAGGAGCTGCTGGCGGCGGCGATTGACCGGCTTGCCCGGGCAGCGAAGCCCGTGCGCCTCGCTACTCGTCCCCGCCAGTTCGTTGCCTTGGCGCGCCGCGCGCAGCTCGTCGTCAGCGGTGACACCGGGCCCTTACACGTGGCGGCTGTCGTGGGCACGCCCGTGGTGGGCCTCTACGGACCCACCGACCCGAGACGCAATGGCCCCTACGGCAGGCGGGTGGCCGTCGTTTACAATCCTGGCGTAGCTCCGGTCAGCTACAAACGCGCCCGGGGCTATTCCCCGGCCATGCTTTCCATCAGCATCGAGCAGGTGCTGACAGCAGTAGAACGTTTAGCAACCATGCAAAGCAAGCCAGCGAGCGGCAATGCGTGAAGCCTATCTCAACTGGGCGGCGCGCTGGCGCGTGCCGCTGAGCTTTGGCGTCGCCGCGGCTTACTTCGTTCTTGCGCAACCCACACCACGACTGTTGGCTGCCGGTGCCGCTATCGCCGCCGCCGGTATCGTGCTGCGCGCCTGGGCCGCTGGTTACCTACGCAAGGGAGAAGTGTTGGCCACCGCCGGGCCCTACGCTCACCTGCGCCATCCGCTATATCTCGGCAGCGCCTTCATCACGGCGGGCTTGGCCGTCGCTGCCGGGCGCGTCTGGCTGGGATTGCTGCTCGTGGCGCTGTTTGTTGCGCTCTACGTCCCGGTACTGTTGCGCGAGGAGGCCGAGCTGCGGGCGCGTTTTTCTGACAGCTATGCGCGTTACGCCGCCGCTGTGCCCCGGCTGCTGCCACGCCTACGGCCAAGCGCAATCGGTGGTGACGCAGCCCAACGCTTCAACTGGCAACTTTACCGCCGCAACCGCGAATACAATGCCCTGCTGGGTTATCTAGCGGCGCTACTCGTGCTCTACTTGAACTGGAAAATTCGTTACGGTGAGTGAGCGCGGCGAGACCTACTGCAAGCGATATTTTTCTCGCAATAGCCGTTGCAGGCGCGGCTGGTAAATCAAGTCGTAGGTCTCTCCCTTATCTGGAAAGAGCGCCAGCGCTGCGCGGCGGGTGTCGGCGACGAGTCGGGCGGCCTCTTCGAAGCTCAGATTGCTCTGGCTGATGATGCTCATCACCAGGCGCACCGTCATCTGCAATTGCCGCAGCCGGTGCGTTTCCTCGCGAATGGCTTCGTCCTGAGTCATAAGCGCGTGTGCCAAGTGGCCTCAGATTCGATTATAGGTGCGCGAGGGCGTGCCCGCAAGCTGCGAGCCGTTGCCAGAGGTTAGCATACGGTTGCGAGCGCTGCTGGGCGACGAAGCTCTCTACCCCCAAGTCTCGGCTGTCCGTGCGTACTGTGATCGCGCCATCGCGGTCGGTGCGCAAAACCTTCGCCTGCTGCCCCTGCAAGCGGGCGAGCACTTCGGGGTGCGGATGGCCAAAGGGGTTTCTTGCGGCCACAGAGATGATAGCTGTAGCTGGGGCTACTGCGGCCAGAAACTCCGCGGTAGTGCTGGTGCGGCTGCCGTTGTGTGCGACCTTTAGCACATCTGCGAGTACCGGCATCCCGGCCAGGATTAGTTCCCGCTCGACCCAGCTTTCGATGTCCGCCGGGAGCAGAATCTTTCTCTCGCCGTAACCGAGGCGCAAGACCAGCGAGTCGTTGTTCGACGGCTCCGCACCGGCTGGGACATCCAGTTGCGGCCAGAGCACCGCAAGTTTTACTGGGCCAACAGTGAGCTTTTTCCCGCGACCGTGAGTTTCAATCGGAATGCCGCGGCGCTGCACGTGTTCCAGCAGGTTCCGGTAAGCTAGAGTTTGTGGGTTGTTACCCACCCCGAAGCGCCCCACACGAAAGTTATCCAAGACAGCGTGTAAGCCGGTCATATGGTCGTGATGGGCGTGAGTGAGGATGACGCGGTCAAGGCGCTTGATGCCGCGCGACCATAGGTACGGCGAGACGACGTTCTCTCCCATATCGTAGCCCACCTGATAGCCTTCTTGTAGCAGCGCCGGGCCAGCGCCGCCGTCCACCAGCCAAGTCTCGCCGTGCGGGAAGGCAACGAAAATTGCGTCGCCCTGCCCCACATCGAGCACAGTTACTTCGAGTTGGTTTTTCTCTAGTTGCGCTGGGAAAGGGTAGGTGGAGATGACCACCAGCAATACCAGCACGGGTACCCAGGCCAGCAGTTGCACGCGGCGTGAGCGACCGACGGCCAAGGCGAGCCCGGCTAGTGCAATTACATAGAAGACAACAATTATTGGCGGGGGAGCAGGAATCCGCCACGTGAGTCGCTCAAGTTGCGCCAAGGTGTGAACCACCCAGAGCAAGAAGTTCGTCAACGCAGCCACAGCCCACGCTACCAGCTTGCCCAGGCCTAGCCAGAGCGAGCCGGTCAGCAGTGCCAGGAAGCCCAAGGGCACCAGCAAGCCTGTCAGCGGCACTACTACGGTGTTGGCGAACAGGCCAGTCCAAGTGATGCGCTGGAAGTAGAGAGCCAGGAGCAGAATGAAACCCAGATTGACAGCGAAACTGATGACCAGGATATCCCAAACGTTCAGCGCGCCGCGCACTGCGGGAACGAGCAGCCGCCTAACCGGGCCGAGATGTAGTGCGAGGTCGCGCAGGTCAAGTCGAAACTGTGCCTGGTGCGGCGCAAACATGTCGTCGCGCTCGGGGTCGTCCAGGCCAGCTAGGGCCTGTCGGTAGGGTAGCGAACTGCGCTCCAGCCACGGTACCGCCAGCAGGGCCATCAGAAAGACGGCGCTGAAGGAGAGCTGAAAGCCGGTGTCGAACAGCCACTGCGGTCGTACCAGCAGCAGCGCCAGTGCGGCCAAGGCCGTGGTGTTAGCGAGCGCCACCTGGCGAAAGAGCAGCCGCGCCAGTAAGTAGAGCGACACCATCCAGACCGCGCGCTCGATTGGTGGGCGGTCATCAGCGAGCAGTAGGTAGAGAATAAGCACAAAGATGGTGGCTACGGTCGTCACCGCGTCGGCCACGCGCAGCCGGCGGAGCAGCCATATTACCGCTACCGCCAGCATCCCCACATGCAGGCCGCTGATGACGAGCACGTGATAGGTGCCTGTGCGGCGGAATTCCTCGGCGCGGGCATGGTCTATGAAGCTGCCGTCGCCGAGTAGCATAGCGCGGAGTACGGCGCGTACGTCCTCGTAGCCAGAGCCACCAAAGAGGTTGTCAATAGTGGTGAACAAGTGTTCGCGCAGGGCGAGCACGCCCGCGAACACGGGATTGCCACGCCAGCCAACACGCACGCTGAGAAGGTCCTCATGCTTCAGCGCGCCGACTAGGTAAATTCCGCGGCGCGCCCAGAAACCGCGCCAGTCGAAGCTGCCGGGATTCTGGTAGTTCTGTGGGCGCTGCAAGCGCGCGAGCAACTCGACCCGGTCACCGTAGTGGAGTTCGGGCAGGGGCGACTGGGGCAAGTCTGCCGGAGGACGAAAGTAACTGAGGCGAATGCCGCCGGAAGCTTGGTGGTAGCGCTGGTCGGCGGTGACGCCTTCGAGTTCGAGGCAGTAGGTAACGAAAGGCCCATTGCTGGTCGGCTCGCGGCGCAGCCAGCCGGCGATGCGTAGTGGTTCTTGGAGGTCAATATGGCTCGCGGCAACAAGCTGGTCAATGCGCTGGGGCGAGACCGCGAGGTGGTCAAGTCGGACGAGCGTAGCCCCGAGGAGGAAGTAACCGAGCAGGACGAGCGCTAAGGTAGTGCGCTGGCAGTGGCGTTGCCAGGCGAGTCGGGCGGCGAGCAGTACAGCCAGCGTGAGCAGAAAGAGCGTGCGCGGCGAGTCGGCTACGTCAGCGTAGAGCGCGATCCCGGCCGCAAAGGCTAGCGCGGCGGGCAAGAGCGGGCTGCGCATCGTCAAGCGACTTGCCCGCCCGGCAATGGTGCCAAGCGGGCCAGGGTTTCGATGTGGAAAGTCTGCGGGAAAAGGTCAATCAGTTCGAGCGCGCTGAGCGCGAAGCCGGCGGCTAGGCGTTTGAGGTCGCGGGCCAGCGTGGCTGGGTCGCAGGAGAGATAGACCACCACCGGCGGGCGCAGCCGAAGCAGCTCTTCTACTACCTCGGCGGTCAACCCGGCCCGCGGTGGATCCACCAGGACACAATCAACCGGCGGCTGCCAGGCACGCAGAAATTCAGCCACGTCGGCACAGTGAACCTGCACGTGCGGCCAAGGGGCGAGGTTGGTCGCTAAGTCGGCCGCGGTGTTCCTGTCAGCCTCCACCGCCACTACGCGTTGGAATCGGCGCGCGAGCGGCTGAGTAAACAGCCCCACGCCGGCGAAAAGGTCGAGCGCCAGCGTGCCCGCGAGGTTTCCCGTGGCCCGCGCGACGACTTCTGGCAGCAAGTAGCGGTTCACCTGGAAGAAAGCGTTATGGCTGACGCGCAGCGGCTCTTCGCCGACACGGTAGTAGCCCGCACCAGGACCAACGAGCACGCTTTGCTCACTGGCGATTTCGATGAAAAGAATAGATTCCACACCGGGCCAGGCCTGGCGCAGGCTGGCAGCAAACTCATCGGCAGGAAAATCGAAGGCGCTGACGCCGAGGCTGAGCCAGGCGGGTGAATCTTCGTCAGTCACGAAGGCTTCGATTTGGCGCAGGCTAGCGGGCAGCTTGCCGGCAGCATTCAGTGCGTTGAGTGCGCGAATCAGCTCGTTCAGCTTCGGCGAGCTGATGAGGCACTGGTCAATGTCGCAGAGCGCGTGCGAGCCCGCGCGGTAGAAGCCAAGCTGGAGCCGGTCGGCGGTAACCGGATGCGGGCCAAGCTGAAGCTGAATGCGGTTGCGGTAGCGCCAAGGAGGTGAAGGCAAAGTTGGGAGCTCCTCGCGCCAGTCAATCCCGCTCAAGCGGTGCAAGGTCTCGCGCAGAATCTCCCGCTTGAACTCCACTTGTTGCTCGTATGGGATGTGCTGATAGTGGCAGCCACCGCAACGAGTGAAGTAAGGGCAGTCGGGTTCGCTGCGACTGGCAGCGGCTTGGACAATCTTCTGCGGTAGCGCCCGAATCAGTTTACGCGTTTCTTGGATGGGAAAGACTTCCACTACTTCACCGGGCAGAACGAAAGGAACAAAGATGGGCTTACTCCGGTCTGTTTCCGGCGAGCCGTTGGCATAGGCTAGGCCATCGCCGCCGTAAACCAGCTTTTCGACGCGTACTTTCACAGTGGCCTCGCTCAAGACTGTTGGGGAGCAAGGCTAGTGGGCAGATAGAAGAGGCTGAGGCGGGGCAGGTGGTAGCGGGCGAAGAGTTTCTTTTGCATGTACTGTTTCTCTACCAGCGCAATTTGTTCAGCGGTCATTTTGCGGCGGTAGGGGGCGAGCGCCTGCTCGACTTCACGCCGCAGTGCGACCAGCTCATCTGCAGAAGTGGCCTGGGTCAAGGCGGCCAGCAGCTTTTCCTCGAAGACGGTCAGGTGGCGCTCGAGGTCTTCGAGGTTGCCAAGCGCGCCAGTCGCTGGCTGCTGGTCGGCCAGCGCCTCGAGCGCGCTGGCGATATCGGCAAAGGCTTCCGACAAAGCAGGGTTCGTAGCCGTAGCTTGGCTAGCAACCCGGAGTTCGCTGGCGTTGCGCTGGAAGAAGGTAGCGATTTCTGTTCCCGTGAAGGGTGTGGTGGCCGCGGCGGCGGGTGCAACTCTGGCTCCGGCGGCCGCTTCTTTCATCTCCTCGGCAACCTGCGCGACCGCGTCAACGCAGTAGAGCAGGCTCTTGATGCGGCCGGGGCGTCCCGCTCTGCGGGACCAGCGCTCAAAGGCACGGTCGATGCCCTTCAGCACGGCTTCTAGCGGGATACCGGAGCGCTGCCAGGTCTCAATGACGGCCCAGTCGAGGGTCGAGACCAAGATGTGCGCGCCGCGCTTCTGCCAGAAGTACTCTTCGATTTCGGTGAAGTAGTTGAAGTAGTTTCGCACCGGCAGCAGATTTTACCTCAGGCGCAGGGGTGACAGGAGCGTAGAGTTCAGTTCAGGAGCGGCTGCGGTTTGTTCGCCTAGTCCGCGAGGCAGAAGCGCGCTTGCCGCGCTTTGCCGGGGCTTCGACTGCGACTGCTTCGCTCCGAGGCAGGTTGCGCTCGTAGAGGATGCGGAGTCCTTCCAGGGTCAGGAATTCATCTACCGTGTCGAGCTGACGCGAGTCGCGGGCGACCAGCGCGGCTTCGCCGCCAGTGGCAATCGCCTTCGTCTCCTTGCCCAGCTCGGCTTTCAAATTCGCCAGGATGCCGTCCACCAGCGCGAGAAAGCCGTGGTAGAGGCCGGACTGCATCGAGGCGACGGTGTTAGTCCCGATGAGCTTGCGTGGCTGCTGCAAGGAGACGCGTGGGAGGCGGGCAGTGTGGGCGAAGAGCGCGTCGGCGCTGACGCCGATGCCGGGGGCGATGATGCCGCCCAGGTAGTCGCCCTGGCGGGAGATAGCGTCGAAAGTGATCGCGGTGCCGAAATCCACCACGATGCAGGGACCGCCGTACTTTTCGTAAGCGGCCACCGCGTTGACAATGCGGTCGGCGCCGACTTCCTGCGGGTTGTCGTAGTGGATGCGGATGCCGGTTTTGATGCCGGGCTCGACGAATAGCGGTACCGTGCCGAAGTACCGCTCGCTCATCTCCTTCAAGGTGGCGTTCAGTGGCGGCACCACGCTGGAGACGATGACGCCGTCAATCTTGCTGGCATCGAGTTGCGCGAGTGCGAGCAGGTTGCGGGCCAGGATACCGTACTCATCCACGGTTTGGGAGTGCTCGGTGGTCAACCGCCAGTGAGCGACTAGCTTCTTGGCGTCATACACTCCCAGCACCGTATTCGTATTTCCGACATCGATCACCAGCAACATCGCAATCAACAGGTCAGGGCTTCCGCCTTCAGATTCTAATGTGTGTGTCCTCCGGGGCTAAAGCCCGAAAATATTTTGAACTTCTTTACGGCGGGGTTCAAACCCCGCCCCGCCAGAAACCCCAGTTCAGGCCTCCATCAAGTCTTTGACAGCACAATTCCAGACCTCTTTGCTTTTCCGCACCGAGCCCCCCAGGCACCCGCCTGGGGGAATAAAGAGCAAGCTTTCCTCAGTGGCTAAAGCCAGAATGAAAGTTTGGACCTCTAGTTGTCAGCCCTGAAGGGCTGACCCGCCGCCCCAACCCTTACTACGGCGCTGAATTCCGCCCCCGGCTTACGCTTCGGTCAAATCGCCGACCAGGTGCGGGACGACTGAGCCGTCGTCGCGTCGTAGCAGCAGCACGCCGAAGTCATCTAGCCCGGCCGTGGTGGCGGTAAAAGTCTCTCGGCCGGTGTTCACCTCTACGCGTTTGTCCCGCACGTAACTTGAAACTTCGGCGAAGCGCGTGAGGATGGGCGCCGCCCCCTCGTGCACCAGGCGATTATAGTAGCGGTCGAACCAGGTTAGCAATCGCACCAGAATTTCCAGGCGCGAATAGACGTGGCCGCCGGCCAGGCGCAGTGAGGTGGCAGTCTCTCTAAGCTCAGCAGGCAAGGCGGTGTGATTGACGTCCACGCCGACGCCGACCACCACGTAGTGCACGCGGTCGGTTTCGGCCTGCATCTCGGTCAGGATGCCACAGAATTTTTTGCCGTCAACCAGCAGGTCGTTCGGATAGCGGATATCCACGGGCAGCCCGCTAACTTCGACTACCGCCTCGCGGGTGGCTAGTCCGGCGACCAAGGTCAGCAGCGGTGCCTGGCGTGGATTGAGCGGTGGCCGCAGCAGGAGACTGAAGTAGATGCCACGCGTCTTCTCGGAAAACCAGCGGCGGCCCAGGCGGCCGCGACCCGCGGTCTGCTCTTCCGCGACCACCAGCGTGCCGTGAGGCGTACCCGCTGCGGCCAGGGCCAGCGCCACGTCGTTGGTCGAGGTAATCCTGAAGAAGTGGTGGATGCGCTTGCCAAACTGGGTTGCTTCCAGGCGGCGGCGCAGGAGTTGCGGCACCAAAATGTCAGGAATCTGCTGGAGCTGGTAGCCGGTGCGCGGGTAGCCCTTGATCTTGACCCCTAGGCCACGCAGGGTCTCTACCCAGTGCCAGACGGCAGCGCGGCTGACGCCGAGCTCGCGGGCGATCTTGGCCCCGGAGATGACCACGGTGGCGTGGTCAATGAGCAAGCCGAGCAGTTTGTCGATGCGGCGGTCGGTGCCCTTGACCAAACTCGAAGCACGGGCAGGCACGGCAGCCTCTCGCAGCTAGTGGTATTCGAGGAAGGCGTAGACCGCTGGCTTCGGCTCACGTTTCACGCTCAGCGCCATTTCCTCGCAGGCCTCTTTGCGGCAGATCAACTCGGGCTGGCGCTCATGGCGCCGACGCTTCGGGCTGGAGCGGTTCAAGTGCGATGTCCATACTGATGTTGGCGGCTTCCACCGAGTGGGTGAGCGCGCCCACAGAGATAAAGTCCACACCGGCCTCGGCGTATTCGCGCACGTTATCGATCCGGATGCCGCCGGAGGCTTCCACCCAGGCACGGTCAGCGACCAGCTCCACCGCCGGCCCCACCTGGTCGGGCGGCATGTTGTCGAGCAGGATAGCGTTAGCGCCGGCTTCTAAGGCAGCGCGGAGTTCAGCTTCGTCGCGTACTTCGACCTGGATGGGGTACTGCTGGCCGTATTTTTTGCGGGCGCGGCGGACGGCTTCTGCTACGCCGCCCACCAGCGCCGCGTGATTCTCTTTGATCAGAATGGCGTCATAGAGACCCATGCGATGATTGAAGCCGCCGCCCACGCGCACGGCGTAGCGTTCGAGCAAGCGCAGGCCAGGCGTAGTCTTGCGCGTGTCGAGGATCTTAGCCTTGGTGCCCGCGATGCGGCTCACGTAGCGGCGCGTAAGCGTAGCGATGCCGCTCAAGCGTTGCAGAAAGTTCAGCGCCACGCGCTCGCCCTTCAGCAGGGCACGGGCGTCGCCGTGCGCTTCTGCCAGTCGGTGCCCACGGCTCACCATGGTGCCTTCGGCTACTAGCGGTCGCATGGTGACGTTAGGATCCAGCAGCTCAAATACACGCATCGCCACTGGCAGCCCCGCCACAATGGTCACTTCGCGGGCCACAAAGGTAGCGTGCGCCGCCACCGGTTGAGCTAACACCCCGGCCGTGGTCAAGTCGCCCTGGCCGAGGTCCTCTTCCAGCGCCCGCTGGAGAAGCTCAGTGACTTCCTGGGCGCGGCAGTCGAGGGTTGGCTCGCCAGCGAGGTTGGCAGCACTGTTCTTCCGGTTTTCTA
>Ga0315314_1003385_pt1 | contig 12502 bp, 12 predicted proteins | sample TDP9_MG_FD_203631 | JGI IMG/M metagenome (GOLD analysis project Ga0315314, IMG submission 203631) | Freshwater sediment microbial communities from Lake Towuti, South Sulawesi, Indonesia - TDP9 | ecosystem: Environmental > Aquatic > Freshwater > Lake > Sediment | place: Indonesia: South Sulawesi...
ACGGAGTCAGAGGGGCCACAGGCGCTGCGCCGAAGGTCATCCGAGACAACGTCGGCATACCCATCGAACTAGCCCTCGCGGCTGTAGATCAACGCCTGCGTGACGAAGGCATCCGTAATAAAGCCTCAATCATCGCCGCGGGAGGCATCAGGAGCAGCGCCGACGTAGTTAAAGCCATTGCATTAGGAGCTGACGCGGTATACGTCGCAACTGTCGCTCTCGTAGCTATGGGCTGCACGGTCTGCCAGAAATGCCACATCGGCAAGTGTCCATGGGGGATCGCGACAACCGATCCATGGATCTCAAAGAGAATCAACCCAGACATCGCGTCAAGGAGGCTGATGAACCTTCTCCATGGTTGGAGCCTAGAGATCAAAGAGATGATGGGTGGAATGGGCATAAACGCTATCGAGAGCCTAAGAGGAAACCGCTTACAACTTCGAGGTGCCGGATTGACCGACACGGAGCTCAGGATTTTAGGCGTAAGAATGGCAGGAGACTAAGAAGAGAATGCCCGTTACCGATAAAGATGAGAAGACAGTCGCCGAAGTCGGTTCTGAGCTTTTCCGCACTCATGTCAAGATAGAGAGCAATGTGGCTAAGATCGATGCTGAGGGCGTCTACTACCAGCATCTCAGCACCCTTCTCAGAGCGCTTCAGCGCGATGGATTCAGAAACATAGAGATTCGCAACGTTTATGGCCAGCGATACATCGGCACCAACCTAGCTAGGAACATTGAAATCATTATCCATGGGACTCCTGGAAATGACCTGGGAGCCTTCATGAACAGCCCGAAAATAACCGTATATGGAAATGCGCAGGACGGATGCGGTAACACCATGAACGGAGGTCTCATAGTGGTTCACGGCCACGCTGGTGATGTGGCCGGTTACTCCATGAGAGGAGGGAAGATCTTCATCCGAGACGACGTGGGCTACCGCGCTGGAATCCACATGAAAGGATTCCAGAATATCAGGCCTTGCATGGTGATTGGTGGAACAGCCAGAGACTTCTTGGGCGAGTATATGGCAGGAGGCGTGATTCTCATTCTCGGCTTGAACCTCCGGAACGGAGAACGCCACAAAGCAAAGTTTGTGGGCACAGGAATGCATGGCGGAGTCATCTACGTGTGTCGAGAAATAACCAATGTGGGTAGGGAGGTTGCGATCATGGATGTGGAGAAAGGCGATACAGAATTGATCCGAGGCTTAGTTAGAGAATTTTCCGATTGCTTTGGTTTCGACTTTGACAAAATAGTGGACAGAAGTTTCAGAAAAATAGTGCCGGTCTCCCATAGGCCTTACGGAAGGTTATACGCTTACTAGTTTCTGACCTCTTGCCCTGTTCTGAACTTCAGTCATGCCCATATGGAGAATGTGGAATGGAAAGGGAACTAGGACATAGGAGAGTTCAATGCACGGGGAGGGGATCATATGTCATATCCTTACCTAAGGAGTGGGTGCGAGATATCGGATTAGAAAAGGGAAGCGAAGTAGCACCAAAATTGCAGAATGATGCGTCACTGGCTCTGGTTCCTAGGAAGATTACGGAAGGAAGAGGAGAAGATGAGAAGCCTAAGCTCAAGGAACATTTGGTAATCGTAAAGCCGAAAGAGGACCCTCGATCCCTATGTCGCAAGATAATCTCCCTATATGTTGCCAGTGCAGACGTGATACGTATCCGTTTTAGGGATGACGAAGGTTCTTCAAGGCATAAGGTGTCCATAAAGAAACTTGCTAGGGATACCCTTCTAGGCCTAGAGATAGTTGATGAAACACCTGATGAGATCACCCTCCAGACCCTGATAAATCAACCAGAATTCCTCCAAACGGCCATTAGAAGAATGGCTATCAGAGCCCTCTCAGCAATCAGAGACGCCATCCTAGCATTAAGGAATGTGGATCAAGGCGGGATTCAAAGCGTGATTGACGCCTATAATGATGTGAACCGGTCAAGCCTTTACGTAATCCGTCAACTAGGGTTTGGCTTGGAGCACAACTTATTCAAAGAGTCGGGATTCAGAACGCCAAAGGAGTTTCTAGGGTACGGAATTGTTTGCAACGACATAAAGGGCATAGCGGATGACGCAGTGAACATAGCCAATAGAATAACAGCCTTCAAAGGGTTAATTGAGCGGAATGCCTTCAAAGGAGAAATCGTTGACGAAGAATTATACTCTCGAACACTCAGTTTCTTTTCTTCCGCCCACGAACTATTTGAAGAATCCCTGAAAGCCATGCTCGAAAGTGACTATGAACATGCAGATGAGATGATCTCCAAACTTGAGTCGCTCGTTACCTTAGAAGAAGACCTTGTTCTCCTAATGTCCAATAAGAATCTGAACGTTTCCCCAGTCTTTGGGTTGATTCTTGACAGCTCAAGAAGAATTGTTGAATGCAGCCGAAATATCGCGGGAATAACCCCGAATCGAACAGTTGAGGAAATAAGTTCTATTAAGAATTCCAAATGACTCTCTCCATCAGATGAACCTGCCAACATCGCAGTTGCGGTAATAGCCTCAACTTCCGCCTTTTACAGCCTGACAAAAAGACTCGTGTCACTGCTTTGGTTTTTGAACACTTAGAACCGTTCCCCGAGCTAACTTAGGCTTCGCAGTTGCCTGACCGTTCCAAGATAGGTTCCATCGAGCATGTAGGCTTCAGCGTTCTCCATATCAACGCAGCCCGATCGGAGAACCGGTCCGAGATAAGCAATCCCTTGGCCACCTCTGTTTATCGGTCGACCACTCAGGAAATCGTTGAAGTGTGGCATGATGAAAAGTTCAGAGGCTTTGAAGCGTATGTCGAACCGATTCTGCAGCTCGGCGATCGCATCTTGATCTGGTTTCAATGTGACGCCTTGGCTCTTCAGGAAATCTCTGGCCAGTTTCTCTCTCACTATCTTCGCCTTCACCCAAACTTGGGCTGTCATACGGAAGCCGAGGGCGTCGCGGAAGGATACGGTCGGGTGAACATGGCCAATTACGAGACTATGGCAACCCAGGAGTTCGGGGGTTGGCCAAGAATTGCCGTGAAACAATCCGATGTCGCCTATCGACAAACCTGTGGACGGAATGATCTTCACATTCTCCGGTAGCAGAGGTTCAAGGTTGCCGTCGTGGTTTCCAAGAACAACCCTGATGTCTGGAACCTTCTCGATCAGGGCTTCGAAGAAGTCAGGTACATCCCGCCACTCCTCAATCTCAGCCTTGGCAATCGTGTGCTTTACATCTCCTAGGAATAGTAGACTCGTCGGCTTGCACAACTTCAGCAGCGCCAAGAGATTCTTCAGAATCTTGGGCATTTGAGAAGGAACATGAATGCCTTTCTCAGCCAATGCAACCTCCCAGCCTATGTGAAGGTCGGCTATAGCCAAGATCCTCTCCGACGCTCTCCTGATGAGGAGGACTGGGTGCGGTTGGACTGGCTTGAGCAAATCTCTTCAGCACTCTTCTACACAGTTTTCCAGCGTCGATCAGGTATAGATGGTCCTCCTTAATATCCGAAGTGAGAGTTGAACCCTTTACGAAGCCTCTGTGCGATCCAGTTTCATGGCCTGAAGCAGAAACCTTTCGAAAGGCGAGACCAACGTTTGATGTCATCATCCCCCTTCAACAACAGGAATCAATTTCACCCTTTCAAAGTTGGGATCGAACGAGAACACCTGCCTCCTTCGGCCGTCAGGCCCGACGACGAAAGCCAACCATCCTCTCCGAGTGTACTCCCTGAACGCTTTCTCGGCTGCAGCCGCCTCCTTGGGATCCTCCCTATTCCAAGAGAGAGTTATCATCCCTAACTTTTCATCGTCTGGATAGATATCAGGGATATCCGCTTCCTCCTGCTATAGAATTGGATATGCCAATTGTTTCCTTCTGCAGATGTCTGGAAACTTCTCGGTATAGATTATTAAACCGACGCTGATAAATGTATAGCCATGTCAAGTGTTGTGGGGTATGCGGGCAGATTCCTCAGAGTGGACCTCACCAACGAACGCGTAACCGAGTTCTCCTTTGATGAGAGCACGCTGAGAAAATATGTTGGAGGAAGCGGCATCGGAGCAAAGATCCTTTATGATGAGGTTCCTCCGAAAATAGACTGGTCTAGCCCTGAAAATCGTCTGATCTTCGCCTCGGGACCTCTCGGCGGAACGAGAATAGGAGGTTCGGGGACCTTCTCATTGGTGACCAAGGGGGCGCTCACAAATGGGGCAACCTCCGTCCAGGCCAACGGCTTATTCGGAGCATACCTCAAATTCTCAGGATACGACGGTGTTGTAGTGCAAGGTGCAACGAGAAGATGGCTCTACCTCCACGTTGACGATGGCGAAGCCCGGCTGAGAGACGCCAGCCACCTACTGGGAAAGGATACGTACGAGACAGTGGACCTGCTCACGACAGAGCTGGAAAGAAGAGAGAGGCAGCTCAGCGTGGTCTCTATCGGACCGGCAGGCGAACACTTGGTTAGGTTTTCCGGGGTTTTTGCCGAGAAGGGCCATTCAGCCTCCCATAATGGTCCTGGCGCGGTCATGGGTTCAAAGAGGTTGAAGGCGATAGCGGTCTCCAGAGGAGAGAAGCCGGTCCAAGTCCACAGTAAAGAGAGGCTTGGAGAGATCGCGGAGGAACTCTATCAAAACGTTAAGGATTTCACGGGAACGGTCGGCGGTGTCTACCGAAGCCATAAGTCAGGCAGGGGCACCCTCCCGATCAAGAATTATCTGACCAACATCTGGCAGATAACAGAAGATCAGGTCGAGGGCTTCAATGAGGAATACATCCGTAAGACCTTCACACCGAAGCCAAACCGGTGCTGGGCTTGCAGGTTGACCCACTCTACCATGATGACGATCCCTGAAGGCCCGTATAAGGGCATGATTGTGGAGGAACCTGAATATGAGCAGTTGGCCGCCTGGGGGCCCGTCATCGACTTGAGAGATGTCTGTTCAGCCTTCATGTTGTCGTGTCTGACAGACCGGCTGGGGTTTGAGAACAACGAGGCGGGATGGCTCATTGGATGGGTGATTGAATGCTTTGAGAAGGGATACCTCAGCAAAGACCATCTAGATGGCCTCGAGATAGGTTGGGGTAACGTTGAGGCGGTGAGACAGCTTCTCCACATTATTGCCTACAGACAGGGAGTCGGGGATCTGCTGGCAGAAGGGGTTATGAGGGCCTCGCAGAAGTTTGGAGGAGAGGCGGCGGAATGCGCCATATACACGGTTAAAGGTAATACGCCCCGTGGCCACGACCATAGAACTCGATGGTTTGAAATGTTCGATACATGTGTTTCGAACACAGGCACGATCGAGACCGGACCGACCGGAATATACCTAGGCGTACCAGAACTGGAGGGGCCGGGGTATCCAGTCGAGGTATCCACCTCTATCGCGCAGACCAAGGGAATGATGTTGTTCGAAGACTCCTTGGTCGTCTGCCGATTCAACGGAAGGATGAACTTGGTGCTAGAGGCTGAGGCCCTCAAGGCGGTGACCGGGTGGGATTTTACACCTGATGAAGCCAAGACCGTGGGTCTCCGAGCTGTCAATCTCATGAGGGCTTTTAATATTAGGGCCGGTATTACAGGGGACCTTGACCGACCATCAACGAGGTATGGTTCAACACCAATCGATGGACCTTCGAAGGGCCAGACCATAATGCCTCATTGGGAGAAGATGCTGAAGGATTACTACAGCCTCATGGGATGGGACCTAGAGGGAAAGCCTCTACCAGAAACTTTAGACAACCTGGGCCTAGGGCACGTGATAAAGGATCTCCGGGAAAAGTAGAGTCTGTCATGGAGACACTATCGAGCCTTCTCGCAGAGGCCAAGGAGACAGATTTCGAAGTCTTTCTTCGACTCATCAACGATGCTATCGAACTGTTGTCGTCGGAAGAACATGGAACCGAAAAGATCGAGCATCTGGGCAAGATCGCCAAGATACCTTCAGAAGGAGAGGCGACTGTCATCGGAGACCTTCACGGAGACCTAGATGGCCTCATCAAGATTTTGAGCGGGAACAACCTCATCGCGGGAAGCCGACGGAGCAAAGATGCCTTCACCATATTCCTGGGCGACTACGGGGATCGAGGCGCCTATTCAACTGAGGTCTACTTCATCGTCCTGAGTCTTAAGAGGATGTTCCCAGAAGAGATCATACTTCTCCGTGGCAATCACGAAGGCCCTAAGGATCTACTGGCGCAACCTCATGATCTGCCATTCCACCTTCAAAGAAAATTCGGACGTAATGCCTTAGCGATCTACCGGCGGCTAACTCTTTTGTTTGAGCATCTCCTACTTGCAGTCCTCGTTGAGAATAAGTATGTGATGTTGCACGGCGGCGTACCAGCCGGTGCCAAGAGCATAGAGGACATTGCATACGCAGATGAGAAGCACCCCGGTGAGAGCCACCTCGAGGAGATCCTCTGGAGTGATCCAGTAGAGGGTATCACTGGAACACAGTCCTCACCTAGGGGAGCCGGAAGGCTCTTCGGTGAAGATGTGACTACTAGATTCCTCCAGATGGTTGACACTCAGATGATCATCAGGGGACATGAGCCGGCCTATGATGGGTACAAGATAAATCATTCTGGAAAGGTGCTCACACTATTCTCTAGGAAAGGTCCACCCTACCACAATCGGAGAGGCGCCTATCTAAGGCTAGACCTCGCTGAGAGACCTGAAAAGGCGTGGCATGCCAGTCCTCTCTTGAGGTACATCTGATTCCCCTCGTTCCAATGGATTGGAAGAATAGAGGCGGACGTATCAATATGCGGATTCTAGAACTCGTTCAACGATCCCTCCAGCCGTCGAATAGAAATATCAGATATGTTTATCGTCTCCTGTGAGAGCTCATTATAGCAATGGCTGAAGGCGGTCCTATTGAAAGTAGGCGTATTGACGCGTAACGAGAATTCATGGTGTTCAATCCAGCTCAAGGAAGCATTGGGAAGACGCAATGTTCTCCCTGTATGCTTCAGTTTTCCAGACTTGCTGGCTCGGGTTGGGCGCAAGCCTGAGGTCATCCTCGGCTCTTTTGACATCCTAAAGGAGCTGAGCGCCACAATTGTACGTCCTATCGGACGCGGGACTCTGGAAGAGATCATCTTTCGAATGGATCTTTTACATAGGTTGGTACGCTTGGGTGCGTATGTCATAAATCCGCCTCAAGCGATCGAAAGGGCAGTGGACAAGTTCTATGCCTTGTCGCTTCTTGAGGAGGCAGGTTTACCTGTCCCCAAGACCATTGTAACAGAAAACGCGAACGAGGCGCTCAAGGCATTCTATGAATTGGACTGTGATGTTGTCTTGAAACCCCTTTTCGGCTCCAGAGGGATTGGGTCTACGAGAATATCAGATCCGAACATCGCCGAGAGAGTATTTAGGGCCCTTGACTTCCACCACAACGTGTTCTACATTCAGAGGTTCATACCCCACGGGAACTCAGACATCAGAGCCTTCGTACTCGGGAGTCGTGTTCTGGCGGCTATGAGGAGGATCTCCGAAGAGTCATGGAAGACGAATGTGAGCCTCGGCGCAAAACCCATGTCAGTCAAGCTTGAGAAGGACATCGAGGAGATGGCCATTTTGGCTGCTGAAACCGTCGGCTGTCAGGTAGCTGGTGTCGACATTCTGGAATCATCTGAGGAATCTCTTGTGATCGAGGTCAATAGCCAGCCAGGTTGGAGGGGGCTACAATCCGTCACCGATCTAAATATTGCGGATGAGATTGTCGACTTTGTACTGGGGAGGTTGAAGGCTTGACCCAAGAAATTGCGATGAAGGAAGTTGAGACTAGGAAAATTAATTTCTCGACTCAAGAGGTGGAGCAGAAGCAGGACCTGATTGCGGAGGAGAGGCCTCTTCACATTTACATAAACGGTGAACAGTATGTGACCATCCTCTGCTCGCCCGATCAACTCAAAGAGCTCGCTATCGGGCATCTCCTTTCAGAAGGCATCTTGAGGTCGCTCGACGAGGTGAAGAAGATGGGATTTGATGAAGACGGGAGGTTCCACTTCCGACTAATGGACGAAGTAGACATTGGAAAAAGGTTAGTTGTCTCAAATCCTTTCAATCGAATCATCTTCTCGACCTGCGGATCATCTCCGGCCCATTGGCAGCCCGCGGACCTCATGGAGAAGTTTTACTTTCCCAAGGTTTACGAGAGAGAAATTGTAAATGGCAAGGTCGTCTTGGAGTCCTTGAGAAATCTCAATAATGTTGCCAAGGTATTTAGAAGCACCGGCGGCGTCCATGTAGCCGCGCTCTATTCCTTTGATGGCAACCTATTGGCGTTGGCTGAAGATATCGGTCGCCATAGTGCTGTAGACAAGGTTGTCGGCGTTGCAGCGGAGAAAGGCTTGAGGTTCGAGAGAGTCTTTCTAGCATCGAGCGGACGTTTGAGTGGGGATATCGTCTCGAAGGCGGCCCGCCTAGGGATTCCAATAGTCGCATCCATGGCTGCAGCCCTCAGCTCGGGTCTTGGGGTGGCGAAGGCTGCTGGGATAACTCTAATAGCCTTTGTTCGTGGGTCTCGGATGAACGTCCTCACATACCCTGATCGGATAAAGATAGACTTCCAGTAGTCAGATACATTAGAGTTGACGAGATTCCTTGAAGAGGTCAGTCATCATCCTTGCCGGAGGCTCTTCTACGAGGCTTGGACGGGAAAAGGCATTCATGGAGCTGATGGGCAAGCCTCTTATCTCACATGTCTTCGAGAAGGTTGAGGAGATAGGCGACGAGGTTTTGATCGTCGTCGGCTCCTTGGACCAGGAGGAGCCATTGCTGCGCCTCTTCGACGACAAGGTGAAGATTGTTGCTGATAGTGGAGAGTTGCAGGGTCCCCTAGTCGGGGCTTTGGCCGGTTTTGAGAATGCCTTGGGCGAATACTCACTTCTGCTTCCTTGTGACACACCCTTTCTGTCAAGAGAAGTGTTGACATTACTCTTTGACATATCTGTCGGCGTTGACGCGGTTATCCCGAGATGGCCGGAAGGCTATATTGAACCTCTCCAAGCGGTCTACCGGACACGCCCAGCATTGCTTGCAGCCAGAAAGGTCCTGGCCGAAGAGAAGACAAATATGAGATCCATACTCCCGCTCTTGAAGAGAGTCCGGTATCTGTCGACAATCGTCCTCGAAGAAGTCGATCCCCAGTTGAAGACGTTCTTCAACGTTAACACGATGGTCGACTTGAAAAGAGCCCAACGGATCGGAGGACCGAATCGGCAGAAGAAAAGATGAGGGAGATGCCCAGAGTTGGGAGATCGGATGGAGGGGTTGGCGCAGTCATTGCGATCGTTCACCTGCCTTACACAAGTGGCGCATTTCAGTACAAACCGGAATCATGCTGCGCCGTTAGCTGGGAGGGAAACAGGAATGACTCCAACAGAGTTCTTTCGCTAAAGCAACCTATGGGGCGGCTTCTCCAGCCGTCAAGCCTTAGACCACTAACCGATCAGACTTTCAAGATAAATATATCTTGAGTTCAATTTTCTAAGAAATTAGAAGGATGTTTAGATTGAAATCTGATGTTCTGGGCGTTAGATAAGTTGCGTGAACAATCAATGCTACTTATTCAAACTCAACTTCCTGGCGCTTTCTACATATCTTCCAGTCTCCATAATTAGCTTTTCCAAATCAACGCCAGGTATCTTGCAAATTCCTTCATAGAAGCAGTTGCCATGAAGATGAAGTATCCTGTCATTGTACTCCTTCATCAATCCCGAAGCTTCAACATCAGGGTCCCCATCAGTCAGCTCATAGATTTCCCTCGTCCTCCCCAACCCCCTGACGATATCAACTCTAGCACATGCGTATAGTAACGCATCTGTCGCCTTCGCTGTGCCCCCCCAGGCGCTCTCAGCAGCCTTCCTTATCCTCCCTGCCTCAAGCTCCCTTAGCGACTCCTGATAAAGATTTTCAGCATCCTTGAAAAGCTCTTCAACCTCTGGATCGACCATAGCGATCAAAACAGCCATGGGAAAAAGGGTATAAATACATTGCCAATCCGAACGAGGCGGCGCCTAGTCCTCGTTGGCGAGAAGGGCAGGCGAGAATGAGAAAGGTAAGAAAAACGAAGGTTTGAGCTTTGGACCGCTTCTCCACAAAGGTTTTCAAGAGATTATTAATCTTGGAAAAGAAGTTCAGAAAGCTTGAGTTATGCCTTAAACCACTTGAATATGAGGTATTCTATCTCTCCTGCCTTCAAGTCCGGGATCGCGATTATAAATCTCTTCCTGACTGTTGTCGCGAGTCGCCCGGCTTTTACCATCTCGGTCGCTGTTATCTCATCTTTTCTGCTCTTGACGGAGACCATGAAGGGTGCGTGATCGATCCCGGGTCCGTGCTTGTACACCGCGAAGTCGCATCCAAACTTCACGCCGGGTGTGACAAAGAGTCCCTTCGCCCTGAGGTCCTTGTAGACGGCGTATCTTCGATCGAACTCTTCATAGAGCTTCTTTGCCCTCTTTCTTAGGTCACCAAGAGCTACTCTATCTCTCTCCGGGCCCTCGAAGATCTTCAGGATCTTCTTCTCGACTAGATAGAGTCCTTCCATCAGGTCTAGTATCAATGGGACGTCGAAATCGGCGCTTTTGGGCTTTGGAATCCCGATCGGTTTGCCGTAGAATCCAAGCTTATATAGTTCAGATCCGTCTTTCGGGTTCCATACGACTAGGAAGTTCTCGATGAACTCTGCCTCGATCGGTTTCGGCATCAGCGGATCACTTTTCACATGGCGAACGCTAGAATCCTGGCTGCATCCGCCGCGTCCTCGACCTTGTCAGCTGTGTCCTCAAGAAGCTGGATGACATCTCTAAGGAGGAGAAGCGAAGGAACCTCCATCTTGCTGCTCAGAATCTTGACCACCATCTCCCTGTACAGGTCGTCCACAACTCTCTCGGCGACCTCGACGTCTCTCGCCTTCTCAAGGACCTTGGATGTGTCGAAGTTTAATGTGAAGACGGTCTCTCTGAGCTTCAGGACAGAATCAAAGACGGCTCCCGCTAGGCTGGCCAAGTCTTTCCTCAGCTGATGGGGAACTCCCCATCTCCGCTCCATCATCTCTATCAGTCTAAAGGCAACACCTTTTGAAAAGTCTCCTATCTCGCTTGTCAGATCCGTAAAGCGTAGAAAATCGTCTCTGTTCATCAATATGGCTCCAACCTCTGCTAGTTCCTGTGCGACAATTCGCTTGGCAGAGTCGATTTCATCAGCTAGGCCTATGACCTCGGTGTAGAGTTGCTTTGCACCGGTCTTATCTTCCTTTACGAAGCAGTCCAGGAGTTGCGCGGTCTTGCGGGATATGTCAACAACCTTTCTTACATGATCTTGACAGACGGTCAAAGCTCTGCCTTTGACGCGGTGTTCGGACTCTATTGGAAAGACCATTGTCTCGCCCTTCGAGCGGGTCATTGCTCCATGATGTAGATTGGAAGCCTTCCTTAAAAAATCGACGGCACCAATTTCCCAGTAAGGCGACTCGCACGGCACAACCTTGTCAACGTGAGCCAAATTGGCTCTTCATCTGCACCAAGCGTATGTCTTAAGAGGGGCATTCTCCGTGTGGCCCTCGTATGGAATGAGGCGTTCAAGAGAACTCGGAGACTCCTAATGGATTTCACAGACGTGTTCAGGAACATACGTGTGGAGCCGGACTTTTTTCCTTATGTTGCGCTGCCGAAAGTGTTATAGATCATAACGAGAGTGTTATTCTGCCATCGAAGATTGGTAAATATGGGGCTAGACTATGACTCCAATTAGCAGATCAATGGAGCTCTATGAAAGGGCGAGAAAAGTTACACCGGGGGGCATACATTCGAATATAAGGTATTTCGAGCCGAATCCGATATACTTTCTGAGCGCTAAAGGATCAAAACTCTTGAATGTAGACGGCGTCGAATACATCGACTGCGTAGTTGACATGGGAGCATGTATTTTGGGCCACGGTCACCCGGAAGTTGTTGCGGCGGTAAGGAGCCAGGTTGAGAACGGTCTAACGTGTGGAGTGGAGTCGGAGCTCAGCGTCAACGTTGCAGAGAAACTTGCGGAGATCGTTCCCTGTGCAGAAAGCGTGAGGTTTTCCACTACGGGCACCGAGGCCGTGGCAAAGAGTCTGATGATAGCCAGGGGGTACACCGGCCGGGAGAAGATAGTCAAGGTTGAGGGATGCTATGATGGCTGGTACGATTCTGTTGCTGTCAGCCATACGCCCGACCTCGAGCAGGCTGGACCAAAGTCGGAGCCTAACCCCGTCCCTGACACAGCTGGTATATTGGAGGACGCTTGGAGGAAGACCATCATCATGCCTTTCAATGACGTCGAAGTCGCCGAGAGGATCATTAGGAGGCACAAGAATGAGGCGGCTGCCCTTATCTTGGAGCCGATAATGTTCAACATCGGATGTGCAACTCCGAGAGAGGGATACCTTGAGGCTCTTAGAGAGATGACTGAGGCAAATGATGTTCTGTTGATCTTCGATGAGGTGATATCGGGCTTCCGG
>Ga0315314_1003386_pt1 | contig 12501 bp, 7 predicted proteins | sample TDP9_MG_FD_203631 | JGI IMG/M metagenome (GOLD analysis project Ga0315314, IMG submission 203631) | Freshwater sediment microbial communities from Lake Towuti, South Sulawesi, Indonesia - TDP9 | ecosystem: Environmental > Aquatic > Freshwater > Lake > Sediment | place: Indonesia: South Sulawesi...
AGGATTGGCATAGACAACCCTGCTGGAGCTTCTGGAATGTGGGGTTACAAGGGTCCTCCGATAAAAAAGAAGTTGCCAACAGCCAAATTCGTTAGGGCAAAAGACATCATCGAGAACATGCGACTTGTCAAGTCTGAAGAGGAGATTCACCTGATAAAAGAGAGTGTGAAATGGGCTAACCTGGCTCACACTCTGCTTCAGGAATACACTCAGCCTGGTTTGTGGGACCTCGACATAGCCCTAAAAGCCTCTTACGAAGCCTCCATGACAATGAAGAAGGCGCTTGGACCAGACTACGAGCCCTTGACAGGCGGATACCCAACTGGAGCAGGCTTCAGAGGACAAGTCGGTCCGATGTCAGCCATCCCTCACTCTATGAGCACAAGGCGACCGATCAAGAAAGGCGACGTGGTGGTGACCGGAGCAGGGGCAGACGTCGGCGGATACAGCTGCGAGCTCGAACGCACAATGATAGTGGGTGAGCCAACGGAAAAGCAGAAGCGATACTTCGAGGCGATGCTGAAGACTCAAGACGCAGCCCTAAAAGCCTTCAAACCCGGGGCTAAGTGCAGCGACGTAGACAAGGCTGCAACAAAGGCAATTAAGGAGGCGGGCTTGACAAAGCTGGTGAGGCATCACACCGGACACGGACTAGGCTTGGAGGGACACGAACCTCCGTGGCTGGACGTAGGCGACAACACGGTTCTCAAGCCAGGCATGGTTCTCAGCTGTGAACCCGGCATATACGAGCCGGGATACGCTGGTTTCAGGCACTCGGACACGGTTGTAATCACCAAGGATGGCGCGGAGGTCGTAACCTACTACCCGAGAGACATTGAATCGCTAACCATTCGGAAAGGCTAAGTCCTTCTGAAATACTCTGTCAGTCTCTTCTGAAACATCGCGTCTTGTAGCAGCTTGCTGCCGTTTATCCAGCGTTGCAGGGGGATTTGAAACTGGCTGGCGATTCTCGCCAGCGCCTCGTCCAGCGTGTTGTATCTTAGCGGTGTCTGCTTCATGGCGTTTCTCACGTTTTCTCTCACCTGCCAAACACCAACGGGCATGATGTAGCCCGGACGAGCCTCGCGCAGGACAATGACCGTTGCTTGTCTCGTCTCCTTGGCGAGGTGTTCGCTGACGGCTAGGCGTGCGGCGTAGTAGCAGCCTCCCATGTCGGCGTAGGTGGTTCGTCCTTCGTAGCCCTCCCACGAAGAGTACATCACTATGCTGCGTCCAGATGGGTTCCAGATGGTGCCGGGATACCAGGCTTCCATGGCTTCGTAGCTCCAAGCCGAAGGTATCATCAGAACCTCGAAGCGATTGTCTAAGTAGGTTGACTCGTAGACGCGGTACTCGTTGATTTCTGGATATGTCTTAATCTTTTCCATCAAGGTTTTTGAGAGGATGCTGTCGACGGCGGTGATGCTCCAGCGTGTCGGCACTAACCTTCTGTTTTGCTTCAGTCCGAAGGCGCCGACGCTGAAGGCTCGTTGGATTCGGGTCACTAACACGCCTCTATCATATAGGTTGAGGACTGCGTCCGCCGCCTTCAGGTCTGTGTCGTAGTACGCTTTTTCGATTTGGTGGTCCCAGGGAGAGGGGCTCACGCGCAGGTCTCTCATGGGCGCCGACGGACCGAAGGGCTGAACCTCGTCGTCTAAGACTAAGTAGCGTCGAGGCTGCTTTGTCAGAGCTAGCTCAACGTCCACTGGACCAACCGAAAGGGCTAGTTCGCGGGTTTTGTCCATGATTTTTCCTGCCTCCTCAAACCTTCTGACGTGCACGCGCTGTTTGCCCCTTATCAGCAGCGACCTGAAGTTCACTATCTCGTCCATGGATTTTCCGAACCACAGCTCTGGCAGGTCGTAGAGGCTGGTGTCTTCGTGAACCGGAGGAACCAGTGGACCCGCAAAAACGTAGGGATAGCCGATTCTGCCCACAAAGACGCCCGGCGGAGAGGCACCGTCTATGTCCGTGCCCCTGATCAGAGGCATTGTCTTCAGGTAGAAGTTAGCCCTCACAAGGAGGGAGCAGCGGGTTTTTCCACAAAGAAACTTGCCGCCCTTGCACAGAACGCAGAGGCTTTTTCCCGAAGCCCTAGTCAGCAAGTCTTCGGGGCGGTAGTTAAGTTCGGCTTTCAGGCTGGCGTTGTCGAGCAGCTGCAGTATCCAGAGGTTGTCATGTCCCTCAGCCCTAGGCTTAGTCTTCTTTTCTTCAACCACTTTCTTCGCGTTCTCGCGCCACATGAGAGACCCAAAAAAAGATTAACAAGGAAAACAGCTTAAAAACAAGTCGATTGTTGGCGACCTCGCCTCTAGCAACGAAGGGGTTTACAGATTTTTAACGAGGTTAAAATCTTTGTTGTCGTTTTTTATTTCTACATTTTTGAAAACTCAGCAAGGAGGCACATAGAAAAGCAGAAAACTTTAAGCCTTAAGAGAACATGTGGCTGAATCTATTCGGGCTATTAATGAGGCGAAACAACATCTATGAACTCGACTACACAGATTCTCGAAACATTGATTGTTGTGCTCGTGTCGATAGAAGTGGTGGAACTCTACTTTAACCTACGTGCGATAAGAACTCATGAAAAAAGAGTTAAACGGACACCTCGCAAAGCTTGAGCACCATGCGAAGAAGATTGACACCTTCATGAACCTCGTGAACCAACTGGATGAACACATCAAAACCTTGGACAGACTGCTGCGGAAAGAAGAGTCCAACGAAACCTAAGAGCTTGCTTCAAAATAGTGTGTAGAGGGCAATCAATGGCGCGAACACTGTGGCAACTAAAGTCATAACTGTGATCATGGTGTTGAGAGAAGGACCAGCGGTGTCCTTAAACGGGTCGCCAACCGTGTCGCCTATAACCGCGGCTTTGTGAGCGTCTGAGCCCTTACCGCCAAATTTTCCAGCCTCTATGAATTTTTTGGCGTTGTCCCATGTGCCGCCTGAATTAGCCATCAGCAGAGCGAAGATTATTCCTGTGATTATGCTTCCTGCAAGGAATCCTGCGAGGGCTGCGGGACCCAAAAGGAAGCCTACTGCTAACGGGGCTATGATTGCCAAGACGCCTGGTAGAATAAGCTCTTTTAATGCCCCTTTCGTCGCAATGTCAACGCATCTGGCATAATCAGGTTTGGACGTCCCCTCCATTATCCCTGGGTTCTCCCTGAACTGCCTTCTTATCTCCTCAACCATTCTGTGACCATTTTTCCCCACAGCCAAAATCAATAACGCGGAAAACAACGGAGGCATCATCGCACCAATAAAAATGCCACCGACAATTTTCGGGTCCATGAGGTCGATGACGTTGACTCCAACTACCATCGCGAAAGCATGGAACAACGCAATAACTTGTAAGGCAGCGGCGCCTATGGCGAAACCTTTCGTTATAGCCTTTGCGGTGTTGCCCGCGGCGTCCAGTCTGTCTGCGGCTTCTATCACCTCTTCGCCTAAGCCCGACTGCTCAGCTATGCCCTTCGCGTTGTCCACAATAGGTCCGTATGCGTCAGCGGAAATTATCATTCCCAATGTGGCTAGCATACCGACAGCTGCTATAGCAATGCCGTAAAAGGGATCAACACCAAACATCGTTGCGATGTTCCAGGAAGCCAACATAGCAGCAACTATGCCGAGAATGGGAGGAACAATGCTCATGATGCCATACGAAAAACCCGACAAGATACTTATGGCGGCTCCGGTTTTTGCGGCTTCCGCCGTCTTCAAAACTGGAGTTCTGTCAATCGACGTGAAAAAGTCGGTCGTTATTCCTATGACCATTCCAGCTATTAACCCGGCAACCGCTGAAAAGAATATGCCCAGTCCGCGGTTGCCCATTTGCAAGGAATTGATCATTAAAAAGGTTAAAACTGCAAAAATGAAGCATGTTGCAAATGTTCCTCTGTTGAGCGCTGCACCGGGATTGCCTCTTTTTCCGACCCTTACGAAAAGCAATCCTAAAACAGACGCAAATATTCCAGATGCCTTAATCAATAGCGGAAGAATGATGTACGTGGTTTCCCCCACATACGTTTCTGCACCAATTATCATGGCGGCTATAGTGCCAGCAATGTAGGAATCAATCAGGTCAGCGCCCATTCCAGCCACGTCGCCAACGTTGTCGCCAACGTTATCAGCGATGACCGCTGGGTTCCGGGGGTCGTCCTCTGGAATGCCTATCTCAACCTTTCCCACAAGGTCGGCGCCAATATCGGCAGTTTTTGTGTAGATGCCTCCGCCAGCTTTTGCGAAAAGTGCTAACGCGCTTGCACCGAAGCTGAAGCCTAAAACAGTGTCTAGTGCAACCTTTGGATTCTGAGAGATGTTGTTGAAGACATAATACAGAACGCTCGCACCGAACAGAGCCATGCCCACTATGGACAATCCCATCACTGCTCCGCCGAAGAACGCCACTGAGAAGGCTTGATTCAAACCTTTTCTGGCAGCGTTTGAAGTCCTCACGTTGGCTCTAACGGCTGCGTTCATCCCGAAATACGCGGCTATGGTAGTGCAGAAAGAACCAAGAATGTAGGCTAAAGCCATGTGAAGGCTGAAAAAGATTCCAATTACTATTGCCATGATTGCGACGAACACCGTCAAAGTCATGTTTTGTCTCTTCAGATAGGCGTTGGCTCCAATCTTTATCGCCTCCGAAATCTCCTTCATTCTGGGAGAACCCGCGTCCTGTTTGTTCACATAATGGTAGAGATAGAATGCTACGGCGATTGAAATCAGACCAGCGATTGGCGCAATGATTAGCCACTCCATGTTGTATGCTCCATTGGAGGACTTTCTTCTCTGTTAGGAAGGGATGAAACCTTTTAACCTTTTCCTCCGTCACGTTAGCCTTATCTACTATTCATCCCTTTAGAAATACTCTCCAAAGGTGAAAACGTGTTGGAAAAGTCGTCTCTTCCTTTTGAGCAGAGGCTTTCTCCCACGACCAAGAAGTATCTCGAGTTTTATGAAGAATCCGTCAAAGATCCTGAGAAGTTCTGGGACAGCGAAGCGAGGAAACTCGAGTGGTTTAGGATGTGGGACAAGGTGCTCGAGTGGGATCCGCCCTTCGCACGCTGGTTTGTGGGTGGTCTCCTCAACGCTTCTTATCTCTGTTTGGACAGACACGTCAAGACTTGGCGGCGAAGCAAAGTGGCTATGTACTGGGAGGACGAGTTCGGCAACGCCAAGACATTGAGCTATTCCCAACTTTATAATGAAGTGAATCGCTTCGCTTCCGTGCTGCAGAAGTTCAGGGTTGAGAAAGGAACCAGAGTGGCGGTTTACCTGCCCCTAATACCCGAACTACCTATAACCATGCTCGCAACAGCGCGGATAGGCGCAATCCACACTGTTGTGTTTTCTGGTTTCAGCGCTCAGTCCTTAGCCGACAGAGTCGACGACACCCAAGCGAGAGTCTTGGTTACAGCGGACGGAAGTTTCAGAAGGGGTAAACTCATACCCTTAAAGAAAACCGTGGACACAGCCCTGGAAAACTGTCCGTCTATAGAGAGCGTTGTGGTTGTGAAAAGGGCTAACATAGATACCCCGATGAAGAAGGGAAGAGACTTCTGGTATCACGAACTTCTAAGAGACGCCAAAGACTACGTTGACCCCCTCCCCCTTGAAGCCAACGACCCCCTCTACATTCTCTACACGTCTGGAACAACCGGCAAGCCCAAGGGTATAGTGCACAACACCGGCGGCTACATGGTCTTCAACCACTCAGCCTACAAGTGGGCCTTCGACATAAGAGACGAATCAGTGTACTGGTGCACAGCAGACATAGGCTGGGTAACCGGACACAGCTCCATAGTTTACGCGCCGTTAAGCCACGCAGCCACCATAGTCCTCTACGAGGGCGCGCCGGACTACCCAAAACCAGACAGATGGTGGGAAATAATAGAGAAATACGGCGTCACAATCTTCTACACTTCCCCCACAGCCATCAGAATGCTCATGAGATACGGGGAAAAATGGCCTAAAAAACGCGACCTGTCTAGCCTAGAGATTTTGGGTTCTGTGGGCGAGCCCATAAACCCCGAGGCTTGGATGTGGTACTACAAGAACATAGGCGCTGAGAGATGCCCCATAGTGGACACCTGGTGGCAAACAGAGACAGGTGGGTTCATGATATCTCCCGCGCCGGGCATAGTGCTCGTTCCACTCAAGCCGGGCTCCGCAACTTTTCCCTTGCCAGGCATTGAGGCGGAAGTTGTTGACGAAGGCGGTAAACCCGCATCAGCCGGTGTCAAGGGCTATCTGGTGCTGAAGAAGCCTTGGCCTGGGATGCTCATGACCCTCTACCAAGATCCGGAGAGATACAAGCAGGTTTATTGGTCGAGGTTTCCAGGGTCGTACTACACGGGAGACTACGCCATAAGAGACGAGGACGGCTACTTCTGGCTGCTGGGACGAGCAGACGAGGTGCTAAAGATTGCGGGCCACAGGATAGGCACGATGGAGTTGGAGAGCGCGGTGATCGAGCACCCAGCCGTTAGTGAGGCAGCCGCCATAGGAAAACCCCACGAAGTCAAGGGAGAGAGCGTGGCTATATTCGTCATTTTAAAGCAGGGTTACAAGCCGTCGGAGAAACTGAAGAAGGAATTGAAGGAGCATGTTCGCGAAACCATCGGACCTGTGGCCACACCTGACGAGATATACTTTGTTCAGAGCCTTCCGAAAACCAGGAGCGGCAAGATAATGAGGAGGGTGTTGAAGGCGGTTTCGATGGGCATGCCCATAGGCGACATCTCCACACTCGAGGACGAAGCCTCTGTGGACGAGGTCAAGAGAGCCTACGAAGAGCTAAAGAAGCTGCTAGAAGCCGGCGCAAAGGGGTAGGAGAAAATCACCAAGCGAAGTCTCAACTCCAAGACGAGGTACTCTGTCGGACAACACATATGGGATTTCGTTTAGGTTCGACGACTTTAGAACCCACGCTTAAAGTCTGCTGCTTTTTCAAGAGGCGGAAAACTATAAGAACCACATAGGGATTATTGCTACTGCAAAATTTGGTGTATCCATGAAGACCCTCCAGCATCCTTGGCACTCAAGGAGTAAGGAAGAGGTTGTTCAAGACTTAGCCACCAGCCTGAACGGCTTGAGTGAGGAGGAGGCCAGGAAGCGACTGAGCCAATGCGGATACAACGAGTTGCTGGAGAGGAAGCGAAGAACCGCTCTACAGATGTTTATGGAAGAGTTTAAGGACGTTTTCATTCTACTACTTCTTGTCGCCACCATATTTTCAGTCATAATCGGATACTACGATTTACTGAGAGGCGAAGCAAGGGGCTTTTTAGACGCTTACACAGACGCCATCACGATTGGAATAATAGTCCTACTGGTTGCTGTCGCTGGTTTCATCCAAGAGTATCGAGCAGAAAAAGCCTTAGAAGCCTTGAAAAAGCTCACTGCACCTAAAGCACGAGTGATGCGCAACGGAAAAGAGGTAATCGTGCCCGCGAGGGAAATAGTGCCAGGCGACCTATTGATGCTTGAGTCTGGTGACACTGTTCCCGCCGACGCAAGGATTGTAGAGTCTGTTGAGTTGAAGGCGGATGAGGCTGTTCTAACGGGTGAATCAACTCCAGTAGGGAAGGGGGTAGAGCCCCTCAAACCAGAGACGGCTGTGGCCGACAGGATGAACATGCTCTTCATGGCTACTCACACGATTTATGGTAGAGGAAAAGCCGTCGTAACCTCTACTGGCATGAGCACGGAGTTTGGAAGAATCGCGGAACTCGTGCAGGTCGCTGAAGAAGAGGAGACTCCCCTCCAAAAGAGACTTGACAGATTCGCTAAAAAAATTGCCAAGGTTGTCTTGGTTCTCTCTCTGATTATTTTTGTACTTGAGGTGTTTGCTGAAGAGGCATTAATTAAAGGCATCACTTCACTCATTTCAGCGACCATCGACGCGTTTATGACGTCGATAGCATTGGCAATCTCAGTTGTTCCCGAAGGATTGCCCGCCATAGTAACGATTAGTTTAGCCTTGGGTGCTCGAGAGTTCGCAAAACGCAACGCCATAATCAGAAGGCTATCTTCAGCTGAAAGCTTGGGGGCCACCACAGTCATTTGTTCGGACAAGACGGGCACGTTGACCAAGGGTGAGATGACAGTTCGCCGAATATACAACAGCGGCAAGATCATCGAAGTGGCGGGCGTCGGCTATGAGCCAACGGGCGAATTCCGTGGAAGCAGTAATTCTCTCAATCCCCGAGACGACAAGGACCTGTCATTCTTGTTGACTATAGGAGCGCTCTGCAACAACGCAAGTCTGCAAAACGATAACGGCACCTGGCGCATCATGGGCGACCCAACTGAAGGTGCACTGATTGTCGCAGCCGCAAAAGCCGGATTAGAGCGTGCTGAACTAGAGCAGCAGTACCCACGAGTGGGAGAGGTCCCATTTACCTCTGAAAGAAAACGCATGACCACGGTTCATGGGACGCCCGAGGGAAAACAACGTGCTTTCATGAAGGGCGCCCCCGAAATCGTTCTCGAACGCTGCACTCACGTACTGGAGAACGGCAGAGAAAAGAAACTGACAGGTGTCAAAAGAAGGGAAATCCTGGAAACAAACGAGAGACTGGCCGGCGAAGCCTTGCGTCTACTTGGGATCGCTTACAAGGAGTTGCCCCGCACATCGAAAGAGTTTGACGAGGAAACGGTTGAGAATGACCTTGTCTTTGTGGGACTAGAGGGCATGATTGACCCGCCCCGTCAAGAGGCGGTTGAAGCCAACAAAAAGTGTCTAGACGCTGGAATAGAGGCGGTCATGATCACCGGAGATCACAAACTCACAGCCATTGCGGTGGCGAAAGAAATTGGAATGATGAAAGAAGACAGCCTCGTCTTGACTGGCGCTGAGTTAGATAAGACAAGCGATGAAGAGTTCGAGAAAATCGTGGAGAATGTAGCCGTCTATGCCCGTATGTCGCCGGAGCACAAGTTGCGCATAGTCAAAGCGTTAAAGAAGAGAGGTCACATCGTAGCCATGACCGGCGATGGAGTCAACGACGCTCCAGCCATCAAAAGCGCCGACGTAGGCGTTTCAATGGGCATCTCTGGCACAGATGTGACACGAGAAGCCTCGGACATGATTCTCACAGACGACAACTTTGCGACCATTGTCAAAGCAGTGGAAGAGGGCAGAGTCATCTATGACAACGTTCGCAAATACGCCCGGTTCCTGATCTCCTGCAACTTCGACGAGGTTTTAGTCATAGGAACCTTCGCCATACTGGCTGGACTGGGTGGAATAAACGGAGAGGTACTGTTCCCGCTGCCACTGCTTCCAGCCATGCTGTTGTGGATAAACTTGGTCACAGACGGCGCTCCGGCGGTGTCGTTGGCCACGGACCCACCCGACGAAGACGTGATGAAACGCCCTCCGCGCAAACCAGACGAAGGCATACTGCACGGAATGGGGGCGTTCATAATAACCTCGTTCATTTTGCAGTCTACTGGTACTATACTCCTTTTCGTTTTGAACTATTACGTTTTCCCAACTCATCCTTGGGGCTGGCCAAATGGACCTATTATTGAGGCAAACAGATTGCTGACCTTAGATGAAGCGAGGACCACAGCCTTCGTCCAAGCAACCTTCTTTGAACTGTTCGTTGTCTGGAACTGTCGGTCTGAGAAGCGTAGTGCTTGGAGGATGGGACGTAGTGCCTTCAAAAACAAATTCTTCATCATAGCTGAAACAAGTTCGATAGTGCTCACGCTCGCTATACCGTACATACCGATTACTCAAGCCATGTTCCATCTGGTTCCGCTGACCTTATTAGATCTAGTACAGGTTATAGGGGTGGCCAGCTGGGGCTTGTTCTTTGTACTTCCAGAATTCCTCATGGGAAGAAAAATTTGGCGCTGGCAATAGAGAGGCAAGGTGAAACCAAGATGAAGAAATCTGATACAGTTTGGCTTGCTGGAATGGCGTTGTTCAGTTTGTCATTTTTCGTTACACTTCTTGTTGATATCTTAGGCATTGTTGAACCTAGTAATCTAGGTTTTGTTGAGACTCTCTGGATTTCTTGGATTCTCTGGACTGTAGGTTTAGGACTCACCCTAGCGATTCTCACACGTTTCATCATAAAAGAATGAAGCCACCAAATTTCGTCGTAAGAAATATAACAGTTGCGCCTTAGGGATAGGACCTTCTAATCGTGCGTGGAAAAGGAATCGTGTCCATTATACTTTCTAGATTCAACATCCAACCGAGCAGCCGCTCCACCCCTATCCCGAAGCCCGTGTGCGGAACAGTCCCGTACCTGCGCAGGTCGATGTACCAGCCGTAGTCCTCCTTGGGCAGCCCGAAATACTCCAGATTCCGTAGCAGTTCCTTTTTGTCGTCCACTCTGGCGCCGCCGGTTGCCACCTCTCCAAGGTTCGGAACCAGCATGTCGGCTGACATGACGAGCTCTGGGTTGTCCTTGTAAGCCTTTGCGTAGAACGCCCTGATCTTCTTTGGGTAGGCGTAGATGAAGAAGGGCTTGCCGAACTCCTCCGCCAAGGCTTTCTCCTCGTCGAAGCCCAGGTCTTCGCCCCACTGAATCTTGAAACCCTTCCTGTGCAGCTTCTCTATGGCTTGGTTGTAGGTGACTTTTGGAAACGGCGCCTTAATTCTCCTCAACTTTGCAACATCTACTGAGAGCATTTCAAGCTCGGGCTCGCAATGTTTAGCGATTTCTTGACACACGTACGCAACCAGGTTTTCTTCTAGGCGCATGAGGTCGTCTATGGTTGTCCACGCCTCTTCCGCCTCCACATGCCAGTACTCGGTCAGGTGCCTGATGGTTCGGCTCTTCTCAGCCCTGAAAGAAGGCGCCACACAATAGACTTTCTCCAGAGAGTAAATCAAGACTTCGAGGTGCAGCTGAGCGCTCTGCGTCAAGTACATGCTCTCGTCAAAATACTTCAGTCCGAAAAGGGTGGCGCCGCCCTCAACCGCCGAGGATATGAACATAGGAGGAGAAACCTCGATGAATCCCTCTTTCCTGAAGAACTCGTGGACGAACCGCAGCATCTCGCCTCTCACCCTCATAATGGTGTTCATTCTTCGGCTTCTCAGCCAGAGGTGGCGGACGTCTCGCAGAAACTCCTCGCTCTTGTCCTTGGCTATTGGAAAAACCTCCGACAACCCAACTATCTTCAGCCTGTCTGCAGAGATTTCGAAGCCTCCCGGCGCACGCTTGTCCTCTCTAACAGTTCCTTCGAGCGTAACTGAGGATTCGATTGTGGCTTTTTCGGCGTCTTTCCAAGCCTTGCTATTCCTCTTAACCGTGCATTGGATGACGCCTGACCCGTCTCGTACAACAAGGAAGACCGTGTCTTTGCTTTCTCTTTTCCGATAAATCCATCCTCTAATGTTCACTTTCTTGCCTGTGAATCGTCCAGTGAAGATGTTATCTATGGCTGTGAAGGGCATAGGATTCGCTCAACCGTCACTATGCTACAGCCTTATTGGCTTTTAAACACTTACGTTGAATCTTAGCGTTCTGTTTTGGTTCTAATTTTTCCAGACTCCCTTTCAGGAGGAGTCTAACTTGTTTAAAGGTGTCCATGTTTGAAGTTTTAACAATGAAACCCTAACCCTTAAATCTCCCTTGAAAAGGTTTGTATCAATGATTGGGCATGAGTAGCAGAAAAAGCGTCTCTAAAGTGATGGCGCTTCGGCTTTCTCTGATAGCGATATTAAGTGTCGTTTTTGTTGAAGGCATACTAGGCATTGTCACAAACAGCCTCGCAATTTTGAGTGACGCTGCTCACGCTCTTTTTGATTCAGCAACCTCGCTCCTTTTGCTCGTGACAACTCAGCTCTCGCTTAAACCACCCGACGCAGAACACCTGTATGGGCATGGCAAGATTGAGCCATTAGGCGGCCTCGTAGGAGGCATAGCCCTCATAGGTCTAGCAGTCTTTCTGGTGTTTGAAGCTATAATGCGGCTTATTAGTGGAGTTGCACAAGTTCGTCATGACGTGGTTGGTTTTTTGGCGATTGGTTTCACTTTGGGTGTCGATTTTTTTAGAATGGGAATCTTACGGGGAAAGGCTCAGAGTGGAAGCTCGACTGTAAAAGCGAGTTTCTATCACGCCGTCTCGGACTTTGCCTCTACAATCATAGCATTAGCCGGTTTTGGACTCGTATTCATCAACATCGACTATGGAGACCCCGTGGCCTCAATGATTCTCGGTGGCCTCTTAGCCTACCTGAGTATAGGGCTGATACGCAGCAGCAGCTCAGAACTTAGCGACGCCATTTCAACTAGTGTTGTGCAGGATATTAGAAAACAAATCTTGAGCAGCAAAGGAGTTTCAGTCTGCAAAGACCTAAAAGTAAGACGTGTAGGCGCAAAAGTCTACGTGGAAACTACAATAGGCGTGCCAAGTTCGATGGAACTGGCAGAAGCCCATGACGTAGCCTCACAAATCGAGGCTAATATCGTTAGGTCGCACGGCGACTCCACCGTGACTGTGCACATTGAGCCAATAGGG
>Ga0315314_1003388_pt1 | contig 12496 bp, 10 predicted proteins | sample TDP9_MG_FD_203631 | JGI IMG/M metagenome (GOLD analysis project Ga0315314, IMG submission 203631) | Freshwater sediment microbial communities from Lake Towuti, South Sulawesi, Indonesia - TDP9 | ecosystem: Environmental > Aquatic > Freshwater > Lake > Sediment | place: Indonesia: South Sulawesi...
ATCAATTCCTCTATGCTTTCCATGAGAGACCTCCTTTACCCAAAGATTAGCCTTATCAGCCATCTCAGGATTCTGTGAGGTCTCTCTCCTTTTTTCAACCTCACCGACAAACATGTTACAGTATCTGTTCCGTCTCCGGGATGGTTCGGGCTCACTTGGTCACCTTGCCCGCCTTTTAGCCGCGTCCAGCACTGCTTTGGCAGCCTCCTCAGTACTTGGCGAACTTCTCCTCCACCGACACGATTGCGTCGGCGGCACTCTGCCGACATTTTGCCGACAAACTCTTTGGCAACCGATGACACAGGTAGCACTGCCAGACACAAAAGCTGCCCTGGGGAAAGACAAGAAAGCACCAGTTGCTATCTGGAGCGACGGCGTGGCACGTTACGCCTCTTACTTTTGAGCAGGGTCCGCCGGGATACTGGACAGGTTTGATGAAGGTAAGGTGGACAGAGTTGTCGCCTTCGAGGAGAAGTACCACTAGTAGGAAGATGTCAGGCGTTCATTATTGAGTGAGCCTCACAGTCAGCAATGGCGAGTCATTATCCGCTATTTTGTTTGCCGCTTTCCGGTCCCTATCATCCGCTGCCTATTGACACGTGTGAGCACAAGTGTTCTAATATGTGTGAGCCGTTTCGAGGTGCATAGATGGGTGTCAGGGGGGCAACTGTGTGGGCGATGGAACCCCACACTAAAGCCAAGCATGAAATATTATCCTATTACCTGAAGGGGTGGCTTCCCATCCTCACAAGCTTCAATTGGAGACTACTATACGTCGATGGTTTCGCTGGGCCAGGTCAGTACACCGGTGGCGAGGATGGTTCGCCCATGCTTGCGCTAAAAGTTGCACTTGAGCCCGCTTTGAAGAGCAGGCTACAACGCCCGGGCATGGAACTCGTATTCATTTTCATTGACAAAGACCCTGACAGGTATCAGAACTTACGGGAGAGGCTCGGCGACCTACAATTGCCTCCTAATTTCAAAGTCGTCACCTATTGCAGCAGCTTCGCCGAAGTCTTCGACCAGGTCCTGACGGAGATTGAGGAGCAGAACAAGCGTCTTGCTCCCTCCTTTGTCTTCATTGACCCATTCGGTCCGACAGGTTTTCCCATGTCTCTGATGCGCCGTCTTGCTCAACAACCGAGGTCGGAAGTACTGGTCAACTTCCAATACCAATCTCTCAATCAGTGGTTCTTGCAGAACCCCTTGAAGCATGGCCACTTGACTGACCTTTATGGTGATGAACGCTGGCGCCAAGCTTTGTATTTGCGGGACCCAGATGAAAGAGAAACGCTTCTTAGAGAAAGGTACAGGGAAGCACTAGAAGAGCTGGGTTGGAGGAAGGTACACCTATTTCGGATGGTGAACAAGCACAACCAGACGCAGTACTACCTCTTCTTTGCTACAAGCCATTGGCGTGGTAGCCTGTTAATGAAGCAAGCTATGTGGAGCGCTGCGCCAGAAGGTGATTTTGAATATTCCGACCTCACCGACCCTTATCCGAAACTGTTCCAGCTACCCAGAAATGAGGAGTATTCCAGTCAATTGGCTGATCGGCTGTATGAGGCTCATGCGGGGCAAACTGTCCAGAAGGAAGTCCTTCTTCAAGAGGATGTTGCTTGGGACGAAGTTTGCATAGAGCGCCATTTAACTCAAGCTCTTCGTATCCTGGAGTACGAGCGAAAGCCACCGCAGATACAAGCAGTCAGAACACCAAGCGGTAAAAGAAGACAGAGGACATATCCAGACGGAAGTCTTATCACCTTTGCCCTTAAACATGGCGGTTTGTGAGATGAAAGATGGCCACAATTAAAGTTGTGACGAAGGAATACGAATTGCTGAACGGGACAAGGAGAACCCTTGTCCAGAGAGTGGGGGATGGGTCCATTATCAAAAGGTTTGAGAAAACGCCTGTGCCCCGGAAGCCCATAGATGTCGTGTGTCCTCACTTCCTCGAGTTGAAGTGGGCCTTGGGTTGTCCCTTCGACTGTGCTTGGTGCTACCTCAAAGGCACCCTGCGTTTCACTCCAACAAAAACTAGACCACACATTAAAGAGTATAGCAAGATAGAACAGCACGTCCAAGCATTCATCGACAACGCAGACGGATACCAAGAACTGCTAAACACTGGCGAGCTTGCCGACTCTCTCATGTGGGAGAAAAATGGACACCCGTTCTCCAAGTTCATAGTGTCACTCTTTAATGGTCAGCAAAGGCATCGTGTGCTCTTCCTCACTAAGTGTGATTATGTAGAGAATTTCTTACGGGCTGATTATCGTGGGCAGGCGGTGGTCAGCTTTAGCTTGAACGCTGATGTAGTGGCCCGGAGATTCGAAAGGCGCGCTCCGGAGGTAGCAAAACGCATTGAGGCTGCCACCAAATTGAGCCGCGCTGGCTACGAAGTCAGAATCCGCATTGACCCCATGGTTCCAGTAGCTGGCTGGGACTGGCACTATATTTCTTTGGTTGACCAGTTGTTTTCCTCATTCGTACCCGCCAGAATCACTCTGGGTTCGCTGAGAGGTCTACAGAGTACAATCAATGAGGCTGTAGACAAATCCTGGGTGGCCTATCTCTCAGAGTCTTCCAATTGGGGCAGGAAGGTATCCTTCAATGTCAGGCGCAGCATGTATGAGCGGTTGCTACGCCATCTTCGAGAGACGTATCGCTACGCCAATGTGGCACTCTGCAAGGAAACCCTGGCAATGTGGCACCAACTTGGCATGGATTACCAGAGCATCAAGTGCAACTGTATTCCGTGAGGACAGAGCAAAGGGAACACATTGTGCCAGTGTTTCTGGCATCTCATTGCACGAATGTCAGGAATGTTACCTGACGCTATCTAATACTCCCAGAACACGATTCGATAAATCGTGCACGCTGAGCATGCCTTATTTTAACCTCGGATTGCCTTAGTCTTAACGAGGCGGAGTGGCACACAATCCCCTGGCTTTGACGAGACGGAACGTCTATGCTAGAAATATGCTTCGGTGAGGTGCAGTGCTTGGTTCACAATGCGTATTGTTTTAATGACCGGTTAGCGCCTGCGCCCCCAGTACACCTCGTTGATAGGAGATTACCTAGTGGAGAGGTTTGACGTCTATTGTGATGAGTGGGGTAATACTGGGTCTAATTACCTGGACCAGCAGCAACCAATCTATGTGCTAGGGGGCTGGTCAGCTTACCCAGACATCGTGCGTGGGGCAGAGGCTGCTGTCATGCAGTGGCTAGGCTCCACATCTGGTAAAGCGAGCGAGTTGCATGGGGCGCAATTCCTTAGGCAAGCGCCTGGACAAAGATCCACCCTAAGCCTCTTTCGCGAGTTGAGTGCACTCAACTGTGTACCTCTCTTTGTATTGGCAGAAAAGCGCTATTGCGTGGCTGGGAAGATAGTGGACACCTTTCTTAACCCTCGCTATAATGCTTTGGTCAGCCATAGGCGCGGTAGTGATCCATACGCAAAACAAAACGCCGCTGACATTGTATATGGACTTCCCGATGAGGTCCTCCGAGAATTTGCTCTAGCCTATCGGTCGCTGGATTCCAGTGGGCTCCGCCAGTCCCTGCAGTCTATCTGCAGTTCTCTATTGCTTAGACATCGTACAACTCTAGCAGATGCCATGGAGGGTTCGTTTCCCAAGATAGACGACATCGTCGATGGCGAGCTGACAAGCGGTGATGGAGTCCCGGGCAACGCATGGCGAACATTGAATATACCCGTCTTCGTAGACTTCCTTTGTCAGATTGAGAAACTTGGAAGGCGAATTGGCGCAAGTCAGGTCATGTTAGTACACGATGAAACGAAGGAATTCCAAGTCACCTTTGAGTGGCTATTCCGAACCTTTAAGAACGCAGATAGAGTAGACGTCTACCTGCCGAATGGGACTATGATACCACTAGGCTTCGAAGCTCTGAAGCGTTTTCGTAATCTTGAATCTGCCAAGTCACCGCTAATTGACGCTGCCCATCTACTGGCAGGGTCACTGTATGCCTTGGGTACCGATGTGTACTTCCATCAGCCGATTCAAGATGGATTGGCCAGCATTGCGAAGGTTCTTCTTCCAGCATCCACCCTAGTCATCCCGCAGGTGGAGAGGCTAATTGCTTCACGCCAGTTTACGCACAATCTCCTTACGCCTATTCTGGAGGAGACCAACAGGGAAATATAGAGGCACCCAGTTCAAGACGGGCTCTCGTTAACAATCACAACAGCTTCATTATCTGGCCTTTCGTTGCCTTAGTGGTAACAATGTGACGAAGCATGACTCAACAAAATGCCCTTTTGTTCAAGTATGCCACGCCACTAAATTGACGCTGGCGGTTAACACAAGACCAAAACATTGTGCCAGAGCATCTGCGGTGGAGAGAGGAAGTCCATGCTAGTAGTTTTAACGTCAATCTTGATTCAACGCTTTGTGTCAGACTATGCCGCCTTTCCTCTGCAAACCAATCGTTCTTGAGTCTGAACCATGGTGGAAACTGTCCAGAGGTGAGTGCTACTGCGGCTATTCAGAAGGCGTTGAAGTCTTCAAGGCCCTCAGTCTTTGAACCCCAGGGCAAAGCGCCATCCGGTGAGCGGCGATGTCTTGAACACCACATTCTCCGGAAGGTCAGGGTCCTGCTCCAATATCAACTCCGTGTCCGAATGAAGCGCAATTTTACCTTCGTCATCAGTGGCGCAGAACATCATGTCATCAGGCAGGTCCAGTGCTACTGCCAGCATCGTGCTCAGATCATCCAGGAAAATGGAAGCCCCGAGTGCTCCAATGACCTCGTCTTCCCTTACCACTGGCACTGCCACAATGACCGATGCTTTGCCAGTTGACTTGCTGTAAACCAAGGGACCGAGCACCTTATTGCCGGCCATCAATCCCGGGAAATAGTCCCTATCTGAAAGGTTCTGGTCTGTCTTCCCTAGCTCGACAGTGTAGTATGACCCGTCAGGCAAGACGAACCATACGGTAGCCGCTATCTGAATGTCGTCAACTTTCTCCAGTAACCCTAGCATGTCTTCCCATTGCCCGGACTGGACCTCCTGAGTCATGGCTAACGGTTCCATCGAATTGACATAGCTTTCAATATAGCTGTCTGTGAGTGCCACTAGGGCAGAAACTCCCATCTCCATATTGATCTTGACTGAACCTTCTCCTTTCCCACAGCCCAAAGTGGTCACCATAAGTGCCAGACATAACCCTAGAATGATGATGACTTTCCTCACCGGAAGCTCCTTTCTCTTTTCTGAGCCCAAATCCTCATTCCACCTGATTACAACGCATGTCTATTGCCGTCAAGCGTACTTCCAACCGCATTCTAGCAGTTGTCTTGCCTTGCGTCCAATCTTTCTCGTGATATTTACTAACGCATAGGTTATTGTGCACACAAATGTCAACTCTTCAGGAGACATCTTCACTCTCTGAGAGGTCTAAAGCAACGACCGAGGCTGGTTGCAGATTGGCCACAGGGACTGACTATACAATGTGACGACATGTAACCCAACAAACCGCTATTTTGTTCAACCAAAGCCACCGACGTCTGGCAGGACTGCAATAAGGTCTGACAAAGTAGCTTCATGTTGCCTTGACCTTGCATTTCGGATTGTCGTCACATCTAAGTCTGAGGTATGGTTCATAGCACGACCTAGCGTTTGCGCCGTTGCAGCATGAAGTCCTTGACCTCTGGGTCTCTCAAAACCTCCCTGAGGATGGGGGCAACGCTGGTATTTCCGAAAGAAAACAATAGCCCTCTACCAGGATTCTGTACACGGTATTAGGCATGTTGCTAAGGTAGACAACACTAATGCGCTCGTCATAAAATGGTAGCTCAATCGTGCCGGGAAAGGACGTACAATAGACTTTCGGTTCCTTTGCATTCGCAGGATTGCACCTACTAAGAATTGACAGTTAGCATTCTTGTGGATATTATGATGCCAAGGAAAGACGGTTACTCTGCCTGCTGATATGATCAAGTCAAATCCAACCATGAAAGCTATCCCTGTGATTATGGTTACTGGCATAGGTCACAAGCTGAACGTGAAGCTGAGCGCTGATGGATACGTGACCAATACCTTTAGTCTGGATGAGCTATTGGGGGTGATTGCCAAATTCTTGCCGTGCTCTGAATAGATAATGCACTCGCATTCCCAAGGATTTGGTGGGATTGTTCATGGCGTTTCCTGTGGATTTCACCTATTCCCATAGATCACCAATCTTTTGAATGAAATGAGGGTATCGAAATAGAAAGACATTGGGATTACACAACTGATGTGCTGGTAGTGGGATCTGGTGGTGGGGGCATGACCGCTGCGCTGGTGGCCAAAGACCACGGTGCCGAGGTGATTTTGATTGAGAAGGGGGCTTTCTACGGAGGCACGACTGCGATGTCCGGTGGAGGCATTTGGGTGCCAAATAACCACCTCATGAAGAAAGCTGGGCTACAGGACTCTCCAGAAGAAGCTCTTACTTATCTCAGGGCTATTACGGATGGCAAGGTTTCAGAGGAGCGCTTGCGTGCCTATGTCAACGCTGGCCCAGAGATGATCAGGTACCTGGAAATGCATAGCCATGTCCGTTTTCAGGTTGTGCCAGGCTACTCTGATTATTACCCTAGCATCCCTGGTAGTAAGCCCGGCGGTGGTCGCACTTTAGAGGCGGTGCCTTTCAATGCTCGTAATCTGGGCAGGATGAGGGGCCAATTACGCCCCTTGCCTCGCCAGGAACGTATATTAGGCAGGATGATGGCGACTATCTATGATGTTCATCTGATGATGGACTCCTCACTCCGGGGGCGCCTAAAGGCGATCAAGCTCTTTATCTGCTATTTCTTCAATCCCGCTCGCAGTCTGGCTAAAACTGACACGCGCTTAACTTTCGGCAATGCAATCATTGGACGACTTCGCCTTTCCCTGGCTGACCGGAATATACCCTTATGGTTGAAGGTTCGCGCCAAGAAGCTGATTGTCGATGATGGACATGTTATTGGTCTGGAGGCAGAAAGGCAGGGTGAGACAATCCTTATTCGTGCCCAAAAGGGGGTGATCCTAGCTGCAGGTGGTTTTGCACATAACAAGGCTATGCGCCAGAAGTATCAGCGGCAGCCTGTCTCAGATGCCTGGACTGTGGCATGTCCTGAACAAACTGGTGATGCTATTCAGATGGGCTTGGAGATAGGTGCAGCGGTGGAATTCATGGATGATGCCTGGTGGATGCCCACTGCCTTGGCGCCTGGTGAAGATATGCCCATGGTGATCGTGCCCGAGAGGTCACTCCCTGGCTCTATCATGGTTAATGCTATGGGTAAGCGTTTCACCAATGAAGCTGCCCCCTATATCGATGTGGTGAAAGATCAGCATGCTAGCCACAGCCAGGGCTGTGGGGCTATTCCGGCCTACCTCATTATGGATAAACGGTTCCGTAGCAAGTATCCAACTAGTCCGATGCTACCCATGATTACGCCACGAAAGTACATTCGGAGCGGCTATCTAAAGATGGCCAATACTATCGAGGAACTGGCCGAGCAATGTGGCATCGATCCTCAGGGATTGGTAGCTGAGATAAAGAAGTTTAACCACTATGCTACCAGTGGCAGGGATCTGGATTTCAATAGAGGTGATAGTGCTATTGACTGTTACTATGGCGATCCTTCTGTTAAGCCAAACCCGTGTCTTGGACCACTGGATCGACCACCGTATTATGCCATTGAACTATGGCCTGGCGATCTTGACACCAAAGGTGGCCTGAATACCGATGCATACGCCCGTGTCCTCCGCCATGATAGCTCACCTATTGACGGTCTCTATGCCACAGGCAACTGTTCTGCTTCTGTGATGGCGAACTCCTATGCTGGCGGTGGGGCAACCATTGGACCATCGATGGTGTTTGGTTTCATAGCTGCTCTTCATGCATGTGATAAGAAGCAGGCCGAATCTTTGGTATAATAGAAGCCGCTGGGAGGTGTGGACGTGGGAAGACTCTTCTGGGAAATACTTGATAGAACTATGACCGGACCTATAATGGACGAGCAAGAGTTCGAGATCGAGTTTTTCCCCACGAAAATGGCGGAAATTGTAGCTAAGCATAAAATCGAACGCGATCCAGATGACCCCATAATGTCTGACCCAGGCATGGCCGATGAAATCTTCCAAGCCGGCTTAGAACTGCTAGTGGAAGTTGGCTTGTACTGCAAAGACACAAAACGACTAGTCAAGTTTACCGAACAAGAAATCAAAGAGGTTATCAAGACCAGAAAAAGCGAAGTCACCTTAGGAAAAGACAGGGATGCAATCACCCTGAAGCCTAGAGCCCCGGAAGATAAGCAACATCCATACACGTTCTTTCCCGCCGGCGGATACCTGACCAGCGACCTTGACCTTTATAAACTACATGTTTTGACCGCTGCACAAGAACCGCTGTGTGACGGATTAGTTCTTCTACCCCTAACACGAGTAGGAGATATTGAGCCGATATCCGGAACCCCAAGTGAAACGCTTTTACTCCTGACTGAAGCTCAAATAGCGAATGAAGTAGCTGCTCGGGTTGGCAGGCCAGGCCTGTTCTTTACGATTCCCATGAGTGCCTCAAGCCCAAATGCTTTTATGACTGTCTTTGCCTCCGGCATCTACAATAAATACAATTGTTGTCTGCCCGTGCAGATACTGCAAGACATGAGAATCAACTATGACAGGCTTAATCTGGCCTACTTAGCTCAACTGCAGGGCATCGTACCATGGATAAGCAGTTGCTCCGTGCTGTATGCTTACCTCACTGGTCCGGAACAGGGAGCAGTTGAAATAATCGCGCATACCTTGGGAATGATGGCGTATGCAGACGGTTCATTTACGCAGGGTATGTCCATAACGGTTGATGGTCGCTTTGTTGGCCCTGACGTATTGTGGTGTAATTCGGCAGCTGCCCTTGCCGCAGAGAGAAACCTGAAAGTACCCTGGATTAGCATGGGAGCTATAGCTCGGCCAGAGACGACTTTAATGGATGAATCTTGGTATGGGTCGGCAGCTCTATGCATAACAGCCTGCATATCAGGCATGGAAGGAATGTGGCTATGTGGTGGGCATCTTGGAATAGACTGTAGGTTTGCAGCGGAAGTAACAAGGGCAGCCGCAGGAATCAAGGTCAGCGATGGTATCGCCATAATTAAGAAAATCCTTGACAAGTGTGGCAACTTTATGGAGGAGCCCAAGAAAGTGCCAGCACCAACAAATGAGATGTACGACGTGAAGACTCTAAGACCTAGCAAGAAAGCCCTCGACCAGTATAAAAAATTCACCAAAATATTCAAAGACATGGGCCTTGACTATCCAACCTGGGGCTAACAAGAGACCGCTGAAAAAAGAGGACACCAGGACTTTTTCAGTGATCTCATTAAAAGCCACTGGGAGGTGTAAGTATGGGAAAATTATTCTGGGAAATACTTGATAGAACTATGACCGGACCTATAATGGACGAGCAAGAGTTCGAGATCGAGTTTTTCCCCACGAAAATGGCGGAAATTGTAGCTAAGCATAAAATCGAACGCGATCCAGAGGACCCCATAATGTCTGACCCAGGCATGGCAGATAAAATCTTCCAAGCAGGCTTAGAACTGCTAGTGGAAGTTGGATTATACTGCAAAGACACAAAACGACTAGTCAAGTTTACTGAAGAAGAAATCAAAGAGGTTATCAAGACCAGAAAAAGCGAAGTCACCTTAGGAAAAGACAGAGATGCAATCACGCTGAAGCCTAGAGCCCCGGAAGATAAGCAACATCCATACACGTTCTTTCCCGCCGGAAACGTGACCAACGATCTCAACCTTTATAGACAACATTGTTTGACTGTTGCACAAGAACCGACGTGTGACGGATTGATCCCTTGTCCCTTAACAGGAATAGGAGATATGAGCCCAGCATCTGGAACCCCGAGTGAAACGCTTCTACTCCTGGCTGAAGCCGAAATAATGAATGAAGTAGCTGCGCAGGTTGGCAGGCCAGGCCTGTTCTTTGGAATTCCCATGAGTGCCTCAAGCCCAATTGCTTTCATGACTGTCTTCGCCTCCGGCCTCTACAATAAATACAATTGTTGTCTGCCTGTACAGATACTGCAAGACATGAGAATCAACTATGACAGGCTCAATCTGGCCTACTTCGCCCAACTGCAGGGCATCGTACCATGGATGAGCAGTGCTGCCGTAATGTATGCTTACATCACTGGTCCGGAACAGGCAGCAGTTGAAATAATCGCGCATACATTGGGAATGATGGCGTATTCAGACGGTTCATTTACGCAGGGTATGACCACCACGGTTGATGTTCGCTTTACTGGTCCTGACATATGGTGGTCTAATTCGGCAGCTGCCCTTGCCGCAGAAAGAAACTTAAAAGTACCGTGGGTTAGCATGGGATCTGTGGCTTACGGAGAGGGGGCTCTAATAGACGCGGCTTGGTATGGGTCGGCAGCTCAAGGCATAACAGCCTGCATATCAGGCATGGAAGGAATATGGCTATCTGGCGAAATTACTGGATTGGGAGCTAGGTGGGCCGGGGAAATAGCAAGGGCTGCTGCAGGAATTAAGGTCAGCGATGGCGTCGCAATAATGAAGGAACTGGCCAAAAAGTACACGGAGTACGAGGAGCCTACTTATATGCCTTATCCCCCGAGCCGTCCGTTTGGGACGACACCCTTAAGTGAACTCCACGACCTGAAGACTCTAAGACCTACCAAGAAATACCTCGACCAGTATAAAAAATTCACCAAAATATTCAAAGAAATGGGTCTTGATTATCCAACTTGGGACTAAGAACAAACTAAAAGAGGTGAGAAAATGGTGGACATAACTGAGCTAAGGAAAGTAGTAGCTGAGGTAAAGCGCAAAGAAGCAGAGGAAATGACCAAGGAACTTTTGGCACGGGGTCTTGATCCAGTTGCGATCTTAGAGGATGGCATAGTCAAAGGTCTCAATGATTTGGGAGCAAGATTTGAAGCAAGAAAGGCCTTTGTCCCCGACCTGGTGAAAGGGGGTATACTAGCCAGGGCTTGCATTCCGTATATACAGGAGGCTTTGCCCAAGGAAAGCATGCAAAAACTCCCGCAAAAGATAGTGATAGGGACAATGTTAAGCCAACACAATATCGGCAAGAATCTGGTTTGTACTTTCCTCTCGATTAATGGTTTTGAGATCGTCGACATAGGTGAAAAAAATGAACCATGGAATTTCTATGAGAAGGCCGAAGAGGCGGGAGCAGACATGATTGCAGTCTCAGTAATGTTTATTCCCGCCAAGCAAAAATTCGCTGAGTTAATAGACGTGCTGAAACAGATGAAAGTGCGTGAAAAGTACAAAGTAATAGTCGGCGGAGCTATAACCACAAAAGAGTGGGCAGAGAGTGTGGGGGCGGATGGCTGGGGAGCCCACGCAAAAGATGGAGTGGACCTGGCTAAGAAGCTACTAGGAGTAGCTTAGAGATAAACTTCACGTTTTGGAAGAGAAAGAGAAAGCCTCCACAAGCCACCTCCCAACCAAAAAACCTGCTGTAGTACATACCATCAGCCATGATTTTACCCCTGCTCGTAGGGCACACCCTCTTCCAAGGCTCGGGTTAGTTTGGCACCTTCTTCCCCCAAGTATCTTATATGTTGGGCTGTCAGCCAGGGCATGGCGTCCACAATATGGCGAATTAGATCCTCCGGATTACGGGACTCTTCTTCCCATAGCACCCTGTCTACTTCAGGGCTGACAAACAGGGCTCTGGCTACACCATTGTCCAAGCTAAAGAAGAAGAGACCTGAGGGGTCAGCCTGGAAGGGCAAAGGTCGCTTGAACCATTTATTTAATTTAGCCCAAGCTTTGTCCCAATCCCTTTCATAGATATGGGCTGAGTGTGAGATAAAGGTGGCTGAATCAACAGGTATGCCTATTCGCTTCGATACCTCCCTCTGCAATCTGATCAGGGATAAGGCACTAAACGGCCAAGCATTGTAGACGTCATCACTCCGAATAACGTAGGTCCCATAAAGTCGCTCATCCGCGATGTTGAAGGTAACTAAAACGACACAAGGTGCGTCGTCCAGCCTGTCGAGGTCAGTGAGTCCAAGGAGAACCATAGTGCCTCTTTTGGTGTCATGAGACCTTTGTAGCCTATCAATGGTTCTCTCCAGCTGATTTACCTTTTCCATCCTATTAGTTTCCTGGTTAAACCAAGACCAGCTTTGCAACCGCTCACCGCAGGTATAGTCCACATCTTCCCGAGGGGAAAGAGAGAGGAAATGCCCATAATACGCCTCGAATTCGTCAGCACCGAAATCGAAGCAGCAAGGGAGCGTTCCCTCCTCACTAGCTAACTTTACAGTGACCACAGCGTTCAGAACCTCAGTCAGCCGATCACCTCTCCTCGTGCCCTTCACCGTGCCGCAACGCATCACCAGGTTTACTAGCTGCAACCAGCCATCACCTACCTCCTCAGCAAATAGGGTGAAAGTGGTCTTCCTGGAAGGGAAAGTGGTTTGTT
>Ga0315314_1003389_pt1 | contig 12490 bp, 11 predicted proteins | sample TDP9_MG_FD_203631 | JGI IMG/M metagenome (GOLD analysis project Ga0315314, IMG submission 203631) | Freshwater sediment microbial communities from Lake Towuti, South Sulawesi, Indonesia - TDP9 | ecosystem: Environmental > Aquatic > Freshwater > Lake > Sediment | place: Indonesia: South Sulawesi...
CTCTGTCCTGCTTCACTTCTATCAGGATCTGGCTGAGCTCTGACCTCGAGACCTTTCCCTTACCTTGGAGTATCTTTGTCACCGCAGCTTTTTCGAGTTCGATTTGGGGAGCGGGTGTGACTTTAGCTTCTTCTGCCAGCTTAGCCTTTAGCTCTCCAACTTTCACAAGGCCCATTTCTGGTATGTAAACGACTGTTTCTTTGGCTGCTTCAGAGGGAGCTTTTCTTTTTCTTCCCCTTCTTGATTCGGACATTGAAGATCGCCTCAAAGATTGAATACAAGTAGAATATAAGATTTTTCTGTTGAACTAGAAATTGCATTTGTGAGATACCAGTATACGTTAGAATCTTCAATTCAAGGCTCCGAAGATGATAACGGTTGGGTGGGAGCAATGATTGTAGGCGAAAGAGCTTCGTTCGACATCCTTTCTATGTCTCGGTTTGAACTCGGTGTTACCTTGATATGATGTGTAGCGTCTTCTGGAACTCCTTGTGTGTGGAGAATTTTCGAGTTTGATTGAAATTCGGATTCCCACGTGGAAGTTGTGATGGGGGTTGAATACCGCCTGTATCGGTCTGGTTGTGAGTGTTTGTTAAGGCAATTGCCAAGACTGCGTGGAATTGGTGAGGGGAGAGTCGTTTTCTGGCAGTATCATGGTGTGAGTCCGTTGTTCTGACCGTTTCCTAACCGATTTGAAGGGAAAACGAGTGCTTGTCGATCTTGGCTTCCCCGAATGTAGTGTTCCCGGGGGGTGTTCTCTCGTTGCGTGAGGCACTACATCTCCGAGATAGACGCCAAGCGGCTCGTGATCGACCCCATCGCGCCGCTCGTCATACATACTGGGATGGATGTTCGAGACTACATCAGAAACCTGATCTCCCCTCTCGAAGGGCTCGGCTGCACCTCTGTGATAACCTCGGATATTCCCATTGGGAGCAGCCAGATCAGCAGGTTCGCCGTTGAAGAGCTCTTTGCCTCCGGAGTCATAGTCCTCGGGTTCTCCCGCCAGGAGCGGACCTACGAGCGCACGCTTCTGATCCGGAAGATGAGGGGAACCAGAATCAGCCTCAGGCTGCACGGCTATGCCATCGACCAGGGAACAGGCATGTCGATAATCGGCTGATTCAGAACTCAGAGGTCGGGTATTCTTTCAGCGCTACGAATGTTCCGTGCCACGAGTGGTACCAGACCTGACCCGTGTGCCCCTCCACGCTGAGCATGCCGTAGACCTCGCCCTTCCTGAGAACGTGGACTGTGTAGTAACCATAGAAGGTGGCGACTTCTCCTGCCCCGGTCCCCGGGAACGTCGTGTCGAGGTACTCTTGGGCTAGACGCTTGGCAGACTCTTGGTCAACTGTCATCCTGACACCTTGGTAGCCGTATACGCGTCCCATCATCCCGCCTGTACCGCTGAAGTTGCGGTGCATCATCACGCTGTACTTGGTGTTCCACATCATGTTGGGCCCAGGCTCCGGAGATAGGACTCCCGTGTACTTGTCCGCCAGCATCTCGAAGGCGCCCAAACCAGTGCTCTTCTCGTAGATCTCGATGTAGAAGTGGTTCGAAAACTCCATGATCTCCTTGACTTCTAGATCAGGGTTTCCGGTCCTCTCCAGAAACCTCTGGGCGGCTTCCTTCGCCTGGTCGATGGTGAGCTGTGTGGTGTCGAGGCTCACGAGGGGGTTTTGTCCCGTGAACATGTTTGCCTGAACGAAGGACGACTGAATGAAGAACGAGTACGACAAGACGCTCAGTGTTGCGATGTAGGCTAAGACTAGGGCTAGCGAGAGCTTCAGAGTCTTTTCCTCACCTTAGGTGGCTGTCGCCTCTTTCAGCACGAGGTAGAGTCCTGTGAAGAAGATCCCCAGGAATATCACCCCGAACAGGAACGAGATTATTGGCACTCCGTACGGCGCGGCTCCCCATCCCATCATTGTGTTCCATCCCATCATCATGCCTCCCCAGCCCCCCATCATTCCCGCCATCCAGCCAGCTGGGAGGAACACTACGAACCCTAGGAAGCCTATGACGAGGAGAGCGACTCCCGATACTGTTCTGTCTTTCATCTGACCCTTCTCCTGTACCCATCCATGGCGGGGTGTGTCTCTTAACCGTCGTCGTTTACAGATTGTAAGTGCCGCGGGGTCTGGGTTGGGCTTGGAAACGCGGAGATGCTTCAAACTTTACACGCGAAAAGAGCCATTCAACAGGTTATTGATCTCCCTAAGGTCGTAAGGATAGTTGGCGAGAGATGAGCTTGTCGAGGCTTTCGACCGCTTCGTTTGGCTGAGATGTAGGGGTGAGGGTCAGGGAGCGGGGTGCTCACTCTAACCGTAAGCTTGATCAAGGCTCGTGGCGAATTGCGTTGACTGGTGATTGAACGTGGTCAAGGTTCTTGGAGTTGTTGGGAGTCCCCGAAAGGGTGGGAACACGGAGCTGATCGTTGGAGAGGTCTTGAAGGCTGCCAATTCGGCTGGAGCGAAGACTGAGATGGTCTTCCTGCCGGACTACAAGCTCGCGCCCTGCGACGGCTGCCGAGCCTGCTTCGACAAGAAAAGCTGCGCTATCGCGGACGATGGGGAGAAGCTCTTCAGAAAGGTCTCCGAGGCTGACGCCCTGGTCCTGGGCAGCCCCGTCTACTTCGGCTCGGTCACGGCTCAGGCTAAGACGTTCATCGACAGGATAGGCTACCTGAACATGGCGCGGGGAAGAAAGCCCCTCATGGACAAGATCGGCGCGTCTGTTGTGGTGGGCCGGCGCACCGGTATGCTTAACGCGTCGCTCGAGATCCTGACCTTCCTGACCTCGTCGAGGATGATCATCCCGAGTGGAGGTCGGCTTGTGGCGGTGGGGCGGGAGAAGGGCGACGTGCTAAAGGACGCTGAGGGGATGGAGAGCGCCAAGGAGCTCGGGGCTAAGATAGTTCAGCTGGTTGAGGCTACATCCAAGTTCAGGGGGACATCGTAGTAGCTTCTACTGCGGCGCTACAGCCGCCTATCTTTCCTTCAGCACAAATGCTAGGGCGACCGCGATCAGATACATGATCAGTGAGAGGTTGAAGAAGGATGTGAAGCCGGCCACGTCGGCGACGTAACCGAAAAGGATCGGTCCGACAGACGCGCCGATGAAGCCGAGGGAGTTGTATATTCCTAGGAATGTTCCTCGAACGCCTGTCGGTACCAGCCTTGTTATCAGGACGTTGAAGAGCGTGAAGTTCCAGCCTCCGATCAGGCCCCACAGAAGAAGGACAAAGAAAAGTGAAGGCCCAGGAAGGGTTAGGGGCAACGTCAGCGAAGCGAGGCACATGGCTGTCAAGGAGGCTAGACCGGGAAGTCTCGAGCCCAGCCTGTCCGCGAGAAACCCGGCTATGGGGTCTGCGCTGACGTTAGCCGCCGCGAAGATGAGCATCCAGAGAGACGCCTCAGAGGTTGTGAGACTTTGGACTTGGACGAGGTATGTGGGTACGAACGTCCTCAGCGCCCAGTTCGCTGTCATGAGGAACGTGTTCAGGACGAGCAGGATCACGACCTGACGCTCTCTCAAGCCTGCTATGACAGCCTTTGCGTCGAATCCGCCGCTCGATAGTCTCGCTGCTTTCAGGCTCGGGGTCTCCTTAACGAACAGCAGGATGAGGATGGCCGCCGTCAACCCTGGGATCGGGGCGATCAGGAAGAACTGGTGCCAGTCGATGAGGATGGGGGCGAGGTATCCAACGAGCAGGAAGATCAGCACGTTTCCGATGGACCCTCCCATGAAGACTATACCCATTGCCTTTCCTCTGTCTGAGTCCCTCGTCGAGAGTGTGACCAGGGTCGTGCTCGGCGCGAACCACATTCCGGCGAACGCCCCCGCCAGAACCCTGAGGACGAGCATCTGTTCGAAGCTCGTGGTCAGCCAGATCAGCAGGCTAGCGATCGATGAGCCGGTGATTGAGGCGATGATGAAGCGTCTCGGTCCGAAGCGGTCGCAGAGGGGTCCTACCATCGCCTGCGCCGCCGCGTAGGGCAGGAGGTATCCCGTCATCAGAAGTCCGGCTTGAGCATGTGGAATCGAGTACGTCTGTTCGATCTGTGGTATCAGGGGAGTGATTATCATTCTGGGAAGCAGGATCGCAAGCCATCCGAGCCAGGTCACCGACACGACCGTGATTGGGAAGTTTCTCTCCGACGACATGAGCGTGACCTTTGTGGAGCTTTGGTGAGGGTGTCTGATGGTCGGTATAAGCGTTGGGAAGCCATCGGCGTCTGTGGGGCTGAACTGGTGTTGCGTTGGAGCCTGCGTCCGGTTATGGCAAGCCTGAAATCATGGCAGTCCAGTCAATTGAAGTAAGTTCGGGGGGTTATGCTTGGATTTTGGCGTTCAACTTCACCCACAGTTTGGCGGGACGATCAGCGATGAGGTGATCACCAACTTCCAGCTCAGCTCGGCTGCGCTGTGTGAGAAGCTCGGATTCGACTCAGTTTGGGTGAACGAGCACCACGTTGCGGGGGACGTGTACTATCCTCCGCTGACACTGTTGTCGGCGGTAGCTGCGAAGACGAGGAGGGTTAGGCTGGGAGCCTACGTCGTCACCCCCTTCTACCGCCCACTTGAGCTTGCCGAGCAGACAGCCACGATCGACCAGATCTCGAGGGGAAGGGTGATTCTCGGTCCGGTTCTCGGCTACAGGAAGGAGGAGTTCGAGGCCTATGGGGTGCCCTTCAGCGAGCGAGCCCCGAGGACAGAGGAGGTGGTCAAGCTGACGAAGATGCTGTGGACCCAGCCGTCGGTCACATACAAGGGCAAGTACTTCGCACTGAACAACGTCGCCTCGAGTCCGAAGCCCTTCCAGAAGCCCTATCCTCCCATATGGATCGGGGCGACGCACGATAAGGCGATCAGAAGGGCTACTCGACTGGGTGATGGATGGGTTGCGCACCTCGCGCTGACACCGCTTCAGGTCGTAGCCAGGCAGGTCGACCTCTACAAGAAGACCCTGAAGTCTGTAGGCAAAGACGTCGAGAGGGCGACGGTTGCCTCGATGGTCTATCTGTCCATAGACGGGGACGGCACCGTAGCCCGGCGGAGGGCTGAGACCCACATGGCGGGTTCCATCGGCGTCTACCTTAAGTGGGGCGCGGAGGCGGAACCGCCGAAGATCTGGACAGACGAACGGTACGTGATCGGGAACCCCGACGAGTGCATCAAACGGGTCGAAGCTATAGCCAAAGCCGGTGTCAATCACTCGATCCTCAGAGTCGGCTACAGAGGGATGACCCCCGCCGAGATCACCGAAACCATCAAGCTGTTCGGAGAGAAAGTGCTTCCCCACTTCAAGAGAAGAAAGCCCAGAGGGTGAGGCTACGCCTCACCAGTTCTCCGGAAATGGCGGACACTGGATACCCGCGTATGGGTACACGGCGACCCGTGGCTCACTTCCCTGATCCCTCTTCACTTCCTCCAGAACCTCATCCCAAGAAGTGAGCCAGGTCACGGCCTCGCTCGTCCCGAACCAGTGGGTGTCCTTCTGGTTCGGATACTCCGAGTAGATGATGATCCTCTTGGCTTTTGGCACAGCCGACTTTGCTGGGGGGTTGTAGAGCTTCCCGCCGTAGTTGGTTCCGAAGCGTCCTACAACGTAGTGGTGGATCTGCCCCTCGGGAGTCTGCACGACCACAACAACAGTCCCGCCCTCCTTCACCGACGCGTTCGCCGCCCACATAGCCTTGGTCGACTCGTCCTCCTGTGGGTATCCGTTCGTGACGACCACGTCCGCGTTTAGTGCTGGCGCGGTTGTGTAGACCTCCTTCGCCATCTTGACGCCCTCCCTGTGCTCCGCCACGAAGTTCCCGGCGAAGAGTCCCACAGCCTCCCTCCTCTCGTTCACGATTGCGTCGACCTTGAAGTCCAGCCCGGCCAGCTTAGCCGCCTCCTCCATGTCGAATCGAACCGCATTCTCGGTCATCTTGCCGAGACCCACCCTCGGATTCAGGGTTCTACCAGACCCGCGACCGCCGATCTCCCCATGATTGTGGTGTATAGTCTCTATCCAAGCCACGCCTGGAAGGATGATCTTTGCTCCGCCGCCGAAGCCGGCTAGGCCATGCGGAACTATGCAGCCCAAGCCCACCTTAAAGTCGCACTCCATGACCTCCCTGTTCACCCTAACTGGGGTGCCTCGGCTCGTCACGCCCACGTCGACCAGATTGTCGTATACGTTGTGGTTGTACACGCAGTAGTCCTTAGGGATCTCCTCGCCCAGCTTCTTGGTGTGATCCTCGCGTGTGGGGGTCTTGTGTGCGCCGATCGCCGCCACGAACCTGACTCGGTTGCGCTCTATGCCCGCCTTTCGCAGTTCCTCCAGGACATGGGAGACCATCCTCGAGACGGGTGTCGGTCTGGTCAGATCGTCGAAAATTATGACAGCTTCCTTGCGGCCCTTGGCTTGCTGACTTATCGGTTTAGCTCCAATGGGCTTGGTGAGGGCTGTAACTATCTGACGGTCAGTCATCGGCGTGGCATTGTGTCCACTCATGTTGCGGAGGTCCACCTTCCATCCGCGCGGTATCTCTAGTTTCAGCCTCGTATCTCCGTACCAGGCTAGCTGTGGAATATCCAATTCTTTCATAGACTACTCTCCTCGACAGTGCTCTAGCGTCTTAGGTCTTCCCTGTATCCTTTTATTGATTGCCGGTCTGTCGCATCGAGGATCGTTTTGGACTATTCCTGGAATTGACAGTGGAAGAGCTGGTGTCAAGAGAAAAAGACTTTGAACATCGGCTTGATGGTAATCAGTTACTTGGTGGGAGAAAAGGCGGATGATTCGATTTGAGGAGCGTCGCAGAAGGGCTCAGCGGATAATGGCTGAGAAGGGCGTTGCCGCTCTGCAGGTGGTAAGCAGGGAGAACTACTACTATCTGACTGGGGATGCTAGGAACGTTGCTAGGCTGTTCCTGCCACAAGAGGGAGAACCCATCGTCATCGTCTTCAGCGAAGAGGTTGAGGCTGCAAGGAAAGCCACCGGAATCTCGGACGTTAGGGGCTGGCGAACCCCACCCCAGCTCATGCAAACCTTCTTTCAGGTTGTCAAGGAGCACGGTGCAGAAGACAAGAGAGTGGGGCTCTGCACCCACGCCAACCCGGGTTTCCTAGTCTACAAGTTCCTCAGATCAAACCCAAAGATGACGGTGATCGAAAACGAGGAGGTTCTGATGCCGCTCCGGTATGTGAAGGACGACGAAGAGCTGTTGGCTATGAGACGAGCGGCGGAGGCTGCGGACAAGGGTATCGCCGCGGCGATCGGCGCTGTGAAGCCTGGGGCAACCGAGATCGAGGTTGGAGCCGAGGCTGAGTACGCCATGCGTAGAGCGGGGGCGATGCGTCTTGGGTCAAGCACCTTCGTCGACAGCGGTCCCCACTCCATCTACCTGCACGGTGGGACAACGCGCCGCAAGCTGGAAAACGGCGACCTCGTCGTCATCGACGTCCACCCTGTGGTTGACATGTACTCTTCCGACTGCGCCCGGACCGTTGTCTGCGGCGAACCCTGGTCCAAGCAGCTGGAGCTGATCAAGATCTACGAGGATGCCCAACGAACTGTTCTGCGTGAGATACGACCTGGATGGAAGGTCGGGGAGATAACAAAGGCGTTCGTGGGGGCGTTTTCAAGACACGGGTATGGGGACGTCTGGATCCCGGGTCCGACTCACGGAGTGGGTCTTGAGTTTGAGGAGTGGCCTCACCCCAGCCACTACTTTGGGCACTGGCAACTGGAGGTCGGGGAAAACTGGACCCTTGCCATCGGACACTCCATTCTACCCGTCAGATCTGTCGGTGGGATAAAGATCGAGGATACGATTCAGATAACTCCTGATGGCGGCGAGAGCTTGACTCGCGCCCCCAGTTCCTAGCCTCTCAGCGTTCGTCGCGAAGAAGGGTCGAAGAACAACTCGGTTCGGACAGGAGCGCTGATAACCGCCTCTCTCTATAGATCCTCGAGGTCAGACAGGTCTCTCCCGTTTTCGTTTTTCGTCATTTTCGCGACGATTCCAGTGCATCACCTGCGGGAAAAAGGATTTATCGGCGGCGATAGCTCTTTTAAGTTGTCCCTTGGGAGGGGGTGCTGATCCTTTAGGGTTCTCCTAGTGAACCCGCCCCAGAGGATTCAGAATCGTATCGGGGTAGTTCTCGGTCTCAAGTCTCCTCCCCTCGGTTTGTTGTATATTGCGGCGGTGCTTGAGCGAGAGGGGCACGAGGTCAAAGTCATTGACGCTGACCTCTTGGAGCTGACGGTGGAGCAGACCGTCGACGAGGCTTGCAGGTTTAACCCCGAGATCGTGGGGGTATCCGCCACGACGCCCACGGTCAAGACGGCTCTCAGGCTTATTCGTGGGGTCAAGAGGAGGATGCCGAGCGTGGTCACCGCGGTCGGCGGGGTTCATCCAACATTCCTTCCCGAGGAGACGCTTCGAGTCTGTCCTCATCTCGACTTGGCGGTTGTTGGAGAGGCTGAGGAGACATCGGTTGAGCTTGCGGATGCGCTGAGGGGGTTCCAGTGGGGCGATCCTCTGGGTCCAGGTGGAGGAATGCTCCGAGGGGTCCAGGTAAGCGAGTTTGTCCGGAGGATCTCGCGTGTGAGAGGGATCGCTTACAGAGACCCGAACGACCCGCAGCGGATAAGACTGACCCCGCCTCGCGCTCTGATAGAAGATCTGGACGGAATGCCTCTCCCGGCGAGGCATCTCGTTCCATTTGAACGTTACAAGATCCGGGGAAAAACCTCCGAGGTCGGAACAGTCTTGACGAGCAGGGGATGCCCCTTCGGCTGTGCGTTCTGCGTTTCGTCGAGGATTGCCGGGAGCAGGTTTCGGGCTCGAACGCCGGAGAACGTCGTGAATGAGATCGAGATGCTCCACGCCGAGTACGGGCTGGATCACTTCGAGGTCGTTGACGACACGTTCACCCTGAACCAGAAGAGGGCGTTCGAGGTGGCGGAGGGCTTGGTCAGGAGGAAACTCGATTTTGAGTGGCACGCCTCTTCGACTGTGAGCACCATCTCCAGAGAACTGATACGAATGCTCGGTCGAACCGGGCTTAGCACGATCTTCTTCGGGGTTGAGTCGGGCTCTCAGAGGGTCTTAAACTTGATGGGGAAGAAGATCACCCTCGCCCAGGCCAGAAAGGCGTTTGAGCTCTGCAAGCAGGGAGGTGTCAAGACTCTCGGGTCGTTCATCATCGGCTACCCGGGAGAGACTCTGGCTGAGGCTCAGAAGACGATTGACTTCGCGATCGAACTGGACCCGGATTATGCACAGTTCACCGTGCTCACTCCCTACCCCGGCACACCAGTCTATTCGGAGCTTAAAGCCAAGCGCCTTCTAACTACAGAGGACTGGGACAAGTACACCGTTCTGGATCCGGTTATCAGGTACGAGGCGTTCGGCTACACCAAGAGGCATGTCGAGAGGACCCTGTGGGACGCGTATCGCCGGTTCTATCTTCGACCTAGGTATCTGGCTGGGCATGCGAAGCTGATCCCGGTGATCCTAAAGTCTATTCTGAAGAGCGGTCTGCTCTACGCCACGCGCGGCTTCTACGCCGTCTAGCACGACCGCGAATCGCCGCGCTTGCAAGGCGGTTTGATGCTATGATAGGCGGTGCAAGCTAGGTTTGACCGGTGGCGCGCCTCGCGTTTCAAGGAGAGAGACGCGTTCGAGCCCATAGTGTCTGATTTGGAAAACGATTAAGTAGAGGAGAATGAAACTCCGTGCTGAGACTCCCCAGGAGGGAGGGTTGTGAGCAAGCCGCCTCAGAACAGGAAGAAGATGCTTAAGGAGATGATCAAGGAGCTACACGCCGGAGCATCGCCTGAGAGGGTGAAGGAGAAGTTCCGGCAGGTTCTTGAGGACCTGAGCGCTGAGGAGATCGCGAAGATCGAGCAGGAGCTCATTCAAGAGGGCATGCCCCGAGAAGAGATCCGGAGACTCTGTGACGTTCACCTCGCGCTCTTCAGAGAACAGCTGGGAAAGGAGAAACCAGAGGTGGCTCCGGACAACCCAATCACCATCCTGATGGGAGAGCACGAGATCCTTCGGAAGCTCGCGGAGGAGCTTGGCAACATCGCGAGCGGGATTCAGAAGGTCGGCGATGCGAGCCGCCTTGACGAGCACATCTCTCGGCTGGAGCGTGTCACGGCTGACCTGCTGGACGGGGAGAAGCACTACCTGCGAGAGGAGAACGTGCTCTTCCCCTTGCTTGAGAAGCACGGAATCTCTGAGCCACCCGCGATTATGTGGATGGAGCACAACCAGATCCGGGAGAAGAAGAAGCAGCTCTCAAACCTGGTCGGGAGCTACTCTCCCGCAGACCTCAAGACCTTCAAGGCCAAACTCGTCGAGATCACCAAGTCCCTGCAGGAGATCCTTCCAAGCCACCTCTACAAGGAGGACAGCATCCTCTTCCCCACGGCTCTGAGAGTGCTCACAGATGCCGAGTGGAGAGAGGTCAGACAGCAGTTCGACGAGATCGGCTACTGCAGCTTCACCCCCAAGCATTTAGTAGCGAAGCCCCCGGCAAGGGAAGTTGAAAAGAGGGAGGTTATGCCAGCGGCTGAGGGACTGCTACAGTTCGAAACCGGGAGTTTAACGAAAGAGGAGATCGAGGCGATCCTGAACACGGTTCCCGTGGATCTCTCGTTCGTCGACAAGGACGATGCTGTCAAGTACTTCAACAAGGCTGAGAAGAGGATCTTCGTCAGGACGAAGGCTGTCCTCGGCAGGAAGGTCCAGCTCTGCCACCCGCAGAAGAGCGTTCACGTGGTCCAGAAAATCGTGGACGGGTTCAAGTCGGGAGAAAGAGACACGGCTGAGTTCTGGATCAATATGAAGGACCGGCTAGTCCTTATCAAGTATTTCGCGGTGAGAGGGAGCGACGGGAAGTATCTGGGCACGCTGGAAGTGACGCAGGACATCACCGATCTGAAGAAGATCGAGGGCGAGAAGAGGCTCTTGGACTGGAAGTGACAGGCCAGCGATTCGCCTCAGCTCCTCGTCTTTCACGCTTCAGGGCTGCTTCTAGGACTCTCCGAATGGTTGATGAGAGCTCATCTTCCTGGATCAGGAAATCGATAAATGTTCAAGACCTTCCACTCTTAACTCGGTGGAACCATGCCCGGGAAGATAATGATCATCGGCGTCGGTGATCTCGGCTTCCACATCCTGCAGTTCTTGGCGAGAACGCCTGGGATCTCCAGCGTGGTTGCTGCCGATGTGGATGAAACGAGAGGGGAAGCGATGGCTTACGACGCAGTCTTCGGGTCTTCCTTCCTCGGATACTACCCCGAGATCGAGTTTAGGAGAGTTGACCTCTACGACGTGAAGGGGACGGCAGAGGTTCTCAGGCAGGTCAAGCCCGACGTAATCTGCAACGCGACGACTCTGCAGTCGTGGTGGGTTCTCCACACGCTTCCCGAGAAGATGTACCAGAGGATCTCCCAAGCGGGTCTGGGTCTGTGGGTTCCGATGCACCTGACTCTCACCCACAAGCTCATGCAGGCGATAAAGCGTGCGGGGATCGGGGCTTCGGTCGTGAACTGTAGCTTTCCGGATGTTGTGAACCCCATGCTCCATCGCAGGGGGCTCTCCCCGACAATAGGCGGGGGCAACTTCGCGCTCAGGGTGCCCTGGGTGAGGGAGGTTGTGGCGGATGAGCTGGGCATCCCGATTCGGTCTGTCCAGGTCTTCATGGTCGCCTTCCACTCCCTGACCACGCACCTGGACAAGGCTCCCTTCTGGGTGAAGATCTGTGTGGACGGCAGTGACGTTACGGATAGGTTCCCGCAGAAGATGTTGAGGGAGAGGATGATGAAGTTCCAGAGAGCTCGGACGGGAGCGGGTTGGAGGGGTCCGCCGCCCCAGCAGCAGACGGCGTCGTGCTTCTTGAAAAATGTGCTCGCTATCTACTTCGACACGGGCGAACTGGTGCACGCGACAGGACCGAAAGGGCTGTGGGGAGGATACCCGGTCCGACTGTCAGCTGAGGGTGCCGAGGTAGTCATTCCCAAGGGGCTGACGCTGGACGAGGCTTTGGAAGTGAACCGGCAGGGTGCAAAGCTGGATGGGATAGAGGAGATGCGGGACGACGGCTCCATCGTGTTCACGGAGCAGGCGGTGAAGGTGATGCGAGAGACACTTGGCTACGAGTGCGAGAGGCTGACCGTTGAGGAGAGTGACGAGCGGGCGAGGGAACTGGACAGGCTGTATCGAAGGTACTCCGAGAAAAAGTAGCTGTCTTTCCTAGTCCAACGGTTCTACTTCGTGATGTTCTTCTCTTTGTGTCTCTTCACGATCTCGTCCACCAGTCTGTCCAGAGCCTTGAAGTCTTCTACCTTCGGGTGTCCCTTCGCAACAACCGGTTCGATGAGCTCGACCTTTAGGTTGGTCAAGCTTCCCGCGACGTGCTCCACCATCCTTCCTCCCCACAGATAAGAGCCGATTATCGATGCGAATTTCAG
>Ga0315314_1003390_pt1 | contig 12490 bp, 5 predicted proteins | sample TDP9_MG_FD_203631 | JGI IMG/M metagenome (GOLD analysis project Ga0315314, IMG submission 203631) | Freshwater sediment microbial communities from Lake Towuti, South Sulawesi, Indonesia - TDP9 | ecosystem: Environmental > Aquatic > Freshwater > Lake > Sediment | place: Indonesia: South Sulawesi...
AAGTCCCATCCACCAAGTATCTCCAAGCCAGAAGAAGGGCTTACCATCAATATGCTCCAAATGCTTTCGATTTCGGCTGATTCCAAGTGGACCATGTCGAAGCAGCAGATTCCTGCCCGCGTATGCGGTGATTTCCACGCTTCCCTCTTGACTGTGGAGACTGGAGTTGGATTCGTCAGAACATACAGTGCAGAAACAATGTTCACCAACTTTGTGTGAAGCATAACGAACACGCCAAGCATTGCCGCCGGCCCAAAAAGCCGGAATCACCCTCTTTTCCCCATCGGGGCCGGTGAAGACCACTGACATCTCTACCTCATTGAAAGGATCAGCATACTCTTTTTCTGATACGAAGGACCATTCCACCATGTAGTTTTGTTCTGAACGCTTAGATCGACTAGGTTTCATACTTTATCCTTCCGTCGCTTATTGTATTAAATTTAACTCATTAATATTTCCAGTGTGCAGATCTGTGGCCCGCATTCACTCAAGATCAGAAATTATTAAGACAATATGATGTTCAACTCATGCATTCGGAAAACTCAAAATCTGGATGAACAACGCTCACGATGACCGCTACTGCTTCACCTACAAGCCCCTGGTCATTCACAGCTGAAGCCAACCTTTTCTTCACGCCTTTAACGCCTATTTAGGTTCCCATAATCCCTATTATCACGAAATCCTGATTGTTTCTCGTGCTTTTCTTTCCTCAACCTTAGCGCTAAGACCGTTAAAGTTCTTGTCCAAAAGTAGACAACCTTTCTTCCTTGAACAACATGCCAGACCTCCTTCGTGTAAAGAAGTTCTTTTCACCTATTAAACAAAGCTTCTTCCGCAAATGACTTTTAAGGGAAGATTTCCCTAAACTGAAATGGAAGGAGATCAACGAGAATGTCAAGTAGGAAGACTAGAGTGATTTGGTTAGGGAGTTGTTCGCTGCAACGTTGAAGAATGATGATGTAGCATTCGTGTATCTGGGTTATTCAGGTGTCATTTTGAGAAAATCTATAAGGGATTTGCCAAAAACGATCTCACCTGCGTTGTCCAGAAGATAAAGAACCTCCCCAGATCTTTCTAATTGCTGCATCAAGAGGACAGTGTGATCGATGGCAAGGCCCTTTTCAAGGCAGCCAATAAGCTGACTGTCAAATCCTTCCAGAGAAAAATCGTAATTCTCCACCTCAAAATCAATCACGTTTTCGCAAATAGCCATCTTAACAGCTAGCCGGACCGCTTCATTTGTGTCGCGTGATGCCTTGATCTTCTCTTCTAGTGCGGGAAGCATCTTCAAGGCCTGATCATTTGAGAACATTATGAGTCTCGAGAAGGGATCAGGATTGCCCGTGATCCTCCTAGCCATCCTGCAAACTTGAGTGTGAAGAGCGGCGGGGATCAATGTGTTCATTTCATCAATTGCTGCGAGCGATCTAGCTGTTTCCAAAATGATCTTGGTCTGAAGTTTCTCATCATTGGTTGACTTCTTTGCCAGATCATAAGCCGTACGAAAAGTACATAGGAGACACAACAGCTGAGGCATCATACGATTCAACCTTCTGGGTACATTTTCGGTGTGGCATACGATCATCGAGGTAAGAGAGATGTCTTTATTTGATGATAGAAGAAATGTAAACTTTTCGCTTTCCCTAAATCATGAACTATGCCTATAACGCTCAAAGTATCTTGAATATCACATAGATCGCTGAAAACATCTTAAAAGGTTTCTGATCGTGAATGTGAAAGTAACCGTCATCAGAGAGGCGTCGGAACCCCAGAGGGACAATCGTCATGGGTGAGAGATTTGATAGCTCGGTGCCTAAAGTTGAACATCTACGGAGTCTTCTGTTGGGTCCCGAATTATTTTTGGTGGAGGACGCCGGAAACTCATTAGAACCAAAGGAAATGCCCCCAAGTCTCGTCTGGGGACCCCATGGCTTTCTTCAATAGGAAAGGCCACTCAAAACCGTGTGTAAATTCATTAGAGTACGGGCACAAAATATCCTTTGACAGAGTATCCTATCCGCAAATTGACGCATCCTAAAGAGAAAATGATCACATCACTTTTCAGAGATTTTGATGTATTTAGATCTTTCAGATGTCGGAAGGGTTCTCCAGAGAAGTATCTGTTTGCGCAAGTCGTCTATGAAATCGTAATTCATGGATTCCCACATTCTCGGATCCCCGGTTTTTCTCCTTATCAGAACATTTAGTAGATAGACGTTCTTTTCAAACACCATTGAGATTGTCACTTCTTGGGTTAGGCTGAGTTCGACTGGTGTTAAGGTAACCTGTACAACCAGTAGTCTCTCCGTATCAAGTACAGGTGTGCCATCAACCATGAAGCCTCTTTTTTGGGCCCCCATACCTGTGTAATACTCTGAGAGGAATGATAATATTCCCAAAGATTCCTCTTTAGAGGTGATTCTCAAAGGTACAGGGATACTCCACCTGTCGCCTATAGGTTTAGCTGAGGTCCTCCATCGGCGTTCTAGTGAAGGTGTTATGAGACGCGCAGCTATGAACGACGGATAGATGGCAGAGCCGGTACATGCCCCTATAATACCGAAAAGCGAGACTATTACGTAAAGGGATGAAACGTTAAATGAGATTTCTGGAATAGCCATAGTAAGTAGATAACCGACAATGTATCCTATGACTGATGATATTGCTCCGTAGATTAGTGTTTCTACGATGAACATTAGAGTAGCACCAAGCGGTGAGAGTCCTACGGATGCATAAACAAAGATCTCTCCTCTACGTCGCTGGATTGTGCTGATTAGAACGTTCACCGTGGAGATTATAACTATAGCCAATAAGACCCATGTGACCTCCCAGCCAATAATGCTTATTCTGAAAAGTTTTGAAAGGCTTAGTGATCTATCTTCATATCCAACGTATACTGGGACATCAATGTGTAGAGCTATCTCTGTTCCTAAGCTTTTGATATTTTGCAGACTTACGTTTCCTTTAGGGATCAATGCAACGCTCGATACGAAACCTCCTAGATCATAAGCTGTCTTCCAGTTCACGATTATAATGCTACCTAAACTTAGTGGTTGCGGTGGCAGTTCTTCACTGAACGGGATGGCCATTCTTGAAAGTAGTGTGGAATAGAACGGATCTAGCGGGATTATGGATCTGTCATCAAAATCTCTAAGTTCCTCAATCGGTATATCGATTATACCTATCACTGTGAGATTTAAGTCTGTGCCCTTTACAAAGATGTGATCACCATACGTTAGATTAAGACTTGAAGAGAGTTCTTTCGAAAGCAGACAAACATTGGGATTGTCAAGAGCAATGGACGACACTCCCTCAATTGTGTACTCATCAAACAGTATTACTACTTCTTCTTTGGATAAGCCAAGAAAAACTAGTGGGGTAATAGGCTTAGTCACGCCATGAGGATTGTCTATATATACGCTTATGCCTTCGGGATAAATCGAAATGGGATAAAACCAAACCCTAGGTGCAATATAATAGTCATTATCAGTAAGAGCGTTAAGATAATCTCCAACTAAAATGTCGAGAGTCCCACCTCTAAGAGAAACAGGAGGTATACCCCACCGACGTTTAAGAAGGATACCATTGTACGGGGGTTGTGCTGAAGCAGGGGATTCTTTCACCGAAAGGACGTAAGAGGCTGATGTGAACGCTGTCATGGCAGCCGTGAAAATAATAACTGATAATAGAGTTAAGGCTGTTACAAGTTTTCTGCGCCTCAAATTGTCCGTAGCCACGGAAAGCGAATGCAATAGCGCTGCGGTTCTTTCCGTTTTGAATATATGCATCCCGAGCATAGAAGTTGCGGCGAGTTCCATCAGATCTTTCGCTTCATTAGTCACAACGGTGAAGATGAACCCTACTAGGATGAGCAGACCAACACCTAGTATCGCCATCGTTGCGTTTTCCAGAAGAGTGAAAGCAGGATTTATTAGACTAAACATAAACAGCGTGATACTTAAGATGCCCGCTACTCCTATTATTCTCTTCAATTCATCTCCATGAAGGATTAGCCTCTCAAAAAACACCGCAAAGAAAATGGCTGGAATTGTAAAAAGTAAGATGAAAGTCGATACTTCATTGAAAAGAGGCATTACTCCTTGAGTATAGGCTGTGCCTGATAGAGCTAGGCTTGCTAATGCGCAGGCAAAACCTTTGGCAAAGGACTTTTCATTCATGTGGGATTGAGCCCTTGATACCAATACGCCTGCCTTTTGGATGATTACTTCCGCGGCAGAGTTTCGGACACGATGTTCCGCCAGTTTACCGTAGCGGTTTTCAGAGATTAAATACAAGTCTCTTGCAGATACATAAGCCGTGTTGTGTACTACCAATGGCTTATCAACGTAAAAACCAAAGCCCTCCGGGTTTTTCGTAGTACTGTTGGTCAGCACCATTCGAGGTCTTCGTTCCGTTCCTAAATCTGCGTTGAACGTTATGTCCACTCTTGAATTCTTTCTTACAAATATCAATCCAACCCCGTCAGACGGCGAGAAGTAAGTCCCATAAAAGATTGGAAGAGACTTAGTTGCATGGTCATACACGTTTAGTGAGGCGGTGGTAACAGTCCACGGAATATTGCTTCTTGCCATAATCCTCGTATCCACCAAATCGAAAAGGGCTATTTCAGTACATTCAAATATTGGGATTGCGACGCCAACAACAGAGGAAAATGGCGTTAAAGTTGTACTTATACCGCCTGCAACACCTGTAGCTGTTCCGTAAATTCCTCTGTCCACAGCGTAGATTATACTTCCATCAGTATCATTGAATAACCATGCATCGAGATCATATGTTGTCCAAGGTATGGGTCCGTGAAAAACGAACGATCCATTACTATTGGAGAATCGGCATTGAGAACTAAATGGCCAAGCCAAGTAAGTATTAGCATCTGCGAGATTCAACCTAACCAGGGCCTCGCCCTTGGGGGAATACCATCCGAGTGTGATATCATACTCAACAGTCGTGCCTTCCACAATCACAAATCCCATAGGAACTCTTCCAGCTGCAGCCCTTATGACAAGTCTACTTGGCCCAAAGTAGTCAAGGATTAACTCAGGGTCGTTCGCAAAGCCTTGAATGATTGTGAAGATCGCTGAAAGCTGAGGCTTCAGATTATGCCAAATTATGTATCTTTCATCGTTCAGCGGAGTTAACCATGTTGACCTATATGACCATTGAGTGCGCAAAGTCAGGGCATAGATCCCCGCGGATATGATAGGTTGCGTTGCGATGTTAAACAGCCAAACCGTATCACGTACGGAAGGTTGCGTGCCCCATCGCATGGATGCGAAGGCGAAACGTACGATATCTCTCTTATTCTCAGAAGTTAGATAATCAGTAATTTTCTTTTCAATCGGTGAAAACATCCTTGCAAACTCATCTAAGTTCCCAAACCAACGTGGTGGCCCAGTAAAGAGAACATCTACTCTGTTAGATCTTGTGGATAGATCTAAGTGTATGTGGAGCAAAATCCTAATTTTTCCTTGCTGTACCTCCTGAGCAAAGACGCTCTGTTCAACCCACTCTGTGGGCCCTGAGAGACCTTGATAGCATCCTGAAAAAGCTACCAACCAAATGGTTCGGCTAGGCTTGTGGAATGCCATATGCCTGGCTACTTCAATCAAGCTAGAGATTCCGAGTGCATTTTCGGCACCCGGTGCAACCGCGGGAACTATACTCCAAGAGTCAAGGCTGGCTGATATTACGATCACATCGTTGTTATATGGCGGAGTTCCATTTATTATACCGACAACGTTATTCGCTGTAATTTCTTTCCATCGCATCTTGGAGTGAATTGTTACAATCGCGTTTTGGGATGCTAAGTCTTTTAGCAACGATCCGTATTGCGAATCTACATAAAGTCGCGGTAGATACAATGGTGCCGAGATGGCCTTCTGTAATGATTGAATAAGTGTTGTCTCATGAGGCGCGATAAATACTACCGCTTTAGCTCCCAAATCTGCTACTTTGATCCAGTTATTTCCTGAGTTAAAATCCATGAGAACTATTGCTCCCGAGATGTCGTAACCGTCAATTTTGCCCAATTCGCCAGTTTCAGCATAAATAAGTCTCCCAGTGATGCCTTCGGGAGGCGTTGGACAAGTTTGAACCCCGTTCGGCCATAAAGCATATGCTGTGATGTTACGTTTTATTGGAGAATCAATCGTAATCCGTGAGCCTTCGTCATATGGTATAGCCAATGTGTAATTTTGAACGATTACCTGTAATCCATAACTCTTAAAAGCACTGGCTATATATTTCGCGGCGGTGTAGCTGCCACTATAACCTGTAACCCTGGAACCCATAGATGTAAAATTCTCAACGAGTCCTATGATTCGTGTGTAATTCACATCGATAGTGGTTCCAATGTTTTTGAAGGATGCTCCGAGACTTATAGTTTGCCCATTTTCCGCTTCGTCTATTGTGTTGAGACGAATCAGTGCCAAAAACAGAACTGCAAAGCAGATCATCAACGGAACTTTGATCCTCAATATCTAATCGCCTACCATGGCCATAACCAAGACGATTTAGCAATTAATACTAGGGACATCAAGGTTATAATTACTACTCCTTCTCCCAATATTTCGCCAGCAACCACCGTTCCACGGATCTCGTTCCATCCTTCTCTTCCTCCAAAAAAACGGGGCATGATGAACCTACTTATTACGGATCCTATAAATAAGGGAATAGCACCAGTAGGCATCCAGAAGAGCCCCATAAAGAACCCTATTGGCGAAAATGGAGCCGCAAATTTTGAAATGGCTTCACCAAAAAAGGCTATAGCCATGACTAAAGCCATAGGAGTGAGTATATATTCGGGATTGATCCGTAATTGCCTAGTTACAGTTGTCACGTCAATCTGAGCTGACAACGGCATGTTATAAACAGTAAAGGGATATGCTGAGGAAGGAATCGGGGCTATACGCCAAAACATATCTAGAGAGAACAAACCCACTACCCAAGATAAAACTGAAGTAACTACGGCCAACTTCACGAGATCTTTAGGTCTAGTTCCTGTCCTCAATGCCGCTTTAACTTGCTGAGAAAATCCCGGCGCTACAGTACCTCCAATTGCTGGTGTGAAAGTGAAACCTCCGTACCCTTGGTAAGGAGTTAAATAGACTAGTGTTTGCCAGAGGTATCCGGGAGTTACGACATATCCCGTTTCACCTTGCATCGCCGTTAGTGTCAACGCAAGCAAAAAGCTATAGACTATTGAAGCGAAAACCGGAACCCATAGTGGCAATTCTGGCACCAATGTATGGAATACCCCAACCGAGATGCTTGTGGATGCGAAGTACATAGCAATTAGAACCCAAAGGGGTGGAAAACCTGTAATGCTTTCGGATTCTTTTGTTGTTATAGTTCTGAGGGCTTTGGCAAGACCTCTTCTCAATTTGTAAGCCATGAACAAAGCTGCTCCCAAACCGAATCCAATTTGGGGTGCAAACCAGACTCGAACAAATGATCGATTCTGAATTGATATAAGCCCCATTCCTCCAAAGTATTCAGAAACCCATTTGGGGAAAACTGTGGGAAAGGTTGTTATGAAAAGAGAGTTAAAAACGATCCATAGAGCACATGAAGTTACAAGAATAGAAGTTGCTGTCTGGAAAGGCACGATAAAGCCGCCAACATAAGCCATCATAATGGTGCTAATACCAAAAGCGGCTCCCGGCAAATAGTCTCGTACTAGCCACGTCAGATCAAAGTAAGGTATAGGTATAAGCTGAAAACCCAAGACTGAAGGACCGATGTAGGTGAAAAAACCATATACGATGCCTGGAAGCATGGAGAACAACATTATTTTCGCGATTCTTGGCCGTTTTTCACCTAAGAACCTTACTAATGATATATCGACATCTGCTGCTGGAAAAGGATACCTTTCTTCTTCTACGTACGTACGTGCCATCAACATAGCCAAAGATAGGTCAGCAATAAGTTGCAAGGCTAATATTGTGGTGTATACTGCTATCGGAGTTAAAAATTCAACTTGAAACAAGGTGCGGGTATGATGTGCAGGAGAGTCAAATGGAGGAACCATCCACTCCGGTACAAGAAGAGCCAAAGGAGCTCCGTCTAATTTCGCGGCCCAAGCGAAAGGAGAGTGAATGAAATATGCTCTGTATATTATTAGCTGGTAGAGCAAACCGGTAATGCCACCCATACTCGTCCCATAATATAGGAGGAGAACCTCCTGACTACGTAAAGGACTATAAGTGAAACGCATTATCTGAACAAACAGAAGCGTTGCACACATGGTCGCTGCGGGACCTAAACCGGTTCCCAAGAGGAGGTTTACATAGATTGACAATGGTATGAAAGCCAGAGCGGCCAAAAATACTGCTAAAAGAGTCCTCCAAGTTAACCCGGACTCAAATTTCTCCGTAGCTAGATTTCCTTCCCTTGCCAATCTGATACCTCCGCAAACCTTAAATATACATTGATGTTAAAATTATTTGCTTATAAATACAAAAAAGGAGAAAGAAAATTGTCGAAAAGTGAAATAGAACGACCCGCAGCTATCTCTCTGGCCACATGGATCACGACGTTGATCATAGGCATAATTGTTTTCATAGTTTCTTATGCAACAAGAACCGTCTGCTCAGGAAAATGGTGGCTTGTCAACGGATGGTGGGTACCATTCATCTATGTAATATTGATCGCCGAAGCTCTAAAAAGAGTCAGTCCAAGATTCAAGCTCAATTCAACGCAGCTTCTACTCTTAATAATTCCTATGTTTATGGTCGGCGGAAAGAGTTGGACCGCTTCTTATACTGGTGAAGTCAACCTAATAGATACAATAGTCACGTTTTTCACTTCCTTCAATATGATGCCTCTGAACATAGCTACCTTAGCAGACTATTATACGAAGATGAAACTTCCGTCATGGTTTATGATTGCTGATCCGACAGTTGCAGGCATCGTTAACCGAGGCTTAGCAGCAGGAGAAGATATACCCTGGGTTGCATGGACGGGTCCTATAGCTTCATGGAGCATTATATTTGTGGCAACCATGCTACTGCATCTATTCACAACTTTCCTATTCCTTGGTCCACAATGGGTTAAGACGGAGAGAGTGTTGTTCCCTCAAGCCATTTCGACGATATACCTCGTAGACACGTATACCTCACCAGGATCGGAAGAAAAGTCAATGCTATTCAACTTGAAAGATTCACGCATCAAAGCATTCTGGATCTCTATGATCATAGGGTTCGTCTTAGGACTACCTTATTACATTGCACAGTTGTTTGTTCCATGGTGGGCAATTACAGGCTTCGGCATCGGCTTCTACTGGTATAACTTTAGTGATGTAATACATTCTATACTTCCAGGCGCATATTTCGGTGGAGCCTTTGCTTTGTGCATAGCTTTCTGGTTTGTTCTTATGCCCTACGACGCTTCAATAACCATGGTGGCGACGTGGCTATTCTTTGGAGTTATCTATCCAGCAATCGTGAACACGTTTGCCCTTGCGCCACCAAGCGGACCTGCCTCCCAATGGGGGCCTCAATTTGCGTGGAGCGATCCCTTCCCATTCTCGCTGTGGGGCTACGGATGGTTACCTGGCCTTGCGCTAGCTTACATATGGATTGGGAGAAGACAAATAAAAACCGTCATCAATACATTATTAGGAAAGACTGAGGGCTTGGAACGGGAGGAAACATCTATGACAAGATGGTTCTCTATGGGATGGATAATAACGTTCCTCATAGTGGTGTTACTATGGTCAGCTATGGGAGTGCCTGGATTCGTCACGTTCGTCTTCCTGATCGTCTATCTAATTTGGTCAATATCGTGTGCTCGAGGGCAGGCAGAATATGCCTACTGGAGTTTAGGAGAATGCGCCTTTTACATGCCGTGGCTTGTCTTACCCTTGGGTGCGCTAATTGGATCATGGACCTTGACACCGCCGCAACAAAACCTATCTTTGCTTGCATTTGGCGTAATGGCCGGCTCGTACATGACTTGCCTTAGCTTTAATAACACTCCACCGGGACTAGGCGGATACGCTTATATTTACAAGATGGCCCATGACATGAAAACCAACATGAAGGATGTAATGAAATGGCTTGTTGTTTTCTCGGTGATCTCCATCCCAATCTACTTAACTTTCAGCGTCTGGCTCAATCATCATATAGGATTTACCAACTTAGCCGAGAGCTCCCAATCCGCCATACCCTTCGATGCTCCTGGTAATGCATTGACCTATGGCATAAGTACGCTCGCTGTTCCGGGAGGAGTGAGCTACGAAAAGTATGGAACGTGGGCTGCACTGGGTTCCGTAAGCGCTATCATCGTCATGTACATTAAGTATCTTGTGCCAAGAATACCTTTCAGTCCGGTACTCTTCCTCACTTTCATAAACATTGGACCATACATGTGGCTAAACGCCGTAATCGGCTTGGCTATAAAATATGTAATGCATAGAACCCTTGGTCCAAGACGCACAGCAGAATACATAGTTCCAATTATGTCAGGACTACTTATTGGCCTCGGACTGATGTACATAATAGCGGGCATCTACATATGGGCTACTGCGGGTTTGCCAACTCTACAAACATACTGGCGCTAAGCTTTTTCCATCCCCCCTTTATTTATGATATACAATATTGTTATTTCATCCACACGAAAAATTGTAGATCCTACCATAAAATAGTATAAATATCAATAACTCAGCAACGATCAATTATGAAGAGAAGATACAATTCAAGGGAAAGATGCGTCAGAGCCATAAAAAGGGAAGAATTAGACCTGGTACCGTTAAACGTCTGGATAGACGCACCGGAACCGTTAAACAGTTTAATGGAGTACCTGAACATAAAAGATTACGACAAGATCGTGTCCCATTTTAATATCGACTATAGAGGAAATATGGCTGGGATACCCTTATTAAACATGGTCGGGTTAGGGTTGAAAGGAGGATTCAAAGAAGAGCAATTTAGAGATGAGAAGGGCAGACTGCTCTCTCGGAATAGGTTCGGAGTTGTGTCGGCTGTTTCCTATGATGGACGAACTTCTATGTATGTGGACTATCCTCTGAAGAAGATGGATGTGGAAGATTTTCCTTGGCCAATCGTTGACGAAGACAGCATAAACGAAGTCATGAAGTCTAGGAAGAAGTATGAAGATTACTGTCTAATGGGTTTCACTCTTCAGTCTTTTGAGACAGCTTGCGCCCTATTCGGTTACAACGAGATTTTCAAGAGAATGTTCCTTAAGGATAAATCCGTAGAAAAAGCATTGGACAAACTATTCGAGATGGCTCACACAATGGCAAAATTATTTCTTGAAGCCGAGGTAGATGAAGTATATAACGGTGATGACACTGGCGCTGAACATACCATGCTCATATCTCCAGCCATGTGGAGGAAGTACTTGAAGCCTCGTTATAAGAAGTTGGCCGATTTAGTCCATAGCAAAGGAGCGTTTCTCCATTTCCACAGTGACGGTTGGATAGAGCCGATCATACCCGACCTAATCGAGGTCGGAGTGGACGTATTGGAACCTATTCAACCCGAAACAATGGACCCTAAGAAGATTAAACAGAAGTACGGCGACAAAATTGCTTCAAAGTCTTCGGCGATTATAAGTTTGAGCCCAAGGTAGTGGCGAAAGGCTTCTAGATGAACATCTGGTGGTATCGCATGATCCACTGTGAGAATGTGTCCTCCTTCGATACCCGTTATCGGTTGACCTTTGGCCAAGCTAGCTAGCTAGCTGCTTTTTCTTTGAGCTGGACAATGCGGGTTCTAGGGCCTTATGGAGGCATGTGTCCCAACTAGGTACGGGCGCTTAAAAGCCTATATAATGGTTAGGAGATTAAAGTAACTCGGTGTTAGGCAATGAAGTCTACATCCCCAAGTTTTGGTGGTCCCGAAGAAATTGCAGCAAGACCAATCGACTTAAAATGTGAGTATGCAGTGAACCCCATTGGCCTAGATGTTTCTAAGCCCAGGTTCTCTTGGGTTCTCTCTCACCAGAAGAGAGGCCAATACCAGACAGCATATCAGATAATGGTCAGCAGTAGCTTGGAGAGCTTGAAGTCTGATGCTGGCGACGTCTGGGATAGCGGCAAGGTGCCTACAAGCTGTTCAGCCCACGCAATCTACGAAGGAATTCCCCCAGAAAGCGGTAAGACATACTACTGGAAGGTTCGCTGGTGGGACAGGGATGACCAGGTTAGCCCATGGAGTGATGTTGCGCGCTTCGACATGGGACTCTATAGAGTTGACGACTGGAAGGCGAAGTGGATTCACGGAGGTCAACTACTGCGTAAGGAATTCATAGTAGAGAAAAAAGTAGCTAGAGCTAGAGCCTACGTATCGGGCTTAGGCTACTATGAGCTACGCATAGATGGGCGTAAGGTTGGAGATAAGGTATTGGATCCAGGCTGGACTGACTATGACAGAGTGGTATTGTACTCCGTATATGACATCTCCGAGTTTCTAAGAGAGGGGCGAAACGTTGTTGGAGTTATGCTGGG
>Ga0315314_1003391_pt1 | contig 12489 bp, 10 predicted proteins | sample TDP9_MG_FD_203631 | JGI IMG/M metagenome (GOLD analysis project Ga0315314, IMG submission 203631) | Freshwater sediment microbial communities from Lake Towuti, South Sulawesi, Indonesia - TDP9 | ecosystem: Environmental > Aquatic > Freshwater > Lake > Sediment | place: Indonesia: South Sulawesi...
CAAGAACTATCTGTGGAATTGATTGTCCCATCTGTGGACCTCCTACTTGAAGGGCATTCCAAGTCTTTGACTTCCACCAATTGACCATCCAAGCGTTGCTTCCAAACTTTGTAGGCATGCCGAGCGATTCAAGCAACTGATCTTGTCCCATCTTAGCTTCCGCATACTTCAGATAGGTGTCGCCAATTCCAGCCGGCAAGTCTGTCGTTGGCATGGTCTCGCTTGGATGCCACAGTCCCGTGCTGGGTATTGTCACCTCTGCTCCAGGGTCGTTTTGCGGGAAGAGGTCGTTGAAAACTAACCATCCTACCTCAGGACCGTGCATTGCCTGGAGAGCTTGTAGAGCGGCTGCATAACGGAGTTCTTCGCCGCCCGTCCCTCCGAATCTCCAAGCCATCATCACTACAATAGCCACACTGTCTTCGATAGTCCAAGGCTCCAGAGGAAGACCACTCGCGAGGTATTCAATAGGCATGAGGGATAAGTCGCCATGCGCGGCTGCGCTTAAGGCTTGGTAGATGTAAAGGTTTACGCCATCTACAAAGGCGTTAGCCATTTCTTTAAGGCGCGCTTGCGGATTGGTAGGCATCCACTTGTCAAAGATTTCTCTCAACTCTTCTCTGCTGTATCCCAAGCTTCTGGTTGCATAGTCATCTTCTATGGAAGCTAGACCAAATTCTGCAAGGCTTCCGAAGGATGCTCTTCTGAAAATGTCTGCCTGCCAAAGCCTATCCTGCGCCATCGCATAACCAGCCCCAAAGGCGAGACCTTCTTTAGTTAAAGCGAAGACATGTGGAACGCCGTAGTTGTCCCTAACAATCACAACAGCCTTACTAGAGGAGACAGCGACTGCGGACACAGGTGCAGACAATGAAATCAGCAGAACAGTCAACGCAAAAACAGCTACGCTCAGCTTATACAACTTTGTTTTCATAGAAACCATCCGGTTAACTTATTCCGCTTAAATCCTATATATTAATTCTGGAAACATCTTCTAGTCGAATGTTCTTCCGATTTTTCACACCAATTGAACGTATTGCCTATGCGCAAACTGGCGTACGAATGCTCGATTGCCCGCATGATGCCTCTTGCGAATCCTCTTCTTTTTGATCCAGACGCGAATTCTGACATAATAGTGGGAAATTGAGGCTGATATGTGTCGATACTTGCGCTTAGACGAAAACTACGTAGCATTCAAGCGGCATGCTCTCAAGCATTCAAAGCATGAATAAGTACCATGATCATCAACGGCAACGGTGTTAAGTATCTCGTCAAAAGAGTAATCCTTTCGAATGGATTGACTATCCAGCACAAGCGCAAGCAAAGGATTAGAACTTGAGCGGCGTATACACAAATTGTGGTCGACCTTACCCGTCCTTTTTATCGCTTTGACAGGGCAAGCGTCAACGCAGTCAAAACAATCCGGAGGACAAATGCCTAGTTTGATCTTTTCGTCAGGTTCTATCTCTAGTGTCGTTATCGCGCCTCCAAGTAGGATTCTAGTGCCATACTGCGGAGTAACAAGCAAGCCACATTTGGCAAGCCGACCTAAACCAGCCTCTTCAGCCCAGTATACCAAAGGCAAATGCCCCCAAAACTCGCGGTTTACCACTTTCCATGGAAAACAACTGTAAATTGGAGTTGCTGAGCAGTTCTTTTCTTCTAGAAACAAGCAGAGTCGGTTGGACAATGAATCTAGCGTTCTGTATTGCATGTTACAGTAGCGCCAATATAGATCAAGGCGGTTGCTCTTTGCATGGAGGATTCCTTTTGGGATCGGGACTCCAAAGCAAATAACCGTTCTTGCACCTTCTAGCGGAATCTTAGAAGAAAGACTCTCCGACTTTGATGCTAGGTGATTTACTGCTGCAAAGCCATGAAGAGACATGCCCTCACTGCGAAGAAAGCCTCTGATTTCGTTCTTGGTTCTTTGTTCTTTCATACTGTTTCAGTCTTCTCTAAAGTAGTCAACAAGCTGGTCGATGCACGAATAGGAGCTCTTGACTTTGGCGACATCGCCGAGGAACGTAAAATTCCAAAAAACAACTGTTTGAGCACCCGCTTTTCTATATCTGTCCAACTTTTCAATCACGTCTTCGACATTTCCCCATAGAAAGCTTTCTTGCACAACTTCCTTTGGAACATTCTCTAATGCCTTAGTTACCTCTTCTTTCACATATTTTGCTGGAATGTAGTCTGTGAGAGGATAGAAATCTTCCCCAAGCGGGTGTTTGTAGCCAAGATTTTCGTAAATGCTGGCAGGAGCTAATAGAGCTCCAGCCTTTATGAGTGGAGCTTCCATAATTCTTAGGCATTCTTCTCTGCTTTGGTCGATGACAAGATGCAGGTACAATGCCTTTTCTATTTCTTCGAATTTCCTGCCGATTTTGCTGCATTCCTCTTTCATGATGTCTAGTCTCTTTTTGTAATCGTGAACATTCATAGTGACCGGTAGCCAACCATCAGCATACCTTGCAGTGATTTTGCACATCCTCTCTCCGGCTCCGCCTACCCATATTGGCGGTCTCCTCTTTAAGGGGGGAAGCTCAAAAACAGCGTCCTTCAATTTGAAGTGCTTTCCATCGTAGTTAATCAGATCATCCCTTTCAGCGTTCCACAGTCGCCTTATCATCTGAAGTGCTTCTTCTAACCTGCCCGCAACCTTTTCATATTTCAAGCCGTACGGTTTCACATTCTCTAGCTCTCCGGCACCTACGCCTAAGATTACTCTGCTGTTAGTCACGTGCTCTAGCGTTGCGTAGCTCTGGGCAAGCATTGCTGGATGATGCCGTATAGCTTCGGTTACGGCGCTCCCGATTCTTATTCTACTGGTGGACGATGATGCAACAGCAATCGAAAGTGTTGTTTCAAAGAATGCGTGTGGACTGGTTAGTGCAAGTGGACCGACAATCTCGGAACTCCATATAGCCTGAGGGAACCACCCCATTAGATGGTCCGGAAACCACATGGAGTCATATCCTTTTTCCTCAATGCTTCTCGCAACTCTTGCTATGCCCTCGATCGGGGGGAAAGTGGGTCCTACGACGCCAATTCCTAGCATAAAAGACAGCTTTTTGACTTTACTTATTAAGTATTCTGCGGTTGTTTGGAGTCTAGTGTTTCAGTGGACTCTTTCTGCCTCTACTCTTATCCACATTTCTCTAGGCGTTTTTTCTGGAACCTGATCTCCAACTTTGACCAGCTTGATTGCGCCGTTCGGACAGTGATAAGAGCAGAGTCCGCATCCAACACACCGTTCCTGTAGGAAAGCAATTTTCTCAGGGTAACTATCATGTTCAGGATGATATACGTTGGCTTTGAAAGGACAGACAGTGACACATCTCTTACACTTTGTGCATACTTCGTCGTCTCTAACAGGAAGGAAGTTGGACTTCGCAAAGGCGCGCGGGTTGTGTAGCTCAACGAGGCTTCTGAGGCCGAGGCAAGCGCATGTGCAGCAATTGCAGATGAACTGGGGTTTTGTCTGGGTGTTCATAGCACAGTGAACCAAGCCCGCTTTTTCAGTGTTTTCCAGCAGTTCCAAGGCTTCTTCCACGGTCAAATATCGCCCGAATCCTCTCTCGACCATAAAATCTGCAGAAGCATCAAAGACCACACAGGTCTCGAGAGGATGAATGCACTTTTTCTTTGTCCTGCATGCACAGTTTATTACAGCGATTTTTTGAGAAGTGGCAATAAACTCAGACATTTTCTCAAAAGGAAAGATTGAGAGTTCTGCATTTATGTTCGTGTTGAGCGCTATGCTTTGTTCAACAGGCATGACTCGCATTGCAGGGTAGTTGGATGCGCCAATCTCCATGCCAAAACCGTTCGTATAGTATTTTTCGAAGAGCTCCGCAACTTTGCGTTTTTCGTCTGAATCACGACCAGATGCAAAGTAGAATTCAAAGATCCCGGGAATCAAAGGCATCAAGGTAAAATAAACCATACCATCTCTCCTGCTGGTGAACTTGAAAAGCAAACCCCGGGAAACCAAGCGATCGATAAGCGCTTGAACCTTTTCTCGTGGCTTCCCCGTTCTTTCAGTTATTTGATCCAGTGTCTGTCCGTCCTGATAAGGGGCTGTAAAATGCGTAAGGAATTCGGCTTCTTCTGCAGTGAACAGAACTTTGAGCATTTCCATCACTTCCCTCGTCTTTGGAACTTTTAGGGGCCAGTCGCTGATTTTCTCCCTCAATTTCTCGTAAATGTCAACAGTGCTCATAGCTTCACCATCCGAGAAGAACGGAAGTAGGGAATCAGTCATTTATGTTTTGTGCGCTAAGCCACCTTCTCAAGTCTTCTTAAGTTTTCCGAGAAAGTATCGTTCAGGATCGAAACAACGCAGCATGAGAGTTTCATCCTGCTTGAGCGCATCTAACCGCGTTAGCACTTGAGGTTTTTTGGGCGTCCACCCCATAGTCTTAAGAATGGCTTCAACTGCCTCTTCCTCTGTTTCTTCTTTCTCAGCGTAAATCTTCGTTAGAGCCAATTCTCCGTCAACTTTCTCGAATACTGCCCTATCTGTAACAAGCTTCTTTACATTCATGCCCGGGCATGTGATATAGGGTACTTCTTCTACCAAGCGCCGTGGGTCCTGCACAAGTGTGACAACGATTTCTTTTGCTTTGACTGAAACATCGTTTGCTCCTCCGCTACCGAAGAGGAAGAAGTCGCCGACTTTCGTGGAGTTGATGTTGCCATGCCTGTCTATTTGTCCAGCTGAAAGAGAACCAAGCATGCGCGTGTTGCTGGCAATGAATCCGAGGATACTGAGCACATCGGTTGACATGGGGCAGGACTCCATTCCTCTAACCGGCAGCAAGAAAGGCTGCCCAGGGGGCGGAACCATTCCGTAGGCACCGAGCTCCACCAGCAAGTGAATAGGCACGCCCATGTCTCGCAACCTGTGTGTGGCGACCCAAGCTGCAAGGTGGGAGATTCCGATGCCAGCGAGTATTGTGTCATACCGGCGCTTTTCAACAGAATCAATGATTTCGCGTGAGGCGAAGATGGCTGCTCTTTCAGCCCTATTAGGAGGAAGGGTCGACAGGTTCTCAGCTATTTTTGATGCATCAGTTTTCCAACTCGAATAAGATATGCGACTGCGAAGCATCTGAAGGCGTTCATGTCCAAGCTTTCGCAGGTATTCTTCATGTGACCTTAGGTCGAGAGTCCACTCTTTCAGCCAAGCGTCTGTTGTATTTTTCTCTTTGAAGGCTTCTTGCATTTGCTTTCCGAATTCAGCGTCCTCGCCGTAACCTTCGCCGTCATTTCCACGACATCCATAGGGATGTGCGCCAAAAGGCGCTTCAACCACGCATTTGACAACACTTGAAGGCACCTTAACGCACATAGAATGCTTTCGCAGGTGCTCTGTACTCACAATCTTCTCCACAGTAAGAACAACGCCTCCTCTGCTAGCGAAGGCGCCGTAGGCTTCCTCGGCTGGAGAAACAACGGGGATAGCGTTTCCAGCTGGGTCAGCGCAATAGGCATGCATGATCGCGATATCTGGCTTCAAGGATTTGACTAAACCGATCTCGCCGTTGCCGAAAGGGTCTGAAATTTTCTTGTAGAGTCCCATTTCCGCGTTTTCCTCGGTCATAGTGGAGCCCTGCAGTGAGCTCGTGGGCATGAAGGGCAGGTTTGATGCTCCTCCGATTAAACGCTGGACCATGGTAAGCAGTGACCAGTTTTCTATTTCCATTCCCTCTTGTACTGCACGTTGAACAACTCCGGAAACTGCTGGACTTGGAAGTATTATTCCCGCGTAGCTGCCAATCAACCGCCTTACGAGTCCTGCGGCAATCAGGATGTTGACGTTTTCGACGGCTCCTAAGCAGCTGACTGTGAAGGCTGCCCTCTGACTGTGAAGCTTACGAACGATCTCATGAGCAGCTGCGAAGGGAAGATATGCAGAGTATATGTGCATGCGTGGCTTGATGTGTTGGCTGACGGCTTTGTCTAGAGAGGTGACTTTGCTTTTGCCTTCATTGGGCTTGAGCTCGAAATACTTCCCGAATATCTCAGCTAAAGACTCCAACTTGACACATCCAGAGAACGAACCTACTGAGCGTGCTCACCATAAAAGAATGTCTAGCATGCTCTCGTTTCAAAAAACAATGGAGAACAAAAAGGGAGAAAGAGTGGAGGGGGCGATGCGAGACAAATGCTGTCTTAGGCCAAGAAGGAGGGGAGCTTGTTTCTGACGATTTCTTCGGCTTCCCTCATGATTCTGTCGATGAGTTCTTTCGCTGTTGGAACGTCGTCGATTAATCCTTGCACCTCACCGGTGAGAACGGGCGCGTTTTCAATCTTGCCACGCATGTAAGAGTCTGCCCAAGAAACATCAGTCTTGAGCTCAACCACTTTTGGATCTTCAAACTTCTCTTGGATCGTGCCTGGTACGCTGTCAATTAATTTTTGAAGATTTAGAGAGTACTGGTTCTTCAGCACTCTTATCGGACCGAATGTGCCAGCTGTCACTATTGTGTCCCTTTCCGTCGCCTTCACAATTGCCTCTTTGTATCCTTGAGCGAAGTCGCTTTCCTGCGTGACAATGAACCTAGTGCCCATGTAGATGGCTCCAGCGCCTAGTGCAAGGGCGGCTACGAGACCCTTTCCGTCACACCATCCGCCAGCTGACAGAACTGGAACTTTCACCGATTTTCTCACTGCTGGAGTAAGAACCGTCGAGTGAACTGGATCCCAAGCCACATGTCCTCCAGCCTCGTGTCCTGATGCAACGACCGCGTCGACTCCTGCGCTCTCTGCCTTCTGAGCGTGATAAGCTGATGGCACAACATGAACAACGATGAGACCAGCGTCTTTCAGCTTTTGGGTGTAAAGCCTTGGATCGCCTGCTGACGTGATCACCACCTTGAGGTTTTTTGCAAGTTTCGGATCCTTGTCTTTTTCTTCGATCATTGCGTCTATTAAGTAGGGTGCGTCGGGTTGTTCTCTTGCTACGCGAACGTTGACTCCAAAGGGCTTGTCGACAAGTCCAGATACCCTGCGCAGTTCTTGGATTGTGCTAACGCCCATCTCTTCTTCCATCTTGATCGTGCTCTCCACGAGCCTCGGTGAGAACTCGGCCACTCCTTTGAAAAACTCTGGGTCACGCTCTCGGAGATATAACAGAGAACCTGTGTGACTGATGACTCCTAGTCCTCCAGCGTTTGAGACAGCGGCGCACAGTTTGGTCGTTATGAATGGTCCCATGGCGGCTTGAACTATGGGATATTGGATGCCGAAGAGCTCACAGACATCGGTTTTCTTAAACACCATATGTTTCTCTCTCCAATTTCCTTTGCTAGTTGTGCGGTATCATACGTTAATATGCTTTACACAAACGTATTATAAAGCTATACCCACTGCTGGGACAAAAACAAAACTTAAATGCATATACTGCGATTAAGTAAAAGCTCTTTAAAAGAGGGAGGAGAAAAAATGGGAAGAGTCAAAGATGGTTACAAAGAATTCGCCAGATTGATCAACGAAGTACCCGAAGCAAAACAGCTGATTACCGGGTGGGACAGAGTCATACAGTTCGTTGTGGAAGGAGAAGGAGACTTCTACATCCAGATCCAAGGCGGAAATGCTTCATTTAACGAAGGAAAGAATGCATCACCGAATGTAACATTGAAAGGATCAGAGGAAGTGTTCTACAAAATGCTGACACGGGAACTGGATCAAACGAAGGCTTACTTTGCCAAGCAGTACACAATAGAGGGATCCATGGGCGACGCCATGAAATTCGGACGCGTCGGCACCGCTGTTGCTAAGGTACAGAAAATAACCTAGTAGGACGCGCATCAACGACTTGCCTACTGCTTCACTAAGGTCAAACTCGCATGAAAGCGCGAGTTTCTGAGTCATGTCTATCTGAACCACCACAACGTTCAATGGCTATGACTGAGAGTAAACAAGGCGACGCTTAATGCAGCTAGTGTCAGGAGGATGATGATGCCTGAACCTTCGGGGACATCTGGGATAAACTTTTTTTTCGAGCCGAGCAGCGTTGCCGTAGTAGGTGCCTCAAGATCTCCTGTCAAGTTCGGGCATTTCTTACTCATGAACCTCTTGGATTTGGGGTTCAAGGGTAAGGTTTACGCAGTAAACCCGAATGCTGAAGAAGTCTTGGGTGTAAACACCTATCCCAGTGTCGACAGCATCCCAGAAGAAGTTGACGTAGCTGCAATAATTGTTCCAGCAGCGCTTGTGCCCGAGGTTATGCGAGATTGCGCGAAGAAAGGCGTAAAAGGCGTTGTCATCTGCTCTTCAGGCTTTCGCGAGGCAGGTGGAGAAGGAATTAAGCTTGAGCGCGAAGTTGTTGAGATTGCGAAAAAAGCCGGTATCAGAGTTTTGGGGCCTAACACCACTGGAATTCTTAACACATCAAACAACTTCACTACTTCATTCGTGCCACTTCCACAGTTAAGAAAGGGCAAAGTGGCCTTCGTGGCTCAAACGGGTTTGTTTGCTGCAGCCGCATTTTGGTGGATACTATCTGCAGAGCCCTTCGGCCTGAGTAAGGTTGTAGGTCTGGGCAACAAGTCAGATGTAGACGATTCTGAGGCATTAGAATACCTAGCTCAAGACGAAGACACAAAAGCTATTGCTATATACATGGAAGGGGTCAAAGATGGTCTTAAATTCTTGAGAGCAGCTCGAGAAGCAGCGAAGAAAAAGCCTGTGCTTATTCTGAAATCAGGCAGGACAGAAGCTGGAGCAAAAGCCTCCGTGTCCCACACGGGCTCTTTGGCGATAAAGGATGAGATATTCGATGCTGTGTGCAAAAAAGCAGGCATCATACGAGTCAAAGATTTTGAAGAGATGATGGATTTAGCTAAGGCCTTTGCCCTCCAACCTTTATCAAAGGGCAACAGGATTGCGATAGCGAGCATGACTGGCGCGGGGGGCGTGATGGCGGCAGACTACAGTGCAGAGTATGGTTTGGAAGTTCCTCAATTGTCTGATAAAACACTCAAATACATAGAGTCCTATCTGCCATCATGGGTCAAAGTTAGGAACCCCTTCGACACCGAAATGCTGTTCGAATCTGTTGGACCTGAAGATTGCCTGAGAATATCGCTCGGCGGCATGCTGGGAGATGAAAACACTGATTGTGCTGTGCTTGTCATGCCGACGTCGCCCATGTTTGCTTTTGACATTCAGAACGTGACACTTGAGATCACAAAGAAATACCCAGACAAACCTTTGGCTATCAATATAATAGGCGCCAAAGACATGGTCGATTTGTGGACTAAGCAGCTGGAAAGTAGCGGTGTTCCCATTTATCCGTCTATTGAACGATGTGTTAGAGCGCTGTCAGCTCTGAATAAATATCATAAGCTTTTACGTGCCCTAGCCGCAGACTCTTAACAGAGCCTTAATTCCAAAGCATCTATCAGAGGCGCCTTAATTATTAGAAGAAACATACCGTTACCGTTCTGAATTGGATCAAGACAGAGCGCAAGAAAGATGAGTCTGGACTATGGCTGATAGGATCGTAGATGTTCACGTTCACCCGCTAACACTCATCACCGAAGAGCACTTGCTAAGGGAGTTGGACGAGGCGGAATTGGACATGTGCATTCTATTGGCATTGGACGTGGATTCCAACGATCTCAACAGACCTGAGATAAAGGAAATGGTGTCCAATCGCCTATTAGACATGTATTTTTGGGACGCCAAGAAAGTTGTCGAAGAACTAAAGAGCTTTCTCGATGCAGCAAGGATTGACAACGAACAAGTTGCCGACCTCGTTGAAAGGCACCCTAATAGATTTGTGGGCTTCGGTTCGATCGACCTGTCAAAAAGCCAGACGTATGTGGAGGAAAAGATAGAGGAGATAGACAGGCTTGGCTTGAAGGGCGTGAAACTCATTCCTACACTTCAGTTCTTCAATCCAGTCAAGGCTGGCAAAAATATACAGAGACTGTTCGAATACTGCGGGAGAAAGGAGAAAATTGTTACCTGTCACACGGGATGTGACCCGTACGTCTGGGAAGAACCCCATTTTTCTCAAGACGCGAATCCACAATACCTGAAATCAATAATCCGGAATTTCGAAAATGTCCAAGTGATCCTTGCACACATGGGATGCTATAGTTCGAAATCACCCGGAATATGGTTTGACGAAGCTTTGGAATTGGGAAAAGAAAACGAGAATGTGTGGTTTGACATCGCCGCCGTACCCTATGTAGTGACACGGGAGAGATTTGTTGATCGAATTAGGAGGACTGTGGGATTTGATCGAGTTCTGTTCGGCTCTGATTATCCAGCTGTGAACGGAGTGAGCATCGAGTCAACGGTTGCTGAAGTGAAGAATTCTGATTATCTAAGTGGAGAGGAGAAAGAGAGTATTCTCGGCCTTAATGCGATGAGACTTCTTGGTCTGCGATAAGCGGCTAGGGCTTAGATTGGCAAGAACTCCAACGTAAGCATGCCTTCAGATGTGACTTTTGGCTGCAGTTTGACTTTCATTCCAACTTTAGTGTTCTCTAGCTTGACATCCTTTAGCCAAGCGAGTACTCTGACTCCTTCCTTCAACTTTCCTATTGCGATCGTGTAGGGCTCATATTTCTGAAAAGTCGATGGTAGAATTGCGACATGCGTAAATGTCTCGATCTCAGCCTCGTTACTAAGTTCAACCCACTCAGCATCTGACGAAAGACAGAGGGGGCAATCTGCAACCGGTGGGAAAGACAATTTCCCGCATTTCCTGCATTTTGTTGTGTAGATTTTTCCCTCCTTGATTCCATTCCAGAATTTGTGAGTTTTGCTGATGGGTATCTCGTAGGTTAAGGTGAGCGGTCGCGATTTCAAGGTGGGAAGAGGGGTCGCCACTTTAATTCACCTCTTAAGTATGGTCACGTAGCCGTAGTGACCTGTTCCGCCGATATTATGGGCTAAGGCGAGATATTTCTTGAGCGGAACCTGCCTCTGCCTCTTTTCTGCCTCTTCTCTTAGTTGCCTAGTCAATTCGTATATCATTGAGCATCCAGTAGCTCCGATGGGGTGACCCTTGGCCTTTAAGCCTCCATCAACGTTAACTGGTATTTTTCCGCCGACCTCGGTCTGTCCTTCGCGAATCAACTTTGCGCCTTCACCCTTCTTGCAGAAACCTATGTCTTCATAAGCCATTATTTCAGCGATTGTGAAGCAATCGTGGGCGGTGGCCACTTCGATATCGTCTGGGCTGACTCCTGCATCCTTGAAGGCTCTGCTCGCCGCCGCTCGTGCTGCTGTGAGTCCGACATAGTTCTCTCTATTAGTCAGGTTTGCAGTGCCAGATGCATAGCCCAATCCTGCGACCCAAACTGGCGTGTCAATTTTGAACTCCTTGACCTTTTCTTCAGAAGCCAGAATTACGGCAGATGCGCCGTCAGTTACAGGGCAGCAGTCGTATAGCTTGAGGGGCCAAGCGATCACTGCGGATTCCAAGGCGTCTTTAATGGTTATCTCACGTTGGAAGTGAGCAACTGGGTTCATAGCGGCATACTTATGATTCTTGACGCTGACCAAGGCCAAGTCCTCCTGTGTGGTTCCATATTTCGCCATGTGAGCCGTTGCGTGTAAAGCATAATACGCAGGGAAAGTGATTCCAAAGTTGTGAAACTCCCAGAAATAATACCCAGCACGCCCTATGAGCTCAAGTATCGTCGGACCGTCAACCTCTCTCATTTTTTCAAGACCAATGGCAATAGCTACGTCATTATGACCGCTTGCAACATCCAAATAAGCCGTGGCGAAGGCGGCACTGCCGGATGCGCAGGCAGCTTCGCAGTGTACTAGACCTGCGCCAGTTAGTCCACAGTACTCAGCGGTGACTACCGCGGGAAGTGTTTCCTCATACCAGCCTCCAGCTGATCCAAGCGCCACAAAGGGGATGTCTTTTCCTGTTATTCCAGCGTCTTCGTAAGCCGGTTTAACCGCTTCAAATGCAAGCTCGCCGAGGTTTACGTCCTGTCTGGCTCCAAACTTAGAGTTTCCAACACCTATTATGGCTACCTTTCTCACATACATTCATCCTTGACCTAGAGAGTATACCTACGATGGAGCATTCACTTAAAAGCTTTGAAAACTACCGGGTGTTTCTAAAATAGATCAAATTGCCCCTTCTGAATGACTCAGCTCTGTTTTCGCTTGACAGCTCTTCTAGGTGCCCCGCTGCCTCTGCCAGCCCAAGGAGAGTTTCAGAGATAGGCAGGTTTCCGAACATCTCTTTCGAAACCTCATACGGAGTCTTGGGGCCACCCCTCAATATTTCGGCGACCAACTCTTTCCGTGCTTCGTGATGCGCATATAGACTTCGAACGACTGATCGAAAGTCGTGTATTAGGTCTCCATGCCCGGGCAAACCTGCTTCTACGAGCAATTTCTCGACTTTCCTCAAGGAATCTAGATATCGTTTCAAAGTCGCGTGCTCGCTCAAGCCCGAAGCGAAGGGGTTAGGTGTGATTTCTTTTAACACGTGGTCGC